>ERZ772999.1394-NODE-1394-length-14137-cov-3.604034_pt1 | contig 14137 bp, 21 predicted proteins | sample MGYA00511467_ERZ772999 | MGnify/ENA primary metagenome ERZ772999 (study PRJEB29015, sample SAMEA2738064) | human oral metagenome | biome: human oral; feature: human-associated habitat; material: saliva | place: China | collected 2218 ... | reverse complement strand
CCAGCCACTCGCATCAACTCTTTTAGGCCCACCCTACGCGTCTTCGCCAGCACCTTTGCCCCGTAATAGGTTAACTCCCGATTGATTTTCGTCAGCCGCATCGCATCACACAGAGTTCCCACTAGCACTAAATCTAGCATCCATTTCTCTTGCCCCTGCCGAATTTTTCCTGCCGCCACTAGCGCCAACGCCACCATAAAAGCCACTCCCACCCCAGCCAAATCACACAGTCCAGCCTCTTTAATCGCCACCTGCTCCTCCTCGGTTAAATCCGTCCGTTTCGGGTTAACTATCGCTTCCGCTTCCGGCAACTCCCCCATCACTTCATGATGATCAGTCACAATTGTTAAAATCCCAGCCTGTTTCAGCTCCTTGATTACCTCCGAGTTATTGCTGCCACAGTCCACCGTAATCACCAATTTCACTTGCCTTGAAGTCGCCTCTTCAACTGCCCGCCTCGACATCCCATATCCATCAATAAATCGGTCTGGCAACATCGTCTCCACCTCTTTTGCCCCCGCCAATTTTAGCGCTTCTACCATCAAGGTTGTTGCTGTCACACCGTCCACATCATAATCACCATACACCAAAATCTTCTCTTGCTTTGAAATCGTCGCCAAAATGAGTTCCACCGCTCTCGCCATATCTGGCATTTTCTGAAAAATTTCTGGTTGAGATAAGTATTTTGGGTTCAAAAAATCATCCGTCAGCCCCCTTTTTCTTATTATCTCCTCAAAAATCCACGACACACTTAATTCCTTTTGTTCCTCCAGTACCTTATTTTCCCAATTTTTACTCGCCTCTTTCATCTGAACATTCAAAAGATGCCCCGGTTTTTATCCAATCGTTTTATTCGGCTTCGATTTATTGGATAGTTGTTGTGTCTTAATCACCATTGATTGCAATTCTTTTAAGATTGGAAATTGCTTGTTCGTCTGATAAATCATTGTGTTTCCCTTTTTAGTCGCAATCAAAAAATCTCCTTTTTCCAGCCGGTGCAATTCACGCTGAATATTTCCAGGGTCTTCTTTAATTAGCTTCGATAGCGCCCTCACGTGTGTCTTAAAATCAGGGTATTTTGCAAATACCACCAAAATCTTTCTTCTTACTCGCGATGTAATAAAAACATCTAACATTGATACCTCCAATTTTCCCTATTTTAGCCCAAAAATGTCAAAACTACAACACTATCACCGTGTATAATAGAGTTATGTATTTTGAGGTTTTGCCGGCTAAAGTTTTTAAAAAATCTCCTCTTTTAGAGGACGGCATTTTAACCTACACCTTCGACCGAAACCTCCCTGTTGGCACCATCGTCGAGATTCCCCTCGGTAAAGCTACCACTATCGGTATTATTTATCGCAAAATCGATCATTTTGCTGCCGACTTTAAAGTTAAATCCATCATTCGGCCTCTCTATGACACTCCGCTCCCACCCCACCTCTTAAAATCCATCATTTGGCTTTCTGAATACTATCTTACCCCTCTACCTCAAGTCGTTAATCTTTTTCTACCTAGCACCCTGAGCAACCGCCATAAACTTGCTCAGCCTGCCGCCACCTCCATCGCCCCCTCCACCTCTATCACCCTCAATTCTGCCCAAGAAAAAGCCGTTGCTTCCCTTATCGAGGCTAAACCGAACACAAAATTACTCCACGGCATCACTGGCTCCGGCAAGACCAACATTTACCTAAGTTTCGCCTTAGAGGCTTTCAAAAATGGCCGTTCAACTATACTTTTAGTACCCGAAATCGCCCTCACCTCTCAGCTTGTCGCCGTTTTTCAGCAAACTTTTAGTAAAGATATTGTTCTTATTCATTCTAAACAAACTGCTAAGATTAGGCGTGATAATTTTGAGCAACTTCTTTTATCAACCACTCCAAAAATTATCATTGGTCCTCGTTCCGCTCTTTTTGCCCCTGTTAAAAATCTTGGTCTCATCATTATTGATGAAGCTCACGAACCAACCTATTTTCAAGATCAGGCTCCTAAGTATTCCGCCCTCCGTCTTGCCAGTTTTATTGCTAAAACTCTTGATATTTTTTGTATTCAAGGTACCGCCACTCCCAAAATTGAGGATTACTATCTCGCCAAATCTCACCAATCTCTCGTTACTCTCACTGAAAAAGCTAAATCTACGGCCATCCAGCCTGAGGTAAAAATTATTGACTTCAAAGACCGCTCTCTTTTTACCGAAAACCGTTATTTCAGCTCCCCGCTACTAGATCAAATCCGCACCAATCTCAATCATCAATACCAGACCCTGATTTACCACAACCGTCGTGGCTCTGCTCCCCTTACTATTTGCGAAAATTGCGGCTGGCAAGCTCTCTGTAAAAATTGCTTTCTTCCCCTCACTCTCCATTCTGACTCTTATCAATTAATCTGTCACACTTGTGGCTACCAAACCAAAATCCCCACCAGCTGCCCAGAGTGCCATCATCCAGAAATTATTCATAAGGGATTCGGTACTAAGTTACTCGAATCTGAACTACGACGTCTCTTTAAAACTGCTAAAATTGCTCGGTTTGATGGCGACAACGACAAAAAAAATAGTCTTGACGCCCTCTATGAACAAGTCAAATCTGGCGACATCGACATCATCATTGGCACCCAAACTATCGCCAAGGGACTCGATCTTCCAAAGCTCGCCACCATTGGTATCGTCCAAGCTGATTCCGGCCTCAGCCTGCCCGATTTTTCGACCGAAGAGCGCACTTTTTCTCTTATCAATCAAGTCCTAGGTCGCATTGGCCGCGGACATCTCTCTATCGCTAATGCTTACATCCAAACCTTTCACCCCGACGACCCCGTCATCAACTACGCCATTCAATCCAACTACTCCGCATTCTACGACTACCTCATCCAGCGCCGCAAAACCGGCCATTTTCCACCTTTTACTTATCTTACAAAGTTATCTGTGGTCTATAAAACCGAACACGCTGCTCTCGCCAAGATTAAGTCCGTCCATCAAGCCCTTAGATCAAAACCAAACATCTATCTCTCCGCTCCCACACCAGCCTTTCATGAACACACCAGTAGTGGCTTCTGTTGGCAAATCGTCGTAAAATCCGGAAACCGTCAATCACTTCTTGCCGCCATTCGTTCCCTCGATGACTTCCCTGACCTTCGCATTTCCATCGATCCTCCTTCTCTGCTTTAGTTCTCCTTCTCTGCTTTAATTTTACTAGGCTTAACGTTATCTCATCGTTTAGTTAAGCTATTGGAAAAGCTTAATTAAAATATCGCCAACGGAAAACAAGAGCATGGAGTCAAATTCTGTTCGGCTCCCTTCATTTCTATTCCAACAGCCTAACTAAACTTATCTTCACTCTAATACATTTTTTCTTTTATTTTTTACATTTTTGGCTTAAGCACTACAAAAATTCATCTCCTCTCTGTTATAAACCCTTAAGATATGTTATAATTATTGCATGGAAATTATTGTCACTCCCGATCCGCGCTTACGTCTTATCTCAAAAAAAGTCAGCAAAATCACGGACGAAACTAAAAAACACATTGATCTTATGATTAAAAACTCTCTTGAATGGGAGGCTGAACATCCTTTTGAGCTTTCCGCAGCCATGGCTGCACCTCAGCTCGGCATCAACGAACGCATCATCATTATTCGTGACAACATGGAAGATAAAGATGACCAAGCCTTTGTTGCCCTCATCAACCCTGAAGTAATTAAAACTGACGGTAAAATCATCAAAGACTACGAAGGCTGTCTCTCTGTACCAAAATTCTACGGCCTCATTCCTCGCCCCAATAAAGTTCGCATTAAAGCTAAGACCATCGACGGCACCGAGGTTCGTATTAAGGCTGAGGGCTCTTTAGCCCGCACTCTACTTCATGAAATCGATCACCTCGACGGCGTACTTTTTATTGACCACATTAAAGACCAACCAGACGCTTGGTTTGAGCTCGACGATAAGGGCGAAATTACTCCTGTTGATTACCTAGCTCGCGTTAAAAATAACCCGGATCTTTTCCCCGATGAAGCCTAAAATCATCTTTTTTGGCAACGGACCTCTCGCTGACTATTCTAAACCAATCCTCGCAGCTAATTTTGACTTGCTTTTTCACGCTCGCACTAAATCCGACTTTGAAACTGTCAAATCGCTCAAGCGTGAACATCCTGAAGCTTTCGGCATTTTGGCCAGCTTTGGTGTCATCGTCAAATCTGACATCCTGGACCTATTCGAGCCAACTGGCATCTTAAATCTCCACCCTAGTCTCCTCCCAAAGTATCGTGGTGCCTCTCCTATTGAATCTGCCATCTTAAACGGCGATGAGACTTTCTCCATCTCAATCATGAAATTAGTACTAGCCATGGATGCTGGCCCTATTTATCACCAAGCCACCTTTGACTTTCACGGACAGACAAAAACTAAGGACGAGATCTATCAAATCCTCGCTGAGGCTGGTGCAACTTGGCTAACCAAACATCTCGAAAACCTACCCACTCCAATTCCCCAAGATGACAAGCTCGCCACTTTTACTAAAAAACTTGACAAATCAATGTCGCTCTTAAATCCAACAGAAAAAACCGCTGCCGCTCTACTCAATGAAGTCCGCGCTTTTAAAAACTTCCCTAAGTCCAAGTACTCTTTTTTCGGATTGGATTGCATTATTTTATCGGCACATATCTCTAATTTCGCCGAAACCCCCCTCAGTCTTGAATGTTCCGATCATCAGTTCTTAATCATCGACGAAATTCAGCCGGCCGGCCGCAAAGCCATGGATGCTAAATCCTTCCTTAATGGCTATGCCAAGTAGTTTTTTACTTTAAGTCTGTTTTTAAGCAGCATTCGCGCTCAAAATCATCGCTGATGCTTCGATAATTTCACGCTTCAATTCATCTGCCACATTTCTCGTAATCGTCGCATAATCTGGGCGATTCAATTGAATCCATTTTACCGACAAAAATTCACCCAAAATTTCTAACGTACCCTCTGTTACGCCGTGTTTTTTCAATAATTTCCGATACAAGTCGTCCTCACGATAATCACCAATCTGCGACAATACTCGAATCATCGTATTTCGGTCATTATTCATAATTCCTTCAAATTCACGGAGCTGATCAACCGTCATTCCCTCACTCATTTTTTCACCAACTCGATTTTCCAATTCTTCCTGCGTTTTCGCAATAAAATCTGCCTTCTTTGTTTCGGCTAGCGTTGAAAGACCCACTTCTTCTAGGAATTTCTCGTCAATTTTGATCATTTTTCCTCCTAAATTACTCCAATTATAATTTAGTTATGCTTATTTTTCAAGTTTTCCGTATTTCTTAACTTTTTACATTTTTTCAGCTTTTCGCTTTCTTTAGACTTTCTACATTTTTCAGCTTTCCGCCCCCCTTAAGCTCTCTACACTCTTCCAAGCCAGCTCGGCGCATTTCACCCTTGCTGGCATTCTCGAAACGCAGTTCATTGCTTTCGCGACCCCTAGTTCTTCCATTTTGGCCTCTTGACCTAATATCATTTTCTTAAATTCTATCGCCATTTCTGCTACCTCCTCCAGCTTCCGACCCCTTATACTTGCAATAAACAAATCCGCCGAAGCCAACGCAATCGCACAACCGTTACCTAAAAAACGTCCATCTAAGATTCGCCCGCCCTCTACTCTGAGGTAAATTTTTAACTCATCACCACAACTCGCATTCACTAGTTTAATTGGCTCCACCCCCTCAATTTCCCCCTTATAAGCCGGGTGCAAATTGTGCTCAATCAGTACTTCGTCGTACATTAAATCCCCATCCTTTTTCTTACTTTTTTTACTGCTTCGACCAGTCGCTCTCCATCCATTTCCGTATTAAACACCGAGAAGCTAGCTCTTACCACGGGACCCCACTCCTTATATTTCAAAAATGGCTCAGCACACAAGAATCCCGCTCTCACCGCCACCCCTTCATCCGCCAAAATCTGTGCCGTATCATGCGGATGCACACCTCTCACATTGAACGTAATAATCCCCCCGTTAGTTGCCAACACTTCAACTTCCCCGCTCTCTTCTAGCCGCTTCGCCGCCCTCTGCGTTATTTCCTTAATTTTTTGGTTTTTCCCTTCTCTTAAATCCGTTAACGCCCGTTCAGCTGCCACTTTTAGTCCAAAAATCGCCCCTGTTGCCAAAGTTCCAGCCTCAAATCGTTCTGCCCCCTCCGCTAGCGTTGGCCACCCAGTCTCATCTACTGCTTCTACCGCTCCACCGCCAAACATCAATGGTCGCATCTTTTCAGCTAATGTTCTCCTAATCACTAGTCCACCTACTCCCATTGGTGATCCAAATTTGTGTCCCGAAAACGCTATATAATCAACCATAAGCGCTTTCAAGTTAATTTCCGCGTGACCAACCATCTGCGCCCCATCTACGCCTAAAATCGCTTCTGGTAGCGCCTCACGCACTTTTTTCACTCGCGCCATCAAATTTTCCCCCGTCGCATTCGATACTCCAGTCAAAGAAATCAATTTCGCACCCTGCACCGCTTCCTGCCATTCATCAGTCGAGTCCCCTTTAAGAATCTTTAACTCTGAATACGTCATCTTCGCCGCCAACAAATTTGAGTGATGACTCTCGATATCCACCGCTACTTTATCATTTTCCTCCACTAGGCCAAATCCGTCATTCTCCTTTTTTAGCCCCCGCATTACCAAGTTTAGTGCTTCTGTTGCCCCTCTCGTTAAAATCACCAGGTATTCATCATCAGCCCCCACTAGTTCCAAAATCGCCTTTCGACACGCTTCTACCCCTGTTGTAGCTTGAATACTTTTTTTATACAATCCTCTTAAGGGGTTCGCATCAATCTGCGTATAAAAATTCGCCTCAGCTAAAATCGCCTCTGGATATTTCGTCATCGTTGCCGCATTATCAAGATACACCTCTGGACAATCCATCATTATGCCGTTCCTTCTAATTCCATCCGAATCAGATTATTCATTTCCATCGCATATTCAATCGGCAGTTCTTTTGAGATCTCCGCTGTAAACCCGCGTACAATCATTGCCTTTGCCGCCTCTTCAGACAGCCCCCTACTTTCTAAATAATGGGTTGCTTCTTCCGAAATACGCCCCACCGAAGCTTCATGCGCTGCTTCTGCCTCCATGCAAGCCACCTTCACTACCGGAATTGACTCCGCCCTAGCCCCCTCGTTCAAGATTAAACTCTTACAGTCAATAAAAGCCTTCGCTCCTCGCGCTTCTGGTAAAATTTTTGCCAACGTGCGCGTCACCGACACACCGTCCGCCTTACTTAAACTTTTTGTATTGATAATCGAACAAGTTTCCGGCGCTGCGTGAACAACTTTTGCCCCATTGTCAATCACCTGACCCTCCCCGGCAAAAGCCACCCCGGTGTACTCGCACTTAGCGCCTCTCCCCTTTAGGATCGTCATTGGATATAACATTGTTACCTTTGAGCCAAAGCTCCCGGTTACCCATTCAATCGACCCCTCTTCCTCAACAATGGCTCTTTTTGTATTCAAATTGAACATATTTTTTGACCAGCTCTCCACCGTCGAGAACTTCATTTTCGCTCGTTCGTATACAAAAATTTCTACACTACCCGCATGTAAATTCGCCACGTTATATTTTGGCGCCGAGCACCCCTCAATAAAATGCAGCGAGGCCCCCCTGTCTACTATAATTAGCGTGTGCTCGAATTGTCCAGCATGAGGTGCATTCAAGCGGTAATAGCTCTGCAAAGGAATTTCCACTTCGACCCCTTTTGGCACAAAGATAAATGATCCACCTGAAAATACTGCCGCATGTAGTGCCGCAAATTTATGGTCATTTTCCGGTATCGCCTTCATAAAATGCTTCTTCACCAGCTCAGCCACCTTCATTTTTTCGCCCAAAAATTCAATTTCAGTCTGCGCTATAAAAGCTTCTTCAATTGGTAAATAAATTACCCCCTGCTTTTCCACTTGTTTCTTCAAATTGTGATAAATCACCTCAGAATCATACTGTGCCCCCACTCCAGCCAACCCCTCTTTTTCTGCTTCCGGAATACCTAATTTCTCAAAAGTCTCTCGAATTTCTTTCGGCACTTCATCCCAGCTCGAAACCATCTCTCTCACCGGCCTAACATAAGTTTCAATTTCCGACAACATCAAACCAGTTAAATCTGGCGACCAAACCGGCATCTTTAGCTCGTCCCAATACTTCAATCCAAGCAATCTTTTTTCTAGCACCCATTTTGGCTCTTTTTTGCGCTTAGAAAGCTCCAGTACCAGCTCCTTACTTAACCCCTTCATTTTCCCTCCTCGGTCGAAATCTCGTCAAATATCGCCTTATAGCCCCTCTTCTCAATCGTTTTAGCAAGCTTCTCATCTCCTACCCGATAAACAGAGCCTTTATCAATCAATACCGTCTTAGACGGCTTTAAGTGGCTTAAAATCCGCATATTATGCGTAATAATTAGATAAGTGCAACCACTCTCCTTCTGATATGCCGCCAAAATCTCTGACACTTTTTCTGCCGCGTCCACATCTAATCCTGAATCAATCTCATCTAGAATCACCAGCTCTGGCTCTAACACCAGCATCTGCATAATTTCGTTTTTCTTCTTTTCGCCCCCAGAAAACCCCACATTTAATTCCCGCTCCGAAAACCAAATGTTCTGCCCTAATTTCTGCGCCGCTTTATTGATTTTCTCTCTCACCTCGTCTAACGCCAAGTGAGCTCCATCTTTTTCCTCCAGCGCCGTCCTCAACATCTCCGTTGTCGACACCCCAGGCACTTCTACTGGGTTTTGAAAGCTCACAAAAATCCCCCTTTTTGCACGCTCGTTGATTTTCATCCCTGTTATCTCTTGACCCTTAAACTGCACACTACCCGATACCTTAAATTTTGGGTCACCCCAAATAGTCGCCGCCACCGTCGATTTTCCCGCACCATTCTGCCCCAGTAGCACCACGGTCTCACCTTTATTGATCGAAAAATCAATCCCCTTCAAAATCTCCTGCTCGTTCACGGTCGCCTTTAAATCAGAAACTGTCAATATCGCTTTTGTCAAAGCACCTCCTTTTCCCCTATTTTAGCATTTTTGACCCTAAAAATAAAACATAAGCCAACAAAAAAACCTTGGGATATCCCCAAGGTTCTCTAGCTACTTCTTTGCTGCCGTCACTGCTTTTATTATTTCCTCAGTATCATACCGCTCCTGGTTCACATAGAACCTAAAATCACTTATGTTGAAGAAATCTTTCAGCACTTTTGCCGTCAGTGAAAGTCTTTTTGGAAAAGCTTTAAACGCAGCCATTGGCTCAAACTTGTCCGTCGGTTCATTAGTTAAATACCTTAAAACCGCAAATTCCGGACATTCACGTGAGCCAAAGAATTCTAAAGATACTTTCTTGATTTTTAGAAATTCCGATTCACCGAACACCGGCGTCCTTAAAACTCTCTCGCCAACAGCATCCATCTGATTCGCTAAGGCTAAAACCGCCGTCACCGGACTTTCAATCCTTAATCCAGTTAACTGATTTGATATTGCCGAGCAAATCACCTCTACGTCTTCCTCGCCAATATCTACCTTGCCGCTTTCAGAGAGATATTTCCTTGCAATTTCCACGGAATGCACCACGTACGATTTTGGCGCCTCGTCTAGGCCCGTATTATGCATTAGCGCCGCAATCTCAAACAGTTTTTTCTGTTTCTCAAAAGAGTCTTCCTCGCAAAATCCGAACCTTAAACATTCTTCAAAAAGTTTTAATCCCATTTTAATCACTCTCCGAAGATGCTTAAATCCATTGTCCGTATTGAAGTGACGGTCCGGGTCGCCATTTTTCTGTTTTTTCTCAACCTGAAAAACGCATTTTGCCGGAATTCTCGTCATCGGTAAGTTATGCATAATTTCAAGCACTTTGTCCAAACGTTCCAAAACAAATGGACAATTATCCGGTATCTGCTCTTCCTCACGAATCACAACCTTGACCCTTGCCTCTCTAAGGCATTTCATTTTGCCAGTTTTTTCGTCCTTCTTAAAGAACGGACAGTCTTTACAGTTCTCAATCGTTAAATTGATTTTAGCTACATTATTCATTTTTCCACCTCCTGTGCTAAAGCTGCGTTAAATCTCTGTGCTAGAGTGTTAATGTGCGACCTGACTATCAAAAGTCAACTGCTTATATTTTAACATTTTTTCTATTTTTGTCAATTTAATCCACTTCCCTCCTCTGCTTTTTCGTGTTACAATAATATCATGTATATCGCAATCGATATTGGAGGTACAAAAACTTTACTCGCCCTTTTTTCTGAGCGTGGCCGTCTTTTGAAGCGTCTAAAGATGCAGTCTCATCCGTCTCAGATTCAATGGCTCGCCAACCTGTCCCATCAGTTCCCCCGCATTCTCCCTCTCCGCCGCCGTCTCGTTCGCGCTGTTACCATTTCTTATCCAGGCACTCTCAAAAATCATCACCCAAAATCCGCCCCCAACCTACCTGATTGGAACGGCGCCGAAATCGAAACCGCCCTACGCGTACTTTTTGAATTCAATCACATCAACTGCCCCATTTATTACAAAAATGACGCTGACCTTGGCGCGTTTTTCGAATGCCACTCTTATCCTGGCAAAACCTTATATCTCACTTTTGGCACCGGCATTGGTGGTAGTCTCTTAAAAAACGGCAAGCTCACCTCCACTTCTGCCACTTTTGAGCCAGGACACATTCTAAAAACCTACAAAAAGCGTCGTCTTGAGTGGGAAAAAATTGCCTCCAGCAAAGCCATTCGCCTTGCTAATCAAGGCCACGATGTTGTCAAATTATCTAGCAAATCCGCTCTTGACGACGTCGCCTGTCGCATCGAAGTTGGCCTCACCGACCTCATCAAAGAACATCGACCAGATCAGGTCGTACTTTCTGGCCCTATTGCAACTATTCTCCCCTCTTTTCATCTCACTTTAACCCAGCTTCTCCAGGCCTCACTTGGTTCAAAATTTGAAGTACCGCCAATTTATGCCGCCAAACATCCTCAGGAATCAGTAATTTACGGAGCTTACCTCTATGGCAAGTCCAAGCAATCTTAAGTCTACCCCCCTAACTCCGACCAATCTAAAAAACACTACCCTCTCCGAAACCGCTCAAGCTTTTCTCCTAGCTCTCACCGCTGAGTTTAAAAGCATCACTTGGCGCTTAGGCTCTCGTTTCAAGTATCGCCCCGCCCCTATTTCTGCTCACTCACGCGCCAATACTTCCCCTTCTGGCACCATCTTTATCGATCAATCTAGCTCCACTCCTATGCCTTACTTTGCCTTACTCACACTACACGAGCTTGGACACGCCCTTTCAAACCATCAATCTTATCGAACCGATATCGAGCGCCTCCGCATCGAAGCCGAAGCCTGGCAACGTGCTAAATTTGAGTTGTCTCGTCACCAAACCTGGCAACAAGATTTTAACCTCACTTACGACGAAGAATTTGCCGAAAATGAACTCGATTCTTATCGCGACTGGCTCCATCAAAAATCTTGCTGCAAAAAATGTGGCCTCACGCGCTTTCAGACTCCAGACGGCCGTTATCACTGCCCTAACTGCGACCTACTCTAAAACCGAAGACACTTTAATTCCCCATAGATACTCTAAAGTCACAGCCCCCTAAAATTGCGAGTCTACTCTAGCGGTTATCACCTTCCCCGTGGATCTTATTGCGTTTCCATCTCGACTCCAATTTCTCAATATTCGCCTCTGCTACTTCCGCTAACGACACCCCAAGATATTCCGCAATCATCGCCACATACCATAAAACATCACCTAGTTCTTTCGTAATTTCTTCCTTATCCATTCCAGAAATCACACCACCCTTATCTCGTATAATTTTCTTAAACTTATCTGCAGCCTCTCCAGCCTCACCCGTTAAGCCCAGCACCTTCTCAATCAAACCCGTCTCATTCGCTAGGATAATTCCATCTTTTGAGTATTTCATCAACCCATCTTTATATCCTGAAAAAGTATCGTATTTTAGCGCCGATGTCTGATAATCATCTAGTTTCTGCATCTGTTTCGTCTTCTTCATCTCACCTCCGTATTTCCCCTATTTTACCATAAGTTTCTTTGTTCGGAAAGTTGTTCGGTCTATTCTTTCCATAAGAGGTATTGACAAACCACAAACACTATGATATAATCAAGCCATAACCCTTAAAGGTGGGCATTTTTTAATAATCTCCCCTCTAGGCGAGGGTCATTTTAAAACATAATTGGTGGGCAGAAGGAATTTTATATGGCAGGAACAAAAGCAGGTGGCCTTAAGGCTGCTGCAACTAATAAAGCCAAATACGGTACTGAATTCTACGCTCGTATCGGTCAAAAAGGTGGCCGTCTCGGTCATACTGGCGGCTTTGCTGCAAATCCAGCACTCGCTAAATTGGCTGGTGCTAAAGGTGGCCGTCTTTCAAAGCGCGGTCCAGCTAAAAAAGTTGCTTAATTTTACCTAGAAATTATCACAAAATACCCCTTAACGTTGAGAGATAAGGGGTATTTTTATTGTTTCCATGCGTTATTCCCTTATCGCACTAAAGTCTTTTTTCTTATCGCACTAAAAGCTTTTCCCCATCGCATTAAAAGCTTCTTCTAAAAAAACATTCTTGAAACCAACAAAAAATTCGCCAACGGCGAACTTCATGATATGGTGGAGCAACAGGGATTCAAACCCTGGACCCCCGCCTTGCAAAGGCGGTGCTCTAATCAGCTGAGCTATTGCCCCATATTTTTCCCTAGATGTTAATGGTGGGGATATGTGGACTTGAACCACAGACCTCGTCATTATCAGTGACGCGCTCTAACCAGCTGAGCTATATCCCCAGCAGTCTTATCTTATTTTACCCCAAACTCTTGAAAATTGCAACCCCAAAATCTCATTTCTTTCACCCATCACACTAGCATTTTGACGCAGTATACCCTATAATATAATCATGGATTGGAATTTCAATATTGGCTGGATGTTTATTGGTCTTGTTATCTTAATAGCCAGTGGCGCTGTGGTTGCCAATTATCAAAAGATCTCAGATCACATGCTCTCCGGCGTTTCTTCTTATGATCGCGTCAAGTTCTGGGGGCTAATCGGAGTCGGCATTGGTCTTGTTGTAATGGCAAACCTTCACACTCTCATTCTTACCACCTTAGTCAAAGCTATTTTTAAGCTCTAGCTAGTTTTCTTTCTTTTTAGTGCTTTTTAGTTTACTTTAGATTATTTTAGGTTACTTTAGGTTATTTTAGGTTATTTTAGACTACTTTTAGCTACTTATTTTTTAACACTACCTGTCGCGCCCACTCATACATCGCGATTCCTGCTGCCACCCCTACATTGATTGATCGCGTCGAACCGAAAGATTCGATATATCGTACATCGTCCGCACCACAAAAATCATTGCTTCGACCAGGTTCCTTTAGACATTCTTCACTTAATCCATCGCCCTCACTGCCAAATACCAATGTCGTTTCCGCCTTGAATTGTTTATCAGAAAGCTCCTTTGCGCGCTCCACGTTATTTTCAATCGCCACTACTTCCCTCCCTCTTTCGCGCTGATCCCTAAAAAAGCTTTCCAGATCTGGCCAGTAGCAAATTTCCAAGTATTTATCGGTACACATCGCACCTCGCCGATTATATTTTCGACGCCCGACAATGTGAATTTTTGCTGCATTAAAATTATTTGCACTTCTAACAATCGTTCCAGCGTTAAAGTCGTGCGATACATTCTCAATCGCCACCTCTAGTGTGTTACGTTTTTCTGCCAGCCTATTTTTCACTTCTTCATTAGCCAGACCCTTATACTCGTCTATCAAATTTCTTGAATCTTCCATTATTCTTATTATAACACGCAAAAACACCCCTACTATACTCTAGCCCCTAAGACTTCCTTTATATCCTTGCTCTACCTCTACTTCTATCTAGTCCTTATCTCACAAAAAATCGCCTTAAAAAGGCGATTTTCTTTTAACAACTTAGTTGTGCAATCTTTCATCATCTAAATAAGCTTTTGTCGTATCTCTTGCGAGCTATATTATGCTTTAAGCTTACTAAGCACAATTACGACCGACCTAGCTACATAAAACATTACTGTCCTATGCGCATCAATTCCTTCTCAAGAAAGGAGGTAATCCATCGACACGTTCTCGTACCGATGCCTTGTTACGACTTAA
>ERZ772999.1389-NODE-1389-length-14154-cov-3.199376_pt1 | contig 14154 bp, 15 predicted proteins | sample MGYA00511467_ERZ772999 | MGnify/ENA primary metagenome ERZ772999 (study PRJEB29015, sample SAMEA2738064) | human oral metagenome | biome: human oral; feature: human-associated habitat; material: saliva | place: China | collected 2218 ... | reverse complement strand
ATATTGAACGCATAGACGAACTTCTGAAGAAGTAATGAGTTTTCCTTTTTATATTGCACGCCGCTATCTTTTTTCAAAGAAAAGCACCCACGCCATTAACGTTATCAGCCTGATATCGGTAATTGGGGTGGCTGTTGCTACTATGGCACTGGTTGTGGTACTGAGCGGATTTAATGGTTTCTCCGATCTCGTAGCTTCGTTCTTCACCAACTTCGACCCACAACTAAAGGTTGAAGCTGCAAAAGGAAAAACTATTGCAGCCGACAATCCGCTTTTGCACAAAATAAAAACATTGCCCAGTATAGAAGTTGCTACCGAATGTGTTGCCGACCAAGCATTGGCTACCTATCAAGGCAAACAAATAATGGTAACCGTAAAAGGCGTAGCCGAAAACTTCGACTCGCTTACCAATATCAGCCATATACTAATAGGCGATGGAACTTTCAAACTGCATATTGCCAACTTAGACTATGGCATCTTAGGTATTGGCGTAGCACAACAGCTAAACACGGGCATCGACTGGAAAAACTATCTACACATATATGCACCACAACGAAAAGGACAATACGATGCATCGAACCCTATGAATGCCTTCGTGGCAGACTCGCTACTATCGCCAAAAAGCATATTCCAAGTAAAGCAAAACAAATACGACAACAACTATATTATTACATCGCTACCATTCGCACGACGACTCTTCAACAGACAGGGCGAAATTACATCGCTAGAACTACGTCTAAAAGCGGGCGAAGATATCGATAAGGTGAAGGGGGAAATAGAACACATTGTGGGCAACCAACTTGTGGTAAAAGACCGCTACGAACAACAGGCGGATACATTCAACATTATGCGCATAGAGAAACTCTTTGCATACGCATTTCTCACTTTCATTCTAATGGTTGCATGCTTCAATATCATAGGGTCGCTCTCTATGCTAATGATTGATAAGAAAAACGACGTACAAACATTGCGCAACCTGGGAGCCTCTGATAAACAAATAAATCAGGTGTTTTTGTTCGAAGGACGTATGATTTCGGCTGCAGGTGCCATAATTGGTATTGCCATCGGACTATTTTTATGCTGGTTGCAACAAACTTACGGATTAGTGAAACTCGGCAATCAAGCAGGAAACTTCGTTGTGAACGCCTATCCCATTAGCGTACACCCATGGGACATTGTTGCCATATTTGCCACTGTTATTGTTGTGGGGTGGATAGCCGTTTGGTATCCTGTGCGATACATGAGCAAGCAACTCACAAGGTAGCAATGCCACAAACACATTTGCGCCTGCTTACGAATATAAGACAAATGTTTCTGCAATTCTACTTTTTTTTATACCTTTGCAGTGCATTTAACGACAAATAGTAATAGCAAAAACAAAATATAGCAATATTACTACACAACAATCCATTTGGCGTTAAAGCGGGATGTAGCGCAGTTGGTAGCGCACTACGTTCGGGACGTAGGGGTCGCTGGTTCGAATCCAGTCATCCCGACAACACAAAAGGCAAGCGAAAACAACATCGCTTGCCTTTTATTTTTATCTAAACCAAACTAAAAAACCGCAACAAACAGCCTCTTATTCAAACCAAACACATAGCCTCTAACCCACAACACACTGTTAGAGTAGCAACAAAATGCTCTTCCATTGCGCAACTTAAAAAACTTTGCAACAAAAACATAGCCAACGCAGTTGTGTACACTCAACACATTCGCCCAACCCTCACAGTTTCTTCTCTCCGCTCTCCCACCACGTTCACAATAGTTGCGTGTCGTTCCCACTATGGTTGCGCATTTCTTTTACTATAGTTACACATATCTTTCACTATGGTTGCGCAATATTTTCACACGCATCAAACAGTTTTATTTACACATAAATAAAGTTTTACTTACACGTAAATAAAACTCTACTTACACGTAAATAAAGTTTTACTTACACGTAAGTAAAACCATCTATTGCGTATAACATCGTCGCACACTCATAATAGAAACAGAAAACAAATATGTACGAACAATTGCGCACACACATCGCCATACCACATATAGCAAATAAATCAGCCACTAAACACAGTGCAAACAACCATTATATACGCTACCAACAACAACCGTATATGCAGCAAACACCAGCCGTGTACGCTACGAACACCCACCGTATACGCCGATTTATCGTGCCCGCATATACATTCACAACCACGAAACAACAACAAACACACACGAACACAACGAATAACCAACCACAAAACAACAACAAACATATACGGGCGAGATAAATCTGCCCCTACGCCTAACGGAATGTACACCAACCATTCGTGGAATGGACGCAACACACATATATATAAAAAAATGTGGCAACGACTCACGTCGCCACCACACTAAATAGATTAACTAAAAATAATGCTTATTTATTTTCTGATGTATTATCATTATCAGCCTCGTCGTCGAAAGAGAAATTATTCTCTTTTGCAAGTCCTTCGTTTTCACCAACCGAATGAGAACTAACTACAAATTGAGCAATATTGTCATCGGTTATCAACTCTACTGCTTTAATGTCTGGAGAAATATATGCCTGTTTCATTTTCGTTTATTTTTTATTTTATAACTTTCTTACCATTGATAATATAAATGCCGTGAGTAGGATTTACTACGCGACGACCCTGCAAATCGTAAATAACATCTGCATTAGGTTTTGCATTTGGCGCAACAGTGCTTATTCCTGCGGCTTCGGTTGCTTCGCGTGCACCATCAAAGTCTACAATAAAACTCTTAGCTCCACGAGCAATAGACTCTGGCAAGCGCAATCCAGCCTGATGAGCACCAATCTTCATAGAAGCACCATTACGAGAGCCTTGTTTATAGAAACCTAAACCTTGGTCGCCATTAGCAAGCACATAATATTTGTAGCCAGTACCAGAAAACTCTTGTTCGGTAGCAGTACCAACGAGCATATTGGTAGAAATAGTTTCTTCTGTACCTGTTTCGTTCGCACGATATACAATAGTGCTACTTGGTGTTCCTTTCAATATAAAACCAGTTTGTTTTGGAATAATCTTGCCAGCAGCGTATGCAACAACATTCGCTTGGTCTGGATTAGCAATGTTTCCACTTGGGGTAGTTCCTGTTATAACGTATGCAGTGCAACCAGTAGGAACTACAAAGTTTTCGTTCTGCAAATAGAATGTTCTATAGCCTGTACTACCAACAGGAATTTCTTCACGATATTTGCCAGCATAATAACTCCAATCCGTATTTGTTTCGTAAGCGTTGGTAGCATCAATAGGAACAGTTACTGTCTGAACTTCTGTACCAAGAAGGGTTGCCATAGAACTAGTTCCATAAGAAGGCCGTGTAATTGTTGCAGGAATTGGATTCAAGAAAGTAGCTGTCTTATATTTAGGATCCTGACTTGATGAATAACCATCCCATGGGTTTATGGCAATATCATTCAATGAGGCTGGGAATGTTATATCAATATCAGCACCTGATACGTCATACATTAAAGCACCTTGTCCAATCTTCTTTAAGGTCTTTGGGAAAACCCAATCTTGCTTTAGCCAATAATTCTGATTAAAACAGCCATTCGGGAGCTCTTCTATTTGAGTATTTTCCAATCCGATAATCGATTCTCCAAACCATTCACCTTGCACATTTATATTCTTCAAGGTCGTGGGTAAATGCAATCGTTTATGACTGGCAAAAAGAAGTATGTTTCGATCAAATGTTTCTATACCCTCAGGTACATAGAAGTCTTCAGAAATACTGGTACCAGGACCATTACCCACTAAAGCTCTATCCCCTATACTCTTAACTTCATATTCTATACCTGTTGCAGCATCTGTTACTTTCGTAGGAATTGTAGTTAATTGTGCATATCCAGGTGTTCTATCACCAGGTTCTTTTGCCACAAACTCTACATAATGTTTCGCAGCATCAGTAATTTTAAGATAAATTGTTACTCCGTTGTAGTCTGCTGTAAAGTCATAATACTGTGTTTGTGCCTTAATGCCAACTACAAAGAGGCACAACAATAAAAATAATAAAACTCGTTTCATTTAATCTTATTTTGAATTAATAAATATAATAACTTCACCCATTTGTCTTTCGTAAACGTCAACGAAAGGGCACACAAAAAGAACAAAGGAAACTTTGTGAAGTCCTTTGTTTACCATAGTTTGTACAGCACGCATTGCATACACGTACAAGAAAATTAAAAAAGATATTAGGCTTAACCTATATATATGAGAGAGAGAGAGAGAGAGCATACAATTATTTGGAACTACCAAATAATTTGCGTACTTTTCTTTATCTTTTTTATTCTTTAACAACGTAGCAGTATTTACAGCAAGGTGCTCTATACTCTTTATAGAGCCAAACGCATTTGCACCATTATTATATAAGGCGCAAAGCAATGTTTCAAAATATCTGCTTGTTAGTTTCACTTGTTAAATCTATTTTAATTCGGGGCAAAGGTAATAAGATTATTTAAAAACAACAAGAAAACAAGAAGAAAAAACTAAAATATTATAAAATAAAGGCTTTTATAACCTCTCCTTTATAGGTATTTATGTGCACTTCTATGCTGTCGCCTTTATGTGCAAAGGTGGTTGGAATGCTAACAAAAGTGCGCACTGTGTAGTATTGGGGAACATTGTTTTGCTGGTGTAGCAAACGTAGTGTATATTTGTTTGTTCCGCTTACCGACGATGCTACATTTTCTAAACTTACGCCTAACGACTGTTTATTTTCTGTGTTATTACCCGTCTTTAGAGCCAATTCAAGATTAATATACTTTCGTGTTTTAGCTATCCAAGCACTGGTAAAGCCCATTGGATCGGGTGTATTTGTGGTATGCGGTTGTTGCGACACTGGCAGAACATAAACTTTAGAAATAGCTATGGGCACAACTTCTAAGTTGTTTCTATTATAATATAGTTGTGCCCTGTAGGTGGTATCTGCCTTTGTTGCCCATTTTGCACTTAAAGCCGAATGCAACAAAAGAGTATCGCCATTGTCGGTAACAGCCGAAACAAAAGCAGCATTGGTATTAGTAGTAGCCTCAACAAAGTCGGACTGCAGATAAGAGTATTCCGAATCGCCCGTTTTAAAACTATCGTTGGTACAAGCTACCAACAGAATGACGATGAGGAACAAAAAGAAGAACGATTTACGCATTAGCTTTTATATAGTTGCGAGTAGGGTTGGCATACATTTCCAATAGACGTTGGCGCAAATATACTTCGTCTTTACTTGGGAGTGTTATTTTTGCGAGTTGTTGTTCTATATAAGCATCGAATTTTGCTTTATCAGCGTCGGTATACTTATTAGCGTAAGTTGTGGTGCCCTCAAGTTCGTCGAGTGCAACATAATTGTTGGTATAAAGACGATAGTTGCGGTGTATTTCTTTATCTATATGTTCACAAATGGCATCTAACAGAGGACCGTTTGCCATATTTGCATTTTTCAGTGAGTCTAAATATGCGTCAATACAAGGGGCAGCGTGATAATGAATAGAGCCTTTATAGCCCATTATGCCAGTTTGCATACTGAGAACATCGTCCATAGATGCTTTTTTCCAATTTGCATTATCGCGTTTTGCTTGCATTTCTGCAGCCTTTAGATAGTCGCAAGGGTCGTATTCGTAAGAAATAGAAAGTGGAACGATATGGAATTGCTGAAGTCTTTCGAGCAATGTACCTTCGGCTCCCAATGCAAACATTTTAAGAACAGACTTTTGTGTAAGGTCGTTAGAATCTTTAGCACGCCCTTCTCGTTGTGCAATCCATAGATTTTCGTGTTTCTCTTTTAGAGCAAACACCATATAGTGTGCCATCTTTATGCTTGCCTGCATAAGTTCGCGAGGAGTAAGACCACGCTTTACAATGAAACTCTTGTTAAGTCGTGCTAAGTCGCGTACCCACGGTAACGATAAAAGATTATCGCCAATAGCAATTTCGCAAGTAGTAGCAAAGCCATTATCTATTAGCAACTTTGAAAGAAAAGCAGAATCGAGTACTATATCACGATGATTACTAACAAATGTATATTGCTTTGTGTTATCAATCTCCGATGAGTCCATATCACACCCCGTACTAGCCTTATCTATGAGTCCTTGCAGAAAATGATAGGCAAAAGCTTTCTGAAATTCAAGGCTGGTTTTACATTGGTGCATCTTCTGCGAAATAGCATCTATAGGCACACCAGGATAAAGATAGTTTAATACTTGTTGAAATTGTTTGTTTGCAAGCAAGCGATTGTAAACTTCGGGTAGTTCTTCAGACTCAAATGGTCGTATATCGTCAAATTCAGAAGGTGTTTTCATAACCTATTATATTTATGTGTTAGCTATTTTTAAACAGTTGCTATAAACAAATAAAGGTGCAGAGCCATATTGGTCTACACCTTATATTATATAACATATTTAGAATTGGTTTTCTACTATATCGCTTAGTACATCTTTTATGTCAAGTCCAGCAGCTTTCACTTGTTGTGGAACAAAACTTGTAGCAGTCATTCCTGGAGTGGTATTTACTTCGAGCATATTGATAACATCGTTTCCATTGTTATCTTTTGTAATAATATAATCGATACGAATAATACCATTTGCGTGCAGAATATCGTAGATGTGAGAAGTAACTTCTGTTACCTTTTCAGCCAATTCTTTGCTAATACGAGCAGGAGTAATTTCGTCTACCTCGCCATTGTATTTAGCATTATAATCGAAAAACTCGTTGCTTGTAACCACTTCCGTGATGGGGAATGGAACCGACTTTTCTTTCGTTTTATATATTCCTTGTGTTATTTCAACACCATCAAGGAAACTTTCTACCATAACTTCTGAACTTTCCATAAAAGCCTTACGAAGTGCAGGAGCTAATTGATCGGCATTCTTTACTTTTGAAACACCAAAGCTACTACCATCGGTTGCTGGTTTTACAAAACATGGCATACCTATTTTCTCTGCTATTTCTTTTTCGTTGTATGCATCGCCAATACGAAGCAAAATACTTTCAGAAACATGAATGCTATATGATTTCAAATAACGATTCAGCACAAACTTATCGAATGTGAGTGCCGATGCCAATACATCGCATGTAGAATAAGGAATGTTTACCAACTCAAAATAGCCTTGCATAATACCATTTTCGCCTGGACGTCCATGTATAGTAATATATGCATAGTCGAAAAAGATGGTCTGACCATTATTATTAAACGAAAAATCGTTTTTATTAATAGGTGCAGTGTGCCCATTATCGAGGTTTACATGCCAATCTGTTCCTTTTACATCGACTATATAAATATTGTAACGTTCCTTATCGAAGAAGGAATACAATCCTTGTGCAGAACGGAGCGAAACATCGTGTTCTGAAGAATCGCCACCACAAACGATGGCTATTGTACGTTTCATATCTTTCATTCTTATTACTTATTTTTAATTATGCAAGAAACTCACGATAGTTCTTGTTTACCATTTATATAATTTCGCCACTTCTCTATTACGTTTGCTAAATCATTGGGAAGTTCGCTTGTAAAGTCCATTTGCTCTCCAGTATTTGGGTGAACAAAGCCAAGTGTTTTTGCGTGCAAGGCTTGTCGGTTACACAACTTAAAACAATTTTGTATATAGGCTTTATATGTACTAGAACGCTGTCCTCGCAATATTTCTGTGCCGCCATAGCGTTCATCTCCAAAAAGTGGGTGTCCAATATGTTTCATGTGTGCCCTAATTTGGTGTGTTCGACCTGTTTCTAATACACATTCTATTAGAGTAGTATAGCCAAATCGTTCCAAAACTTTATAGTGCGTAACAGCAGGTTTCCCTATACCCGAATTAGGAGAAAACACCTTCATACGTAGTCTGTCCTTTGGATCGCGTCCAATATTTCCTTCTACTCGTCCTCCGTTCTCTGTAAAGTTTCCCCAGACTAATGCAACATAGCTACGATGTGTTGTTTTATTAAAGAACTGTTTACCAAGATTTGTTTTTGCATCAGGAGTTTTAGCTATTAAAAGAAGTCCACTTGTATCTTTATCAATACGATGAACCAATCCAACAGCAGGATCGTTTGGGTCGAAATTCTTTAAATCGCGCAAATGCCAAGCTATAGCATTGATAAGTGTTCCGTGAAAATTTCCAGCTCCAGGGTGCACAACAAGTCCCGCAGGTTTATTTATTACCATAATTTCGTTGTCTTCGTAAACAACATTAAGTGGTATATCTTCGGCAACAATTGTATTATCGTGTTTCGGGCAGCCTAACATTAGAGTGATAACATCGTTAGGCCGAACCTTATAACTACTTTTTACTGGCGTCCCATTAACATAAATACTACCAGCTTCAGCAGCTTTTTGAATACGATTACGGCTAGAATTAGGCATTCGTTCGAATAAAAACTTATCTATCCGTACAGAACCTTGCCCACTATCTACCACCATTCTAAAGTGTTCGTAAAGTTCACCCGTATCAGTTGTTATCTCATCTTCGTCTAAAAGATTGTCAACTAAATCTTCATTAAAGTATTCTTCGTTGTCTATCATACCTTACTCCTTATTCAGTTGGCTTTGGTGCATTCTGGTCAGGCGGTAAAGCTGGCGATTTTGGTGGAACAGAAGGAACCGTACGTGGAGTAGATTTACTTTCTTCTTTTATTTCATTTCCATTTTCATCTACAGGAACTTCCACCCAATCATAATACTCTTCGTATTTAGGCTCTTCAACCTCTACATCTTCATATCTACTTCCCGACTGATTTATAGTATCGTTTGCATTACGTGTTCCATCGCCCACTTGTAATACTATTACGGCATCGTTAGGAATCCGATCTCCTGCCTGTGCAGGCTTTCCATTTACCAAAACGCCATAAACCCAGTCTTTTTCTCCAGGAACATATTCAGGATCGCCCACTTTAAAACCCATTGAAAGTAATTCTGCTTGCGCTTCTCTAAGAGAACTATTATCTGCCAAATCTGGTAAAGGTAATGTTGGCGCACTGGCAGCATTAATAGTTACATATATAACGCGTGTAGATTTTACACGTTTCCCGCCAGCAGGTGTCTGTTCTAAAATACAATCGGGTGGTAAGTTTTTTACGTATCCTGTATCAGAGACTTCAATTGTCAATCCTACTTTATCCATAATATCGAGCGCATCGTCGTATTGTTTATGAAGTACATTTGGCACAACGATAGACTCGCCCATGTGGGTATAATAGTCAATTCCATATCGCACACCTATAAAAAGTATTGTTACGAGAATTACTATTGCGAGGACATTTCCCCAAATATAGGTACTAAAAAAGCTGTGGACGAATCCCTTTGACGTCATTTTTATTATACTATATATCTTATTATGGGCAAAGTTAAATAAAAAAACGGAAAGAAGCAAAGAATAGTCTCTCCTTCTTTCCGTTTCTAAGTCAATTTTCTATAAGCCTTTAGATTACTTTCCGTGATGTTCGTCAGACACAGTAAGTTTCTTACGACCTTTTGCACGACGAGCTGCCAAAACACGGCGACCATCTTTTGTTGCCATTCTTTCACGAAAACCGTGTTTATTTACACGACGACGGTTGTGAGGCTGAAATGTTCTTTTCATTGTTATATATTCTTTTTATGTTATTATGCAAAATAAACTCTACGTTGAGACACAATCTCACGTTATGGGTTGCAAAATTACTTATTCTTTTTCAATTAACCAAGAAAAGGCTGTTTTTTAGCTGAATAATTTATGTTTTTTTCCATATTTTGCTTAACTTTGCAGCGCAAAGCAAATTATCCCGTAACAAATAAATAATAAATATAAATAATAGATTATGATTAATTCACAAGAAATCAAAATCGGGACATGTATCCGTCTTGATGGAAAGATTTGGACTTGTATTGACTTTCAACATAGGAAGCCGGGTAAGGGTAATACGGTTATGATTACTAAACTGAAGAATGTTGCTGATGGTCGTGTATTAGAGCGGACATTCCAAGTAGGTTTTAAACTTGAAGATGTTCGCGTTGAACGTCGTCCGTACCAGTATCTTTATCAAGACCCTACTGGATATATCTTTATGAATCAGGAAACTTTTGAACAGATTCCTATTCCTCTCCACCAAATTACAGGAGCTGACTATATGAAAGAAGGCGACATAGTAGAAGTTGTTACAGATACTTCTGATGGAACTATCCTTTCTGCCGAGATGCCTGTTAAAACTGTATTGAAAATTACACATAGCGAACCTGGAGTAAAAGGAAATACAGCTACAAACGCTACAAAACCTGCCACATTAGAGACTGGTGCTGTAGTTAGAGTTCCACTCTTTATTAACGAAGGCGAAACTATTCAGATTGATACACGCGACGGAAGTTACTTAGGTCGTATAAACGCATAATACAACAAAAGGACAAAAAGTTGAGAAAACAACCCAACTTTCTGTCCTTTTTTCTTTTTTATAATACCGCATAATGCACCAACCTAACCTAAGTATTATGAAATACAGCATTATTGTTCCCGTTTTTAATCGTCCAGACGAAGTAAACGAACTTCTATCTAGTTTGTTAGGTCAGACTTTCACTGATTTTGAAGTTATAATTGTAGAAGATGGTTCACAAAAAACATGCGAAGAGGTTTGCAGAAAATACTCAAATCAACTTGATTTGCATTATTTTATGAAACCTAATTCTGGTCCAGGACAAAGCCGAAATTATGGTGCTGAACGTGCAAAAGGCGAATACTTACTAATATTAGATTCTGATGTTGTATTACCCGAGGGATATTTAAGTGCTATTGAAGAAGAACTTAAACGTGAATCTGCCGATGCTTTCGGTGGTCCTGACGCTGCCCACGAATCATTTTCTGATACTCAGAAAGCTATTTCATACTCTATGACATCGTTTTTTACTACGGGTGGCATTCGTGGTGGCAAAAAAAAGCTAGACAAGTTCTATCCTCGTTCTTTCAATATGGGCATTCGTCGCAATGTTTATATGGAACTTGGAGGTTTTTCTAAAATGCGTTTCGGAGAAGATATAGACTTTTCTATCCGTATTTTTAAAGCTAATAAACGTTGTCGCCTCTTTCCAGATGCATGGGTTTGGCACAAACGCCGTACCGATTTCAGAAAATTTTATAGACAAGTGTACAATTCGGGTATTGCACGCATAAACCTTTATAAAAAATATCCAGAATCGCTGAAACTAGTTCATCTGCTACCAATGATATTCACCGTGGGTGTTATATTCCTTAGCCTACTTTTTATTATCGGTCTTTTCGTTTCGCTCGTGCCATCGGTTTCTTATTCTTCAAAAACTGTGGGTTTATCTTTTTGTATATGTGCTATTGCCCCTATCCTACTCTATTCACTCTTAATCTTTATAGATAGTACTATTCAAAACAAAAGCATAAAAATTGGCTTTCTTAGTATCCGTGCTGCTTTCGTACAACTTATGGGCTACGGTTTCGGATTTATTGAAGCATGGTGGAAACGCTGCATAAAAGGCAAAGACGAATTTGCTGCTTTCGAGAAGAATTTCTATAAATAACAGCAAACACAATGGAGATAACAAAACTAACCATTGATAAATGGGCAGAAGAAGATCAACCACGCGAAAAGCTAATTAACTTTGGAGCTGAAACACTTTCTAATGCCGAACTTTTAGCTATTCTTATTGGTTCTGGATCAACACGCGAAACAGCTGTAGAACTTATGAAACGAGTGTTAGCAGATTGTAAGAACAATCTTAACACTCTTGGGAAATTATCTATTACCGACCTTACAACCTACATGGGTATAGGCGAAGCAAAGGCTGTAACTATACTTGCCGCATGCGAATTAGGAAAAAGACGACAGGCTTCTGATATTGAAAAACGTCTAAATCTTAATTCGGCTATTTCTATATACAACTATATGTATCCAAAAGTTCAAGATAAAGATATTGAAGAAGCGTGGATTTTATTGTTGAATCAAAAGTTAGACCTTATAGAAGCTAAATGTATTTCGCACGGAGGTATTACAGGAACTGCCATTGACGTACGTATAATTTTAAAAGAAGCATTACTAAGAAATGCTACTGCTATTGCTTTATGCCACAATCACCCCAGCGGAAATCCTCGTCCCAGCAGAGAAGACGACAATATTACTAACAGTTTAAAGAAAGCTGCCGATACAATGCACATTTATTTTGTAGACCATGTTATAGTTGCCCAACAACATTTTTATTCGTACCGCGAAGAAGGAAGAATATAATAAAGGTAGGTTCTAAAAGACAGACCAACGTAGAATTTTGAGAACATGCCTAAACACGCTTCTCCAGAATCTTATATTACAATGTTCTTATTGTAAGCGACTCTCCTATTCTACAATTTAAATCCAAATCGGTTGTAAGAAGATACAATTACCTTAACAACCAATTTGGATTCAAGAAAAAACTATCGCACCACTATCTTATTAACATAGCCATTTATAGAAACAATATATATACCTTCTGATGGCAATTCTAAAACAATATGCGAAGAAGATACAAGGCTGTTTGCTATTTTTGTCCCATTAACCGAATATACAGACAGAGTCTCACCTAAAGGAGCATTGTCTATAATAACCTGTCTTCCAGATACACTAATACCTACATCATTGTTCGATACCTTGCCTATTCCTGTCGGATTAGTTACGCTCAAGACATTTTTAGAATTAACTACAACATTGCCATTTGCTGAAATAATACTTCCTGCTGGAATTACTATATAACAGCCCTCGTGTGGCACTTCTACTCCACCGAAATTACAAGAAACAACCCATTGTTCTTTCTCTTTAGTCAATACAGGCGTAGCTTCTTTAATCAGTTTGTTGTTATTGCCAAATAGTTGTATCTTGGCATTCGGCGAAAGCATTATTGGCTGGTTATAGAAAAAACGAACTTCGTTAAGCACACCATCTTTATTATCAAGAATGTTGCACCCTACATAGTTTATTGTCTCCATAGGTTCAGTATATCCGCCTACAAAATCTACTTTTGCTTCTTCATTCGTTATGTCGGTACGGAATCTTGGTCTCAGACTTCCTTCGGGCAATACAAGCGAATAGTGCACTCCTTTCTCAAAGTTCATCTTTTCTCCAAAGTCAGCATAGGCTTGACCTAAGTTCCAATCCCAACCTACATTTGCTTTAAATGTTCTCACCGGGAGCCCCTCTCTATACAATGTCATTTCTGGTTCTCCAATAGGTTCTGTTTCTGTTTCAAAATAGAAACATATATGTCTTTCTGATGTTACAGTAGAACCATCTTTAACAGAACAATATTTTCCTTGAATCTTTGAAGGGACTGTAAAGCTAAATTTAAGATTTTCAGCTTTCATCGTAGGATTACTTTTAAGACTAATTGTACCTGATGGAACTTCCAACTGATAAGAGCGACCTTTGGGAAGAATAAGTTTATCGAAAGAAATAACCGCAATACCCTGTTCTTGATAGGTATCAGATTTAATTGTACCGGTTGCTACCGTCTTACCATCGCAAGTTATCAGGGCTTTTGCATCTTCAGCAACTGTAATTTTACCTGCAAAATAGATGTTAGTTACATTAAGCGGTTCATATACTCGCTTATTTTCAATAGTACAACTCGTCGGAGTTAATATTTCATTACCCTCCGCAAATGTTGGTATTGCGAGCATACATAGCCCGATTATACAAATGAGTAAATATTTTTTCATACCAAACTCCTTTCTTCTAAATGATTAATTAATAGTTCATCGATTGAATTAAATATGCTAAATAATTTTTACCAATGGTATAATTGTTTTCTTTTATTGCAAAACATTACTTGACAATTATCCTCCGTGTACAAACCAATTTGCCTTGCTTTGCCAAGGCGCAGATGTATATGCCCTTTGAAAAGTGAGGTGTCTCAATGCTCTTTGTTGTAACTGTGGAAGAGAGAATCTTCTGCCCGCATACATTCAGAATATCAATATGGTCGCAGTTTTCTATGGAACTTAATTCTATTGAACCATTACGGTATATTACGTAGATATTTCGTGTATATGCAATATCGTCAATCCCGGTTTCTCTGGGATTGATAACAGGTCGAATGGGGAGACCGATTGTTCTTATGCTAGATCTTCTGCCAACACTGCCTGAATCGTAATCTATATCTTTGGCTTTCATTATAAGATCATCA
>ERZ772999.1384-NODE-1384-length-14159-cov-12.230218_pt1 | contig 14159 bp, 15 predicted proteins | sample MGYA00511467_ERZ772999 | MGnify/ENA primary metagenome ERZ772999 (study PRJEB29015, sample SAMEA2738064) | human oral metagenome | biome: human oral; feature: human-associated habitat; material: saliva | place: China | collected 2218 ... | reverse complement strand
TTTTCGCCCACAAAAAAGGTGGAGGTTCTACATCAAACGGACGTGATTCACAAGCGAAACGTCTTGGAGCTAAAGCAGCTGACGGACAAACTGTAACAGGTGGATCAATCCTTTACCGTCAACGTGGTACACACATCTATCCAGGTGTAAACGTTGGTCGTGGTGGAGACGATACTTTGTTCGCTAAAGTTGAAGGCGTAGTACGCTTTGAACGTAAAGGACGCGATAAAAAACAAGTTTCTGTTTACCCAATCGCTAAATAAAAAGGTCCAGTGAACCTTTTTATCCCGAGCCTTGAAATGAAAAGGCGAGGAAGCTAGAAGTAGCATTAAATAAGGCTTTCCGAGTTTTCGGAAAGCCTATTTTTTTATTTTGGTACCCACGCTGATACCCATATTTTTTAAGTCTTGTGTAGTTGGATTTTATCATGGATATTCTTTTTCCTTTGTGGAAAACTTCTGAATTATGGTATAATGAACAGATAGAGAAGTTGGGGGTAGAAGATGAACATTCAACAATTACGCTATGTTGTGGCCATTGCCAACAGTGGTACTTTTCGTGAAGCTGCTGAAAAGATGTATGTCAGTCAGCCTAGTCTGTCTATTTCTGTACGCGATTTGGAAAAAGAGCTGGGGTTTAAGATTTTCCGTCGGACAAGTTCGGGGACTTTCTTGACCCGTCGTGGTATGGAATTTTATGAGAAAGCGCAGGAGTTAGTTAAAGGCTTTGATGTTTTTCAAAATCAATATGCCAATCCTGAGGAAGAAAAAGATGAATTCTCTATTGCTAGCCAGCACTATGACTTCTTGCCACCAACCATTACGGCTTTTTCAGAGCGCTATCCTGACTACAAGAATTTCCGTATTTTTGAGTCTACTACAGTTCAAATCTTAGATGAAGTAGCTCAGGGGCACAGTGAGATTGGGATTATCTACCTCAACAATCAAAATCAAAAGGGAATTCTACAACGAGTTGAAAAGTTAGGTCTCGAAGTCATTGATCTGATTCCTTTTCATACCCACATCTATCTGCGTGAAGGGCATCCTTTGGCGGAAAAAGAAGAACTGGTCATGGAGGATTTAGCTGACTTACCAACAGTTCGTTTCACTCAAGAAAAGGACGAGTATCTTTACTATTCAGAGAACTTTGTTGATACCAGTGCTAGCTCCCAGATGTTCAATGTGACGGACCGTGCTACCTTAAACGGTATTTTAGAGCGAACGGATGCTTATGCTACTGGGTCTGGATTTTTGGATAGTGACAGTGTTAATGGCATTACAGTTATTCGTCTCAAGGATAATTTAGATAACCGCATGGTTTATGTCAAACGGGAAGAAGTTGAGCTTAGTCAAGCTGGGACACTCTTCGTTGAGGTTATGCAAGAATATTTTGATCAGAAGAGGAAATCATGAAAAAAAGAGGAATAGTGGCAGTGATTGTACTGCTCTTAATTGCACTGGATCAGTGGGTTAAAGCCTATGTCGTCCAACAGATACCTTTGGGAGAGGTCCGGTCTTGGATACCCAATCTTGTTAGCTTGACCTACCTGCAGAATAGAGGGGCAGCCTTCTCTATGTTACAAGACCAGCAGTGGTTTTTTGCCATCATAACCTTGCTTGTCATGGCAGGTGCCATATGGTATCTACATAAGCACATGGAGGATTCTCTCTGGATGGTTTTTGGACTGACTTTGATAATCGCGGGAGGTCTTGGCAACTTTATCGACAGAATGAGTCAAGGTTTTGTGGTGGATATGTTTCACCTAGACTTTATCAACTTTGCGATTTTCAATGTGGCTGACAGCTATTTGACAGTTGGCGTGATCGTTTTATTGATTGCAATGCTTAAAGAGGAAGTAAATGGAAATAAAAATTGAAAGAGGTGGGGTGCGTTTAGACAAGGCCCTGTCGGACCTGACAGAATTGTCACGCAGTCTCGCTAATGAACAAATCAAAGCAGGACAAGTTTTGGTCAATGGTCAAGTCAAGAAAGCTAAATACACTGTCCAAGAGGGGGATATCGTCACCTACCATGTGCCAGAACCGGAGGTTTTGGAGTATGTAGCTGAGAATCTTCCGCTCGAGATTATCTACCAAGATGAGGATGTGGCCGTTGTTAACAAACCTCAAGGGATGGTGGTTCATCCCAGCGCAGGTCATACCAGTGGAACCTTGGTCAATGCTCTCATGTACCATATCAAGGACCTGTCAGGTATTAATGGGGTTCTCCGCCCAGGCATCGTTCACCGCATTGACAAGGACACGTCTGGTCTGCTCATGATTGCTAAGAATGATGAGGCCCACTTAGCACTTGCCCAAGAGCTAAAAGATAAGAAGTCTCTACGTAAATACTGGGCGATTGTTCACGGCAATCTGCCAAATGATCGTGGTGTGATTGAAGCGCCGATTGGTCGGAGTGAAAAAGACCGTAAGAAACAGGCAGTGACTGCTAAAGGAAAGCCGGCAGTGACGCGTTTTCAGGTCTTGGAACGCTTTGGCGATTATACTTTAGTGGAGTTGCAACTGGAAACAGGACGTACCCACCAAATCCGTGTTCATATGGCTTATATTGGTCATCCAGTCGCTGGTGACGAGGTCTATGGTCCTCGTAAGACTTTGAAAGGACATGGACAGTTTCTCCATGCTAAAACTCTAGGATTTACCCATCCGAGAACAGGTGAAACCTTGGAGTTCACAGCAGATATTCCAGAGATTTTTAAAGAAACGCTGGAAAGGTTGCGTAAAACTGAGAATAGATAAAAGAGTTGAGATGCCTTGTCTCAACCTTTTTCATTTCAAGTCTTTTCTATTTTAAAGCATTCATGTTATAATGGATAAATATGAAGAATCGGAGTGAGAATATGAAGTACAAACGAATCGTCTTTAAGGTAGGGACATCTTCCTTGACAAATGAAGACGGGAGTTTATCAAGAAGTAAAGTAAAGGGAATTACCCAGCAATTAGCTATGTTGCATGAAGCTGGACATGAGTTGATTTTGGTTTCATCTGGGGCAGTAGCGGCAGGGTTTGGAGCTTTGGGTTTTAAAAAACGTCCGACCAAGATTGCTGATAAGCAGGCTTCGGCTGCAGTAGGACAAGGTTTGCTCCTAGAAGAATACACAACCAACCTCCTCATGCGTCAAATCGTTTCCGCGCAAATCTTGCTGACACAGGATGATTTTGTAGATAAACGTCGTTATAAGAACGCCCATCAGGCCTTGTCTGTATTGCTTCATCGTGGTGCCATTCCCATCATCAATGAAAATGACAGTGTCGTTATTGATGAGCTCAAGGTGGGGGACAATGATACTCTGAGTGCTCAGGTAGCGGCTATGGTGCAAGCAGACCTTTTGGTTCTCTTGACGGATGTAGACGGTCTTTATACTGGCAATCCCAACTCAGATCCAAGAGCTAAACGTCTTGAGAAAATCGAGACCATCAATCGTGAGATTATTGATATGGCTGGTGGAGCAGGTTCGTCTAATGGTACTGGGGGTATGTTAACAAAAATCAAGGCAGCTACGATCGCAACGGAGTCAGGGGTGCCAGTCTATATCTGCTCTTCCTTGAAATCTGATGCCTTGATTGAAGCAGCAGAGGAGACCAAGGATGGATCCTTCTTTGTTGCACAAGAGAAGGGACTTCGTACCCAGAAACAATGGCTGGCCTTCTATGCTCAAAGTCAGGGAACGATTTGGGTAGATGGTGGAGCTGCAGAGGCACTTTCAAAAAACGGGAAAAGTCTCCTTTTATCAGGCGTAGTAGAAGTGGAAGGAAACTTCTCTTACCACGACATTGTAACAGTGGCTGATAAAGAAACAGGTCAATCTCTTGGAAAGGGACGTGTCCAATTTGGCGTCTCAGCCCTAGAAGATATGCTCCGTTCTCAAAAAGCTAAGGGAGTCTTGATTCACCGTGATGACTGGATTTCCATCACTCCTGAAATCCAGCTGCTCTTTACAGAATTTTAGAGGTGAACGATGGTAAGTACACAAGAACAATTTGAACAGGTACAGGCTGTTAAGAAATCAATCAATACTGCTAGTAAAGTAGTGAAAAACCAAGCCTTGCTAGCCATGGCTGATCAGTTATTGGCAGCTACTGAGGAGATTCTAGAGGCCAATGCCCTCGATATGGCAGCGGCCAAGGGGAAAATCTCAGATGTCATGCTAGACCGTCTTTATTTGGATGAGGGACGTATAGAAGCGATGGCAAGAGGGATTCGTGAAGTGGTTGCTTTACCAGATCCTATTGGTGAAGTCCTAGAAACAAGTCAGCTTGAAAATGGCTTGGTTATTACCAAGAAACGTGTGGCCATGGGGGTTATTGGTATTATCTATGAAAGTCGTCCAAATGTGACGTCTGATGCGGCTGCTTTGGCTCTCAAAAGTGGCAATGCGGTCGTTCTTCGTAGTGGTAAGGATGCCTACCGAACTGCTCATGCTATTGTCACAGCTTTGAAGAAGGGCTTGGAGACAACGACCATTCATCCAAATGTGATTCAACTAGTGGAAGATACCAGCCGAGAAAGTAGCTATGCTATGATGAAGGCTAAGGGTTATCTAGACCTTCTCATTCCTCGTGGAGGCGCTGGCTTGATCAATGCCGTGGTTGAAAATGCTATCGTGCCTGTTATTGAGACGGGAACTGGAATTGTTCATGTTTATGTGGATAAGGATGCAGACGAAGACAAGGCTCTATCTATCATCAACAATGCTAAAACCAGTCGTCCTTCTGTCTGCAATGCTATGGAGGTTTTGCTGGTTCATGAAGACAAGGCAGCAAGCTTCCTTCCTCGCTTGGAGCAAGTGCTGGTTGCAGATCGAAAAGAAGCTGGACTGGAACCAATTCAATTCCGTCTGGATAGCAAAGCAAGTCAGTTTGTTTCAGGTCGAGCAGCTGAGGCCCAAGACTTTGACACCGAGTTTTTAGACTATGTCCTAGCTGTTAAGGTTGTGAGCAGTTTAGAAGAAGCGGTTGAGCATATTGAAGCCCACAGTACCCATCATTCGGACGCCATTGTGACAGAAAATGCTGAATCTGCGGCTTACTTTACAAATCAAGTGGACTCTGCAGCGGTTTATGTCAATGCTTCAACACGTTTCACTGATGGAGGCCAGTTTGGTCTTGGCTGTGAGATGGGGATTTCTACTCAGAAACTGCACGCGCGTGGTCCAATGGGCTTGAAGGAGTTGACTAGCTACAAGTATGTGGTTACTGGTGACGGACAGATAAGGGAGTAAGAGATGAAGATTGGATTTATCGGTTTGGGGAATATGGGAGCTAGCTTGGCTAAGGCTGTCTTGCAGGCCAAGACGGGTGCTCAGATTCTCCTTGCCAATCGCAGTCAAGCAAAAGTAGATGCTTTTATCGCCAACTTCGGCGGTCAGGCTTCTAGCAATGAAGAAATTTTTGCAGAAGCAGATGTGATTTTTCTAGGAGTTAAGCCTGCTCAGTTTTCTGAACTGCTTGCTCAATACCAGTCTATCCTTGAAAAAAGAGAGAGTCTTCTTTTGATTTCCATGGCGGCTGGATTGACCTTGGAAAAACTGGCTAGACTTCTTCCGATTCACCACCGGATTGTTCGCATCATGCCCAATACTCCAGTGGCTATCGGCCAAGGAGTGATTAGTTATGCCCTGTCAGCAAACTGTCGTGCCGAGGACAGTGAACTCTTTTGTCAATTATTGGCCAAGGCCGGTCTCTTGGTTGAGCTGGGAGATGGCTTAATCGATGCGGCGACAGGTCTCGCAGGTTGTGGACCAGCTTTTGTCTATCTCTTTATCGAGGCTTTGGCAGATGCAGGTGTACAGACAGGATTGCCAAGAGAAAGGGCCTTGAAAATGGCAGCCCAAACAGTAGTCGGAGCTGGGCAAATGGTCCTCGAAAGTCAACAACATCCTGGAGTATTGAAAGACCAAGTTTGCAGCCCAGGAGGTTCGACTATCGCCGGTGTAGCAAGTCTGGAAGAACATGCCTTTAGAGGCACCGTCATGGACGCAGTTCATCAATCCTATAAACGAACACAAGAACTAGGTAAATAAGAGGTTGGATGATTACCAACCTCTTTTATGGTCGATTGAATGGAGAAGACACAAAAAGATTGTCACAAAAACCTATTTTTTTGATAGAATAGAAGGTAGAAAAAAAGAAATGAGTTAGACATGTCAAAAGGATTTTTAGTCTCTCTTGAGGGACCAGAGGGAGCAGGAAAGACCAGCGTTTTAGAGGCTCTACTCCCAATTTTAGAGGAAAAAGGAGTAGAAGTGTTGACGACCCGTGAGCCAGGTGGAGTCTTGATTGGGGAAAAGATTCGTCAAGTGATTTTGGATCCAAGTCATACGCAGATGGATCCTAAAACAGAGCTCCTTCTCTATATTGCCAGTCGCAGACAGCACCTGGTGGAAAAAGTTCTCCCTGCTCTTGAAGCTGGTAAGTTGGTCATTATGGACCGCTTTATCGATAGTTCCGTTGCTTATCAGGGATTTGGCCGTGGCTTGGATATTGATGCCATTGATTGGCTCAATCACTTTGCAACAGATGGTCTCAAACCCGACTTGACACTCTATTTTGACATTGAGGTGGAAGACGGGCTGGCTCGCATTGCTGCTAATAGTGACCGCGAGGTCAATCGTTTGGACATGGAAGGTTTGGACTTGCACAAGAAAGTTCGTCAAGGTTACCTTTCTCTTCTGGAAAAAGAAGGAAATCGCATTGTCAAGATTGATGCGAGTCTTCCTTTGGAGCAAGTTGTGGAAACGACCAAGGCTGTCTTATTTGACAGAATGGGCTTGGCTAAATGAAACAAGAACAACTAAAAGCTTGGCAGCCAGACCAGTTTGACCGTTTTGTCCGTATCCTAGAACAAGACCAGCTCAATCACGCCTATCTCTTTTCAGGTTTCTTTGGAAGCTTGGAAATGGCGCAATTTTTGGCTAAGAGCCTCTTTTGTACGGATAAGGTAGGCGTTTTACCATGTGAGCAATGTCGAAACTGCAAGCTGATTGAACAGGGAGAATTTCCCGATGTCATCTTAATTAAGCCAGTCAATCAGGTCATCAAGACAGAACGCATTCGAGAATTGGTGGGTCAGTTTTCCCAAGCAGGGATTGAAAGCCAACAACAGGTCTTTATTATCGAACAAGCTGAGAAAATGCATCCTAATGCAGCCAATTCTCTGCTCAAGGTCATCGAAGAACCCCAGAGTGAGGTTTATATTTTCTTCTTGACAAGCGATGAAGAAAAGATTTTACCGACCATCCGAAGTCGGACCCAGATTTTCCATTTTAAAAAGCAGGAAGAGAAGCTCATCTTGCTCTTAGAACAAATGGGACTGGTTAAGAAAAAAGCGATTCTCTTAGCGCAGTTTGCTCAATCGCGAGCTGAGGCAGAAAAGTTGGCTAATCAGGCAAGTTTTTGGACCTTGGTCGATGAAAGTGAACGCCTGCTGACTTGGTTAGTGGCTAAGAAAAAAGAAAGTTATTTGCAAGTTGCTAAATTAGCAAACTTAGCAGATGACAAGGAAAAACAAGATCAGGTTTTACGGATTCTTGAAGTCCTCTGTGGGCAGGACCTCCTGCAAGCAAGAGTAAGAGTGATTCTACAAGATTTGCTAGAAGCTAGAAAAATGTGGCAAGCTAATGTCAGCTTTCAAAATGCCATGGAATATCTGGTCTTGAAAGAAATATAAACTCAAAAATGAATGATAAAGAAAGGAAAGGGCTGTTTTATGGACAAAAAAGAATTATTTGACGCGCTGGATGATTTTTCCCAACAGTTATTGGTAACCTTGGCCGATGTGGAAGCCATCAAGAAAAATCTCAAGAGCCTGGTAGAGGAAAATACAGCTCTTCGCTTGGAAAATAGTAAGTTGCGCGAACGCTTGGGTGAGGTGGAAGCAGATGCTCCCGTCAAGGCTAAACATGTTCGCGAAAGTGTCCGTCGCATTTACCGTGATGGATTTCACGTTTGTAATGATTTTTATGGACAACGTCGAGAGCAGGACGAGGAATGTATGTTCTGTGACGAGTTATTGTACAGGGAGTAGGCATGCAGATTCAAAAAAGTTTTAAGGGGCAGTCTCCCTATGGCAAGCTGTACCTAGTGGCAACGCCGATTGGCAATTTAGATGATATGACCTTTCGAGCTATTCAGACCTTGAAAGAGGTGGACTGGATTGCTGCTGAGGACACGCGCAATACAGGTCTTCTGCTCAAGCATTTTGACATTTCTACCAAGCAGATTAGTTTTCATGAGCACAATGCCAAGGAAAAGATTCCTGATTTGATTGGTTTCCTGAAAGCAGGACAAAGCATTGCTCAGGTTTCTGATGCGGGTCTGCCTAGTATTTCAGACCCTGGTCATGATTTGGTCAAGGCAGCTATTGAGGAAGAAATTGCAGTTGTCACTGTTCCAGGTGCCTCTGCAGGGATTTCTGCCTTGATTGCCAGTGGTTTAGCGCCACAGCCACATATCTTTTACGGCTTTTTACCGAGAAAATCAGGCCAGCAAAAGCAATTTTTCGACTCAAAAAAAGATTATCCTGAAACTCAGATTTTCTATGAATCGCCTCATCGTGTAGCAGATACGTTGGAAAATATGCTAGAAGTCTACGGTGACCGCTCGGTGGCCTTGGTTAGAGAATTGACCAAAATCTATGAAGAATACCAAAGAGGTACCATTTTAGAGTTATTAGAAAGCATAGCTGAAACGCCACTTAAGGGAGAATGCCTTCTCATCGTTGAAGGTGCCAGTCAGGATGTGGAAGAAAAAGACGAGGAAGACTTGTTCGTAGAAATTCAAACCCGTATCCAGCAAGGTATGAAGAAAAACCAAGCTATTAAGGAAGTTGCTAAGATTTACCAGTGGAATAAAAGCCAGCTCTACGCAGCCTACCATGACTGGGAAGAACAACAATAAAGGGAGACAGGATTTAATAATTCTGTCTGTTTCTGTTTAACTTAATTAGTGATGATAATATTCGGAGTCTAAATCATAGAATTGATTGAGTAGTGAATAAATAAAAACAATGTTCATTCAGTTTACGTTGAATATATATAATGTACTCTATTAGAATTATTTTTAAGTACGCAGTATGGTATAATTATATATGAGAAAATAGTGTGGAGTTTATCAGTTGAAAAAATATAACATTGTAGATTTATTTTCAGGAGCAGGTGGTCTATCTTATGGATTCGAGATGGCTGGATTTAATGTTCTATTAGGAATTGATAATGACGAAAAAGCCTTAGAAACCTTTCAAAAAAATCATCAGAATTCAGAAATATTATGTGGAGATATTGCGAATATATCTTATGAGGAAGATATAAAACCAATAATTGGAGAACAAAAAATTGACATAATTGTAGGTGGTCCCCCTTGTCAGGGGATGTCGCTTTCTGGACCTAGAAAATTTGATGATCCAAGGAACAAACTTTATTTGTCTTATATTCGATTGGTTCGAGAAATAAAGCCAACTGCTTTTGTCATTGAAAATGTGATTGGGATTGTTAGTTTGTTTAAAGGGCAAATAAAAGATACTATCATAGAAGAATTTTCGAAAATGGGTTATAAGGTTCAGTTTAAAGTGTTGCTGGCCTCTGACTATGGAGTTCCTCAAAATAGAAAACGTGTTATTTTTGTGGGGACGAGGAATGATGGATTTGAATATCCTGAAGCATTGGGAACAATCATTACAACAGAGATGGCAATTTCTGATTTACCAACATTAGAAAATGAACTTGGCGAGATAGAAATGTCTTATGTTTCAGAACCACAAAATGATTATCAAAAACTAATGCGAAAACGTTCAAACGTGGTTTTGAACCACGTTGCAGCCAAGCATTCAGAAAAAGTGATAAGTACAATTGCCCTTGTCCCTGACGGTGGAAATTATAAAAATCTCCCAGAGGAATTACGAGAAACAAGAAAATTTAATGTCGCTTGGACACGATTTGCTAGTTGGAAGCCAGCTCCTACGATTGATACGGGGCATAGACATCATTTCCACTATAAGTATAATCGTGTGCCAACAGTGAGGGAATCTGCTCGTCTACAATCTTTTCCAGATGATTTTATCTTTTACGGAAGTAAAACACAGCAATTTAGACAAGTTGGTAATGCTGTTCCTCCTTTAATGGCTCAGCAGATTGCAAACAATTTACTGAAATATTTAAAAAATAACGAAGAATAACTATGTATCAAGTTCCAGAGAAATATTATTTTAGACTACATCACCCAAGACCTCGTTTTAAAAATGATGTCGAAAATGTACTTGTTTATATGGCAACGAATATTTCTTATTTGGGAATATTGCCTAAAAAGGAATTTAGTCAGCAACTAAATGACATTATCAAACAATATGCAGGAAATGCAGATAAAACAGAGAAAACAATCAATAACTGGCGAACAGAGATTTCTTCTTTGTTTGGAATGATGATTGAGAAAGAGGGCTTTGTCTATTCAGGAAATAGGGCTAAGGAATTGACTGAAGACCAAGACCTTATTCGCTTTTTTAAAACCTTTTTGTATAATTTTGAATATCCTGGTGGGCATCTAAAAGATAACGAGATTGTTAAACTTTGTCAAATCGGAGTTCAATTTAAGCCAGCTCAGTATCTACTGGAACTATTTACAGAAGCCTCACAAGCTGAAGAAAAAACTATTTACCTCACCGATGAAGAAGTCGCCCATTGTATCTTTAATGATTTGAGATGTACTCGTGATAGAGAGCCTGTTTTGGAAATATGGAATCGTATCAAAGAGAATAGAGCGTCTAAAGTAGCTTACGATACTAAAGGAGATGTTATTCGATATGCCAAAGATATTTTAGATTACATGGTTATAGCGAGTTTACTAACTGTTCAAGGTGGTAGGTATAAAATAAATTCTATGGAAGAGCAAGCAATAAATGACTTTTTGCAATCAGATGCTACCTTTGATGGCTATGCTCAATTTATTGGAAATGCTTCTACAACAATTGAAGATGTTCGAAATTTTAGAAGTGCTTGGTTCGAATATGTCAATCGTGATTTAGGAGATATTGATTTTAGGACAAACTTTAATCTCTACCTTCCAAGTGATATTGATTTTACTGAAGAGAAAACAGATATTATCGGACATCTAACTGAACACATCGAATACAGCGAGAAAATCTCTACCGCTGTTGTAGGGAGTTCGGGAGAAGCTATTGTTATCAATCATGAAAAACAAAAATTACGAGAACATGGGCAAGAACAGTTGCTCCATCTGGTGAATTTTATTCCAACACAGTTTGGTGTCGGCTACGATGTTCAATCTTTTGAGTGTGATGATTCTGAGCTGAGAAAGTATATTGAAGTCAAAACAACTGTCAGCAATGCTTCTATTACTTTTAATTCGTTTCATATCACACCGAACGAATGGCGAACTGCTAAATCTGTGCGTGATAGATACTATATTTATCGTTTGCAGATTTCTAAACATAGCAAAAAATTGTTTATTATCAAGAATTTGTATGAGTTAGTCAAAAATGAGAAGATGCTTCTGATTGAGAGAAAAGATGGATATGATGTCCGTTTTTCATCGTCAGTTGGCTTTGAGGAGAATTTAATTTGAAGAAACTAAAAATTGCCTCTCTTTTTAGTGGAGGAGGTGGAACGGATATTGGTTTTGCTGGTGGATTTGATTTTTTAGGTAAACATTATGCCGATAATCAAATTGAGATTGTCTATGCAAATGATATTGAAGACAGTGCCAATAAAATGTTTGAAAAGAATTTTGGTGTTACTCCAGACAATCGAAATATCCGAGAAATAAAATCAGATGAAATCCCATCTTTCGATATTTTAACGGGAGGTTTTCCTTGTCAATCATTTTCTGTCAGTGCTCAAAATCCGAAACGCTTAGGAATAAAAGACGAAAAAGGGACATTGTTTTTTGAGATGGTGCGAGTGTTAAAAGCTCATCAACCAAAAGCATTTTTTGCCGAAAATGTTAAGGGAATTTTGTCTGCAAACAATAAAGAAGCCTTTCCTCTAATTATTGAAGAGTTCGAAAAAGCTGGTTATAATGTTTCTTATAAACTTTGCGTAGCCACCAAATACGGCGTTCCGCAAAAGAGAGAGCGAGTGTTTATTGTTGGTATTCGAAAGGATTTGAATTTTACTTTTGAATTTCCTGAAGAGCCTATTCAAAATGTAGAAGATTATACACCACTAAAAGTAATTCTTCAGCAAGATATTGATGAAAAGTATTATTTTAGCGAGAGGGCTGTGCAAGGAATGCTAAATAGTAAATCTGGCAAAAAAATGAATAAAGGACGAGCACAAGACATTGAACAGCCGAGTAATACGGTTAGTTCTCATTTAGCAAAAGTATCCTTAAATAGCACTGACCCTGTTTTGTTAGAAAATGGACGTTACCGTCGCTATACTCCAAGAGAGGTTGCACGTATTCAGTCGTTTCCAGAAAACTATGAATTGCTTGGTTCAGAAGGTGCTCAATATAGAATGCTGGGGAATGCTATTCCACCAGTAATGATGTGGTATATTGCTGAAAAGTTAGTGTCAGATTTACGAAATAGTGATGTAATTGCAAAGCAACAGAAACTCGAAGAAAGTTTTGGTCAACTGGATTTGTTTGAAGCGAGTTGATATTTTAAATCTAGGGAACTTGATATGGAATTAAATTTTCAAGATAAGAGTTTTATAAAAGTATTTTTTAATAGTGACGGTTATGTATTAAATTTTTCTAACTCTACTTTTGCTAATTTTACTTTTAATTCAGTAGGAGTAAATATTCAAGAGAAATATGGAGGTTCAAAAGGGAAAGCTTTACAGGCTTTTGTAGATAACGAACCAGATGAACTGGTTTTAAAATTAGCTTTAGATTTACTTAGATATTATGAAGACCTTCCTGACTCATATTACGAGAAAACTGAAGAGAGGAACTCTCAGGCATTGAAATTGAAAGAGAGACTTTCGAAGTATGAAGTCTCACAAATGGCCTACTTAAATAATGTTGCTGAATCTTTATCTGACTATTTTGATAGCGACTATATAGATAAGCAAATGGGGATTATGAATGAAATGATTTCTCGCTCTCCAGCGGACGCTATTGGAAAAGCTAAGGAATTGTTGGAATCATGTTTTAAACATATTTTAGACCATGAAAAAATTGAGTATTCTAATTCTAATGATATTGCAACTTTGCAAAAGAAAGTCTTTAAATTTTTAAACTTGGATTCTAATGAAAATATTTCAGCAAAAAATAATCAAGATGTAAAGCTAGTTCTAAGTGGTTTGAATCAAATTATCAAGGGTATTAACAGTCTTAGAAATGATAAAGGTGATGGTCATGGTAAGGGAGCTAACTTTATAGAATTGCCACCAAGGTATGCTTCAGTTGTTGTAGGATCTGCATTAACGGTAGTGTCATTTGTTTGGGAAACATACCAAGATAAGCAAAAATAGTAAGGAGGAGGTTTAATGTCGAAAAATCAAGAAAAATTACACTTTCAACTTAAAAAATTTATAGTAAATGTAGGTTGGACTCATAAAATTCATGCGGTTAGAATGGACGAGTTAGAAAGCTATATTCGATGGTTTAGAATAGCAACAATAATCATTTCTGGAGTTGTCTCTTCTGGCTTAGTTGGAATACTTTGGTTTGATGAATATTGGATAAAGCTTGTTACAGCATTTTTATCATTAGTCACTACAATAATTTTTAGCATCACCAAGGAGTTTAACTTTGAGGAACGACTAGCTTTGGAGAGGAAATCTGTTGATGAGCTTTGGAATTTTAAAGTGTTAGCTGAAATTCTTTTATCTGAGGTGGTTTACAATGGAAAACCATCAAGTGAAATCCAAGAATCTTTCGAAGAATTAAAATTTCGAAGAGATGCTACTTATAGTCAACTTTCTAATGCTTCTCCCAAAAATGTATCCAAGGCTTCAAAACTAATAAAATCGAGAAAAGATAATGATTATGAGGAAGATTATAGATACTTTATTCCAAAAGAATTGATGGAAATTAAGGAGGAAGAGTAATGTCTTTATCTAATGATTTTAAAGAATTTTGCGAAGACGAACTCCCCATGACGGACGAGGAATGGGAAAAATGGAAGAATAGATTAAAAGAGATTACGAAACGACTTAATCGAAAATACTATTCCTTAGA
>ERZ772999.1373-NODE-1373-length-14211-cov-11.792032_pt1 | contig 14211 bp, 13 predicted proteins | sample MGYA00511467_ERZ772999 | MGnify/ENA primary metagenome ERZ772999 (study PRJEB29015, sample SAMEA2738064) | human oral metagenome | biome: human oral; feature: human-associated habitat; material: saliva | place: China | collected 2218 ... | reverse complement strand
TAGACAAAGGCAAAAACCATCAAAACAGTTACAAGAGACATGGCAAGCAGGGTCAAATCAAAGGATATTGGTCCAATATTAACGGTTGGATTCAAACTTTCTTCCATGGTTTGACACCTCCATTTCTAAATAGAGTTGTCTATTTAATGACAAATGCCATCGCTAGGGTTACAAAGAAGGTACCTTCTACAAAGGCAACACCAAGAATTAAAAGGCTACGTAATTGGTTGATAATTTCAGGTTGACGAGCGGCAGACTTGAAGAGATTACTCATAATCATTCCTTCAGCAATAGATACACCCATACAGGCAAGACAAAGTCCGAAAAATGTTAAATTCATGACGAATTCTCCTTTTTTAAATTAAATTTACATCCCTAGTTTAGTCCTAAAATTTGCTTTTGTCAACTGTTTGCTTACGTTGAAAGCGTTTCAGGTAATTTATTTCTATTTTTGTTATTTTTACCCTATTCTATAGAAAGTTTTCCCATTCTAGATTGCGAGTTTTTCTTGATTTTACAATATTTCTGAAACAAAATGAAAGACCCGAGCTTAAAAACTTGGGTCTATTTTTGTCTATTTGAAATAAAATGAATGATGAAGTTTGCAAGCTGGATTAAATGGAGATGAGCAGAATGGGCAAGCTATCTGTTTTTGATATTCTTGAAATGTCATAGTCCTCTTACAAGCCCCACATAAAATCGGTCGATCCTCAGAAAGCGCTAAGGGATAGGGCGAAAATATATGTGTCTCCATAGCATTGTGACACTGATAGCATGCATAGTATTTCTTGCATTCATAACACTGGAGTGAAACAATATCCTTTTCACTATGATAATGAACACACCTGCTTTCATCATCTACCAATAAACCTTGAGCTTGAATCATTCCCTTTTCCTTATCTAGGCACGAACTGTAACACTTGTCCCGTCTTCCTTATAGAGGTTGATGAGCCCTTCTTTCAGAGCACGAACCATGTCACCTGCTTGTACAGGTTGTGGAACCTTAATTGTCAAGAGTTCCATTGGATTTGGAGCGCGATCAATTTTATTTCCCTTGGCATCGTGAAGATCCTCGATATAGGTTTCAAAATGACGGAAACCTGGACCATAAAACTCAACTTGGTCCCCTTCATTGATAACATTCCGTTGACGAATGGTTGCTGTCTGGGTAGCATCATCATAAGAAACAACTTCCGCAACAAACTTGTACTCAGGGATCTTACGACGTGCACCAAACAACTGTTCATTTTCAGACGGCGTACCGTAGTAGAAACCTGTTGCCAATTCACGCTGGGCAACCTTCCACATCTCATCCACCAAGTCTTGTTTGATAGCTTCAAATTTCTCAGGACTTTCAAGATAAGCATCTACAGCCGCCTTGTAACAGTTGGTCACAGTTGAAACATAGTGGATAGACTTCATACGACCTTCAATCTTGAGACTGTCTACACCGTTTTCGATCATATCTGGGATATGGTCAATCATGGACATGTCGACGGCTGACATTGAAAATTCTTCTGGGATTTCACCTTTAAGACTCTTACGTTCTTGACCAAAAGGCATATCGTAAAGATCGTATTTCCAACGGCAAGACTGTGAACAACCACCACGGTTGGCATCACGCATACTCATGTGGTTTGATAGCGTACAGCGACCTGAGTAAGAAATACACATGGCTCCATGGACAAAAGCCTCAATCTCAACATCTGTACGTTTGCGAATCTCTGCCAATTCTTCCATTGAAACTTCACGAGCCAAAACCACACGAGTTAGACCAAGTTCTTTCCAGAACTCTAGAGTTTCATAATTGGTCGCACTGGCTTGGGTTGAAAGGTGGATTTCAAGACCTGGTGCTTCGGTTGCTGCAATCATGATCAAGGCCGGATCTGACACGATAACTGCCGCAATCCCGATATCACGCAACTTACGGAACCATTCGCCTGCACCAGCTTCATTTCCTTCGTGCATAACCATGTTAGCAGCCACATAGACCTTGGCACCGTACTTAGCAGCGAACTGAACACCTTCTTCCATCTGCTCAAAGGTAAAGTTTCCAGCACGGCTACGAAGACCATAGGCCTGTCCACCGATGAAGACTGCGTCCGCACCATATTGAACAGCTACTTTCAGTTTTTCTAAAGTCCCAGCAGGTGAAAGAACCTCAGGACGTTTTAATGTTTTTGTCATTTTTTCTCCTATTTGCAATATAAAAGTTTGACGTTTTTCCTTCTCATTTTATAGTAAATAATGAATAAAATCAAGCCTAGGCAGATTGTTTTGACAATTCTAATCTTCTTAAAAACGAAAAACTAGTCTTCTAAGACTAGTTGTTTTCAAGATAAAATTCAAAACGTTCACCCACATACTGACTCTTGACATATTCAAAAGCTGTCCCATCATCGAGATAAGAAACCTGAGTCAAGGCTAAAATTGCATGCCCCTTTTCAACTTCTAGATAGTGAGCAATCTTTTCCTTAGCCAATCTCGCATAAATGGTCTGTTGGGATTTTCCAATTCGGTAACCATGTTCTTGCAAGGTCTGAAAGAAATGACTGGTTACTTCTTCTTTTTTAAAATTCTTAATAAATTTTTCAGGAATGGATGCGACTTCATAGACTAGTGGAACTTGATCGGCATACCGAACTCGCTCCATACGGATGATATTCTCAGTTGGTGAAATACCTAGCTTTGCCACTTCCTGCTCATTGGGAATGGTTCTCCTATAGGAAATCAGCTGACTAGAAGGAACTTTCCCTTGGGATTTGACAATCTCCGTAAAACTAGTGGTGCCCCGCATTTTTTCTTGGACACGAGTGCTAGAGACAAAGGTCCCACTTCCTACACGACGCTCCAAAACTCCTTCCTCAACTAAGAGAGAGATAGCCTGGCGTAATGTCATCCGGCTCACTTGAAACTGTTCAGCTAAATCTCGCTCACTTGGAAGTCTCTCTCCGATTTTCCAATGATGCTCATCTATATCCTTCTTGATCTGATCGTGGATTTTCATATAAGCTGGTAACATGATTCTCACTTCTTTTCTTTATTTTCTCCATTGTACCGTATTTGCTAAGAAAAAGTCAAACTTTGCCTTGTTTAGTTGGTAATTCGCCCCTATTTGTGATAGAATATTGAAAAAGATATTTCTTTTGAGAAAGGAAAATGATGAGCAAGATTTCAACTGATTTGCAAGATGTCGAAAAAATCATCGTACTGGACTATGGTAGCCAATACAACCAGCTAATTTCCCGCCGTATCCGTGAAATTGGTGTTTTTTCAGAGCTAAAAAGCCATAAGATTTCAGCAGCAGAGGTTCGTGCGATTAACCCGGTAGGGATCATTCTCTCAGGTGGACCAAACTCTGTTTACGAAGAAGGTTCATTTGATATTGACCCAGAAATTTTTGAACTTGGTATTCCAATTTTGGGAATCTGCTATGGTATGCAACTTCTTACCCACAAACTTGGAGGTAAGGTTGTCCCAGCAGGTGATGCTGGAAACCGCGAGTATGGTCAATCCCCACTTACTCACACTCCTTCTGCCCTCTTTGAAGGGACTCCTGAAGAACAGATAGTTTTGATGAGCCATGGCGATGCTGTAACAGAAATTCCTGCTGACTTTGTCCGTACTGGTACTTCTGCTGACTGTCCTTATGCAGCTATTGAAAACCCAGAAAAGCACATTTATGGTATTCAATTCCACCCAGAGGTTCGCCATTCTGTCTATGGAAATGATATCCTTCGCAACTTTGCCCTTAATATCTGTAAGGCAAAAGGCGACTGGTCAATGGATAACTTCATCGACATGCAGATTCAAAAAATACGTGAAACAGTCGGTGATAAACGTGTCCTTCTCGGTCTATCTGGTGGTGTTGACTCTTCTGTCGTTGGCGTTCTTCTCCAGAAAGCAATCGGCGATCAATTAATCTGTATCTTTGTAGACCACGGTCTTCTTCGTAAAGGGGAAGCAGACCAAGTTATGGAGATGCTTGGTGGTAAGTTTGGTTTGAATATCGTCAAAGCAGACGCTGCAAAACGCTTCCTTGACAAACTTGCTGGCATTTCTGACCCTGAACAAAAACGGAAGATCATCGGTAATGAGTTTGTTTATGTCTTTGATGACGAAGCAAGTAAGCTAAAAGATGTAAAATTCCTTGCTCAAGGAACTCTTTATACTGACGTGATTGAGTCTGGTACAGATACTGCTCAAACCATCAAATCACACCACAACGTGGGTGGTCTTCCAGAAGACATGCAGTTTGAACTGATTGAACCATTGAACACTCTTTATAAAGACGAAGTTCGTGCCCTCGGTACAGAGCTTGGTATGCCAGACCACATCGTATGGCGCCAACCATTCCCAGGACCAGGACTTGCGATCCGTGTCATGGGTGAAATCACTGAAGAAAAACTTGAAACAGTCCGTGAATCAGACGCAATCCTTCGTGAAGAAATTGCCAAAGCTGGTCTTGACCGCGATATCTGGCAATATTTCACTGTCAACACAGGCGTTCGTTCAGTAGGTGTTATGGGTGATGGTCGTACTTATGATTACACAATCGCCATTCGTGCAATCACTTCTATCGATGGTATGACAGCTGACTTTGCCAAAATTCCTTGGGATGTCCTTCAAAAGATTTCTGTACGTATTGTAAATGAAGTGGATCACGTTAACCGTATCGTCTACGATATCACAAGTAAACCACCTGCAACCGTTGAGTGGGAGTAACGGTAACGAATATGTTTCTGCTATAGAACCGTTGAAAACGCAGGGCTTTAGCGATTTAAAAGCGTAAAAACTGTCTTAGTGATACTATTTTGATACGATAAATTGCAAGAATAAGTGCAACATTTACTCAAACTCATCCACTAGAGCTTCACAAGCTGTTCTGTAAGCTAAACATTTTCGTGGTCTGTGATTGATATCATATAAGGCTTTGTTCAAAGCCTCATCAGAGATAGCAGCTAAATCTGTTTTCTTTGGGAAATATTCTCTTAGTAAGCCATTTGCGTTTTCATTGCTTCCTCTCTGCCAGGATGAATAGGCGTCCGCAAAGAAAAAGGAAATTCCTAAATTCTCTACCAGAGGATAGCAGGCAAACTCTTTTCCCCTGTCTGAAGTGAAGGTTTTAAGAGCCTCTTTTGGAAATAGCCTACAAAGTTGTTCGATGGCTGAAAACATGGATTTGGCTGTTCTATCTGGTATCTTGAAAGCTAAGTAAAAGCGTGTTTTTCGTTCTAGAAAAGTCGCTAAACACCCCTTGCTTTTGCCTCTGGAAGACACCACAGTATCGAGCTCCCAGTGACCGAAAGTTTTACGATTGCCGAACCTCTTTAGGACGTTTGGCAATCGACGTACCAATCCTAAATGTCCCACGTGTTTCTTTGGGTTGTCGAGTTTTGCCCTTTCGGCGAAGAATGCTTAAATCCAGATCAATCAAACCAGCATAGAGCCAGTTATATATGGTTTTAAAAGCGACCATTGGCTTTTGTTCAAGCTGATAGCGACCCCAAATCTGTTCAGGCGACCAGGAGGATTTTAAACCGTCCTCAATTTCCTTTTTCAACTTTGGTGTCAAACAAGACTTCCGACCTTTTTGCTTAGCCCTGTGGTCGTACTGTTCCTGTGCTGAGGTTGCGGAATAACCATTTTGGCATCGTCTTAACTCTCTTGAAATGGTAGACTTATGGACGCCAAGTTTACTTGCAATTTGGCAAGGTTTCAAACCTAATTCCAAGTAGGTTTCTATCTTTATTCGGTCGGTTATGGTAAGATGGGAGTAGCTCATAGTTTTTCCTCGGGTTCTGTTTGTGTGGTTACTTACAGTTTACACCAATGAAACGCTATGAGTTTTTTTTGAAACACTATGAGTTTTTTTGTTGCACTATATTTTACAATTTATCATACTAAAAAGTCCCAAGAGTAGGTTCAAAAGGGAGTTGTAGAATTTAGGTGAATTGTTTATTGGAGGAGAATTTATTTATATGAAGAAGAAGAAAGAATTGGCAGAACTTGCAGGTGTCAGTACATACACGATAAATAAGCTTAATAAAAATGAGAATGTTACTGTGGAAGTCCTTGGGAAGAACTGCAAGGTATTGGATTGTAGCTTAGATGATATTATGGAATTTGATGGTAAAGAATGGAGGGGTTATGGGAATTGAAATTAAAGAAAGTTTGTTGATACAAAAAAGTCAAATAGATGAAAATTTTTTGTGTGCTATTGACGAAAATATAAATATTATTTCGGAAGTATACTTATTAATTAATTGTTATCAAAAACGAGGGGAAGATTTTGGATTTGATGAATTATTAAAGGAGATAACACATGATGCGTTTGCATCAATATATTTTTGTTTGCAAGGTTTTTATAGACAGAGTTATATTAGCTTAAGATGTATCTTAGAAATGGGGATTTCTCTTTTTAAATTTAAGGATAATAATTATGCGTATTTACTTTGGAAAAACAATAAAAGAGATATTATTTGGAGTGAATTTAATAAAGAAAATGACGGTATATTAATTAATCAGTATTGGGAATTATTTTTAAAAGGTGATTTCAGAACTTTTAATTCCGCTATAAATAGTTGTTACAGAGAATGTTCAGAATATGTTCATGGAAAAGATGAATACTTGAAACAATTAAAAGATTTTCAAGTTAAATATAATAAAGACATATGCGACAATATTTTAAAAATGTGTAAAGAGATACTTTCATTACTTATTGTTGGAACAAGTATTAGATTTGGAAACCATCCTGATGAGTTTACTAACAGAGTGGATGCTTTATTAACGGAATATGAGGTAATTTAAATGAGTACAAATTTCATTATAAGAACAGAAGATATTAAGTTAAGTGAAATAAAAAAAATATATGTTGAAACAAAATCAGACAGAAATATTATAAATAATTTAAAGTCTAGTTCTCAATTATTGCTTATAGGGAGTAGAGGAATTGGAAAGACTATGCTGATTAAAGTGGCTGAGAGTGAGTTGAATAGCGAATATTCTGCTAAAAAAGTATTGCCGGTATATTTGAGTTTTAGCAAAAGTATGCTTGTTAATAATCCTTTTGACAATAAAAATTTTCAGTATTGGATGTATGCGAAACTATTGAATGAATTTAGAAATGCAATCCTTGAAAAGGGTATTATTACGGCAAATAGTGATCCATTTAAAATGTTATTTAACCGCGAAAAATCAAGCGAAAGCAATCTTGATAAGTTTATAACAGTTTTGGAAAGATCATGGAGAGATCAGAAAAAAATTTCGAAAACGGAAATTGTGGAAATATTAGGGATAGATGAATTAAACTTTAGAGTAGTAGATGACATCGATTTTATAAAAGAAATTATAAAAAATTTTTGTGTTAAGTTTTCGGTTGAAAAAGTCATATTCTTTTTTGATGAGGCTTGTCATAATTTTATACCTAGGCAACAAAGAGAATTTTTTAGCATGTTTAGAGATTTGAGAAGTCCGTATATTTGTTGTAAGGCGGCTGTTTACCCAGGAATAAGCTATTATTCTACACTTCAGTTATTTCATGATGTTAATAGTGTGGTAGTTGAAAGAAACATTAATGATAAGAATTACATTAATAGTATGAGAGAGATGGTTAAGTGTCAAATAGATGATGTTAAGTTTATAGAAAAACTAGAAAGTCAGGGGCAATGTTTTGATGCGTTAATCATGTGTTGTGATGGAAATCCAAGGCTTTTACTTAAGAGTATAGAACAAGCTAGTGAAGGATTTAAAAGTTTTAAAAAAAATAACGTTAGTTCAACAATAAAAGATTTTTATCGTGTTCAAATTTGGCAAGAACACACTAAATTGTCATCATTTTATTCAGGGCACAAAGAAATGATAGATTGGGGAAGGACATTTATAGAAAGGGATGTTTTAGAAGAAACAAAGAATAAAAATGAAAAGAATAATAAGAAAACAATTTTTTTTGCTATACACAAAGATGCTCCAGAATCAGTAAAATCTTCTGTTAGAATTCTTGAGTATTCAGGAATTATTAGGTTACATACAGAAGGAACAAAGGTACGTGGAGAAGTTTATGATAGATATCAATTGAATCTAGGAGTTGTGGTTGCTAGTGAAGGGACAACTTCTGTGGTTGAACGAAGTAAGGAAATATTTGATAATCTATCCATTAAAATTTATACAGAGTATGGTAAAAATTCGCCAGCTTTTAATGATATAAATAAGAGTATTAGTTTAGAAAATGCATCAGAAGATATGTTTTTGGTATTAAATAATATATTGAAAAGACCATTGGACATATTAGATTTAACTCAACATAAAAAAGATGAGCTTCAAAAAATTGGAATTAAAACTATAGAAGATATTCTTAAATCAACCGAAGAGGATTTACAAAGAGCTAATTATATAGGTCCATTTTATTCTAGAAAAATATATAATATTGCATATAATGCTGCACTTGAATACATCTCGGGTTAGGTAATAAAATTTAATGTCAGAATATGAATAACTACAACAGCTTGTCGAAATCTTAACAAATCTTTCAGTATCACTCTTGATACTGATATGATACTAAATAATTCAAAAACTACGAAAAATAGGTATAAAAACAACTAAAAATAGGAGCTAAAGAAATACTGATATAGAAAAAGAGAAACAAATATGCTATGGAAATTATCGAGTGGGAGTAGAGTAAGTTATTCAAAAGAAAACGCTTGAAATCAATAATTTCAGCGTTTTTATTTTCTTAATAGCACCAATTTAGCACCAAAAACTATTTTTCACTCTTTAAAACTATTATCTTTTTAACAGTTTGGTATTATCTATAGACATGCCTCTCTTTGATTCACTAATAATTCTCACATTATCGTTAGATAACTCATAAACATGGTAAAAACATTATTATATTCAAACTCACCTATCACCTCTTCTTTCCTCATTATCATTCACCCTTGAATATGAATTATCACTCACCGCTACTTTTCCAGTCATTATAAAACCTATTGGAATATAAGTTTCAATAGGTTTTTCTATATCTAAAAAAGGATTTTTACAATACTATTTTATATGAATTAAGATTTGTCAATTAGTCACGTTTCTGAAATAATAAGAATTTAGCAATTACAAGACTAATAAGACCTACAAAAACAAGGATTCTAGTGTCATTCGTACCTGTTTTAGGCAACTCTTCCTTTCCACCAGGAGGAGTGCTCGGTGGAGTATAAGTATTTTTAAAAGTATTCTTTCCACCTTCATACGAAACTGAAGCAACCAATTTACCATTGTTTTCGACTACTGTGATCGTTGCTTTGATTTCACTTGGATCATAAGTGATATTTTTCTCATCGCCTTTTACTTCACGAATAGTGTAGTTATAAATGCCTGCTTTATTAAAGTTTAGAGCAGTAAAGTCGATGTTCCCATTTGCCTTATTCTTAATAGTTTCTATCACTGTCCCATTTGCGTCACTTAAAGAAAATGAAAACTCACCATCTTTTAAATTTCGACCAACTAACAGTTTCTTTGCTGTTAATTGAGCTTGTGCAGGGACTGTTTTCTTATCTACAATTGTTTTAGTAGCTAATCTATAAGTAGTATCAAAGTCTTCTGGCTTGACCTTAACATCTTCAGCTAAATCATAACCAGTTGGAGCCTTTGTTTCTTTTAGAGTATAGGTATCCTTCAAGAGATTTCCTACTTCAGCAATACCTTGCTCGTTTGTTTCAATTTTTGCAACAACTTGACCAGAACGATCACGAATCACATCGAACTGAGCGCCTTTCAAGGCAGAACCATCTTCAGAAACCTTCTTAATCTGAACCTTAAAGGTATAACCTTCAGCTTTACCATTTCCAGAATAGATGATATAGACAGATTTATAAGTTTCTTCTATACCATTTGTTGTAGTTAAAGTGGCATCATTAGAGAATTGTTCTCCTTCAACTGGAACATAAGGCAATTGAACAGCGTAACTGATCCAAATACCTTCGTTCGCAGACAAGTCAGGCAACTGGACTGAGAAGTTGTCTGCATTAAATGTTATCGGAGTCTGTGCAGTAATATCAACGGAATTGTCTAAGAACCAATCTCCATTACGGAACACCCAATTTCCTTTATAGACTTTAAAAGTTTCTTGTTTGTAGCTAGCATTTGGTATTTTAAGTACATCTACCACTTTAATACCCGTCATTGGTTTACCACTGCGATTGACAGAGATGGAATAACGACCGATAGTTGGTTCAGTTGCATCTTGCCAACCAACCTTATTTAGGTTATCCTTTATAGGTTGTCCAATGCCTTTGAAATTAACCTTACCTGCAGGATAAATTTTCCCACTAACTGTAATATCGATCTGAATTTCCTTTGCAGTTTTTACAAGATCGTGATTGACACGTACATAAAAATAAAAAGTTCCTTTGACATCTGAATGCGTTTCAACATAAGGTTCATATGTAATAGTCGCAGTTTTTGTTTCTCGATCGACTACAGCTTTAGCAACTAAATGTCCATCCTGATCTTTTATATCGTAGTTACTTGTTACAGGCAAATAAAGTACATCTGGTAATTTTACAACAGTAGTATCTCCCGCCATTACTTTATTATTGTGTAAATTGAAATCAACTGTTAGACGAAATTGTTGCCATTGGTCTATGTTTGGAGAGTTTAGTTCATTGCCCTTCTCATCTGCTAAATACGCGCGGGTAATAACATCCGCATGTTCTGTAGCAGATACTTTGGATTCCATATTAAAAAAGAAACCAAACAGTATCGTTAATGTGAGAAAAGCCATCATCAAAACTTTTTTCATCTTCCTACTCCTTAAAATTCCTATTTATATAATGTTAAGTTATACAGTACTATTATACCTTTATTATTTATAAAACTCAAATAATATCCGGTTAAAATAAATTTTTATTATTTCAGTTTTCAAACTATTTGTTTAGGTATAGAAATAACGAACTTCTTTTGTTAGCATGAAATTTCTATTATATAAACATTATATTTCTTGAAACTTTAGTAAAAAAAGGGAACCAAAGTTCCCTCTCTTGTCTACATAAGTTTATGAATTGTGAAGAACTAGCAATTCTTTGCATAGACTATTTACGCTTCTTCTTCGCTTTTTTCATTTTGTTTGCCATGCGTTTCATTGACTGTTTCATAGCAAATTCACCGATTTTACCTTTAAGTCCTCCACCAAACATCTGGCTCATATCTGGCATTCCAGCTCCTCCAAGAGCTGACATATCTGGCATGCCGCCTTGTCCCATCATGCCTTCAAGGGCAGACATATCCATTCCTCCCATATTTGGCATATTTTTAGGAAGGTTATTTGGATTGATTCCCATTTGCTTCATCATCTTGTTCATATCACCAGACATGACACCTTGCATGAGCTGTTTAGCCTGGTTAAAGTCCTTGATAAATTTATTGACTTCAACAAAGGTGTTTCCAGAACCAGCACCGATACGACGGCGACGACTTGGATTTAACAAATCAGGATTTTCACGTTCTTCAGGAGTCATAGAAGACACGATGGCACGTTTACGCGCAATCTGGCGCTCATCCACCTTCATATTTTGAAGAGCTGGATTGTTAGCCATACCTGGAATCATCTTGAGCAAGTCTTCCATCGGCCCCATGTTTTGCACCTGATCCAATTGATCGATGAAATCATTGAAATCAAAGGTGTTTTCACGCATCTTCTCAGCCATTTCAAGAGCTTTTTGCTCATCGTATTCCTGAGAAGCTTTCTCGATCAAGGTCAGCATATCCCCCATACCAAGGATACGGCTTGACATACGATCTGGGTGGAAGGTTTCGATATCTGTAATCTTTTCACCCGTACCAGTGAACTTGATAGGTTTTCCAGTGATGTGACGAACAGACAAAGCTGCACCACCACGAGTATCCCCATCAATCTTGGTCAGGATAACCCCGGTCACTTCGAGTTGATTGTTAAATTCACGGGCTACATTTGCTGCTTCCTGACCAATCATGGCATCGACAACCAGCAGAATTTCATTTGGCTGTGCTAAAGCCTTGACATCAGCTAGCTCTTGCATGAGTTTCTCGTCAATTTGTAGGCGACCAGCCGTATCAATCAAGACATAGTCATTGTGATTAGCCTTGGCTTGCTCCAAACCTTGACGGACAATCTCTACTGCTGGAAACTCGGTACCCAAGGCAAAGACTGGCACATCAATCTGTTGGCCCAGTGTTTTCAGCTGATCAATAGCCGCTGGACGGTAGATATCCGCCGCAATCATCAAAGGACGGGCATTTTCTTCTTTCTTGAGTTTATTAGCCAACTTACCTGCAAAGGTTGTTTTACCAGCCCCTTGCAAACCAACCATCATGATAATAGTCGGAATCTTTGGTGACTTGATAATCTCGGCAGTATCAGAACCTAGAATGGCTGTTAGTTCTTCATCTACGATCTTGATGATCTGTTGAGCTGGATTGAGCGTGTCAATAACTTCGTGTCCAATAGCCCGCTCACGAATCTTTTTAATAAAATCTTTAACAACAGGCAGGGCAACGTCAGCCTCCAAGAGAGCAAGACGGATCTCTTTGGTCGCTTCCTGGATATCACTTTCAGAAATTTTTCCCTTTCTGCGTAGATTTTTAAAGACGTTCTGTAAGCGTTCAGTTAAATTTTCAAAAGCCATAAATGTTTCTCCTCTTAATTATCAAATAATGGAAATGGACAGGTTTCTATCCGTCTTATTCTCGGTTATCAATACTGGACAAAACCGCAAGCTGCTCCTGCAAATAGGGATCATCAGGGTATTTCTCCATAATCTGATCGAAAATCTGACTTCGGACGATATAGTCAGAGTACATATGCAGTTTCATTTCGTAGTCTTCCAGAATTTTCTCTGTCCGCTTGATATTGTCATAGACAGCTTGGCGGCTCACATTAAACTCCTCGGCAATCTCAGCAAGGCTGTAGTCATCCGCATAGTAGAGCTCAATATAGTTCATCTGCTTGTCGGTCAGCAAAGCCGCATAAAACTCAAACAGAGCATTCATTCGATTTGTTTTTTCAATTTCCATAAAGAATATTATACCAAATAATCCCTTTAAACTCCACTCTTTCGGTATGTTTGAAAATAGAGAATTGTAAAAAAACTGCCGACCGACAGTTTTTTACATAATTTAAATTATGTAATTATTTGTTTTCCAAATAAAATTCAAAGCGTTCGCCGACATACTGGCTTTTTACGTACTCAAAGGCCGTTCCATCATCAAAATAAGAAACTTGTGTCAAGCCTAAAATGGCATGACCACGGGGGATTCCTAGGTATTTAGCGATTTTCTCCTTGGCCAAACGGGCGTAAATGGTCTGTTGGGACTTGCCAATTTTATAGCCGTGCTCTTGCAGGGTTTGAAAGAAATGGCTGGTCACTTCTTCTTTTTTGAAATTTTTTATAAATTTCTCTGGAATTGAGGCAACTTCATAGACAACGGGGATATCGTCAGCGTAGCGAACCCGTTCCATGCGGATGATGTTCTCTGTCTTATGGATGCCCAGCTTTTCGACTTCTCGCTCGCTAGGCAGCGTCCGACGGTAGGAAATCAGCTGGCTGGATGGTATTTTCCCTTGAGACTTCATAATTTCTGTAAAACTAGTTGTTCCACGCATTTTTTCCTGAACGCGTGTACTTGCGACATAAGTCCCGCTGCCGACTCGCCGCTCTAGCACCCCTTCCTCCACCAGAAGCGTAATAGCTTGGCGCAGGGTCATTCTGCTAACCTCGAAAGTTTCAGCAAGATCACGTTCGCTTGGCAATCGCTCGCCAATCTCCCAAATACCCTCGTCAATATCTTTTTTTATTTGATCATGTATTTTCACATAAGCAGGTAACATCCATGGCCCTCTTTTCTGATTTTAAGCAGCTTTTTTATACATTTATTGTATTATCAATTAGTTTAAAAGTCAAACTAAATATCAATCAATGTAGGGAAATCCTATTTGTTTATCTTTTTTTAGAACAGATGTTTTAATTTCTCAGTTATTTTACTTACAGCTAGCCCTATTACCTTGGAAAAATCCGATTTTTGTGATAAAATGAGGGGAAAAGATTACTTCTTTTAAGAAAGGGAAAAGATGACAACTACAACTGAATTGCAAGATGTTGAAAAAATCATCGTGCTTGATTACGGCAGCCAGTACAACCAGCTGATTTCACGTCGTATCCGTGAAATTGGTGTATTTTCTGAACT
>ERZ772999.1372-NODE-1372-length-14218-cov-4.611241_pt1 | contig 14218 bp, 15 predicted proteins | sample MGYA00511467_ERZ772999 | MGnify/ENA primary metagenome ERZ772999 (study PRJEB29015, sample SAMEA2738064) | human oral metagenome | biome: human oral; feature: human-associated habitat; material: saliva | place: China | collected 2218 ... | reverse complement strand
GCGTTCACATTTTGGAGATGGGATTCCACAAGCTGTTAATGAAATTTTAAAAGTACTGGAACAAAACATTCAGACAATCATTTCTTGCATTTCCTATACTATTTCTGTAGCAGAAATTATTAAAACGGCTTTAGAGGAAACCGATAGGGGACTGGCTAGAAATATTGATAGTCTAGATTTTAGCTCGGTGCCAAATGTCAATACAAGCGTTTCTCAGGATTATAATACCTACCTAGAAGAAAGTGGAATATTTGATGATCGTGATGTCATTAATGCTTTTGATGATCAGATAGATGTAAGAGCTGAGGATTTAGCAAATAAAATGTCAACAGCATTTAGTAATTACCTAGATAGTGCAAAAGGATATATTGAACAGACAAATAAAGTTATCAACACTTCAAAGGATAATCTACAAGAACTTATTAACGATTTCCCTACTGAAATTTATTACAAGAATAAATTTGATGATAAGGACGATAAAAAGTTCTATGGAATTGTGGAGACCCAGATTTCAGTATCTGGTACAATTCGAACAGCGGCTTCAGAGCTTGATACTTTGGATATAGACTTGACCACAGTTGCGACAACGATAAATCTAGTTGTATCTATGTTGGGTGGTTTCAAACCTGCGTTCAGGAATGGAATGGAAGATGCATTTTATGGGGCGGCCAATTTGAAAGGTGTAGTCCGTTCTCAAAAGGCAGTTGGGGCAGTAATAAAATCATTGCAGATTCGATTTACAAATTTCAAGAGCGATTTAGATAGTCTTGCTTCAGGTTCTGCTGTACAAGCACTGGGGTATAAACTTGGAGACATGATAAATCTCATTGGTAATGTTAGTCATGTAATTGATGACTGCTTTGGTGATGATTAAAAGTTAATTTCGATTATATCATCAAACAGGAATGTTATATTTTTCAAAATGTTCAACAAAATAAATGAAAAGTAATACCAACTTTTGCTGGGAATCATTAACCACCTGAATTATTTTCAGGTGGTTTTCTTTCATTATTCCATACAGTGTTCAGTTTTTCTTACAATATATCTCTTATGGTATAATGAGTTAGAGCCTCTTTCTCATCTCAGATGAGTTCGCAGAGCTCAAGGTCAACCAGCCCGACTTTATCAAGGAGCTGGTATCTATCGCGCGTGTCGGGCGTTCCCTCGGTGTCCACTTGATCCTAGCTACTCAAAAGCCATCAGGTGTGGTCGATGACCAGATCTGGTCCAACTCACGCTTTAAGATTGCCCTTAAGGTGGCGGATCGTTCGGACTCCAATGAAATGCTTCATACACCGGATGCGGCTGAGATCACTCAGACGGGACGTGCTTATCTGCAAGTCGGAAACAATGAAGTCTATGAGCTCTTCCAGTCAGCCTGGTCAGGCGCGGATTACCAGCCGGACAAGGACGATATGGGGATCGAGGACCATACCATCTACCTGATCAATGAATTGGGCCAATATGAGATCTTGAATGAAGACCTATCAGGCTTAGAAGATGTGGATGAGATCAAGGAAGTTCCAACAGAGTTGGATGCGATAGTGCAAAATATCCAGCTCTTGTGTGAGGAACAAGAGATTCCGCCAGTACCACAGCCGTGGTTGCCACCGCTCAAGGAGCGCATCGCGTTAGAGGAACTGGAAGAAGTGCAACCAGCAGTAGCCTGGGAACAAGAGAAATCCCTCTCTGTCCTACTTGGAATGGCAGATATCCCGCAGGCTCAGAAGCAGGAAGCCGTCTCTATCAATCTCTCCAAGGATGGTCATATCCTCCTCTACGGAAGTCCGGGTACAGGAAAGACGACATTCCTTCAAACCGCAGCCATGGACTTGGCGAGAAAGTTCAGTCCCAAGGACCTTACCATGTACTTGATGGACTTTGGTACCAATGGCTTGGCTCCATTGTCTAAGCTTCCACAGGTGGCGGATACCATGCTTCTGGACCAAACGGAGAAGATCTCTAAGTTTGTACGAATCATGGAGAAAGAACTCAACCGCCGTAAGAAACTGCTTGCGGATTATGGAGTTGGGACCCTAGAACTCTACCGTCAGGCCAGTGGTCAGGAAGAGCCGGCTATTGTCATCCTCTTAGATAGCTATGAGGCCTTCAAGGAAGAAGCCTATGAGGCGGAACTCTTCAAGCTCTTGGTGCGCATCTCTCGTGAAGGTCTCAGCATCGGGGTTCACCTCTTGGTGACAGCCGGTCGTCAGACCAACCTTCGTGCCCAACTCTACTCAAACTTCAAGCACCAGTTGAGCCTGCCACAGAATGAGGCAGGTGAAGTGCGGGCTATCGTGGGCTCTACTCCACTTGCTATGACTATGGAAGATATCAAGGGACGGGCTCTCATGAAGCGTGAAGAGGTGGATGTCATCCAGCTGGCACTCCCAGTTTATGGAGCCAATGATACCCAAGTTCTCAACAACCTTCGTCAGGAAGTGGCTTCCCTCCAAGAAGCTTGGACAGGACAGCGCCCAAGTGCCATCCCGATGGTGCCAGAGGAGTTGACCATGGAAGTATTTCTCAATCTGCCTACAACTCAAGAAGCGATTCAGAATCGTGAGTTGCCTATTGGTTTGGAGTTTGAGGAAGTTCAAACTATGAGCTTGCCATTTGATAGATTTAAGCACTTACTTGTATTATCGGATAAGGATACAGCTATGAGCGCTGTGACAAATCATATAATCAAATTACTTACTCATCTATTTGATAGAGAAAATATTACAATCTTTGATCCTATTGATGAATATCATTCAGTTTCAGATAGGGTTGAGCATTACATAGGAAGTGGTATGTCTTACCGTTCTACACTTGATTCTTTGAAAGAACAGGTTCTTATTGCTAGAAAACAGCGTAGAATGTTAGAACATTTTGTTGTTATAACAGATGTTGGGCAATTTGTGACGGAAAGTAATATTGAACCAAATGAACTTGCACTGTTGATGGAAGAAGGGCAGAGAGTAGGTCTGCATTTAATCTTTGCTACTCACAAATCGTATCTATCGGGTTATACAGACATACCTAAATACATGAAAACTCAGTTAGATACTGCTATCATAGCAATGAAGATGTCTGAGCAATCAATCTATACTCGTTCTACTACAGGACGTGAAGAACCGTTGCTAGATGATCAAATTTATCTTCATTATCAAAATGTTCAAACAAAATTGAAAATTACAAAACAATAGGAAAAAGAGGTAATAAGTAGATGACCCAAGAAGAATACCTGCGGATAAAAAAAGAATATAAAATTCGCTTAGGATTAGTGATACTTCTCTTTACTATATTTGCAATACTAAGCATGGTACTCATTTTTAACCTTTCTAGATTTATCCCACTTGCAGCAACAGCTATGGGAACAGTTGTGCCTTTTAATCACTTTCTGCTAGTTCCGCTATGGGAACAAAAAAAAGAGATAGAAAAAGAGCATCCTGAATGGAGAGAGCTTAGCACCAGTGGTGTCAAAATTCCCTCATCAGAATCCAGTAAAAGAACTTTAGCAGCTATTGGAACAGTTCTGGCCTTATTCTTCTCTTTTGCGATGCTCTACAGACCAGTTAAAGTGAATAAGCCAATACCTAGTGTTGAAGAAATCAATAAGATACCAAAATTGGACCGCAAAACACCTAAAACACCAAGCGCTTCTAGTTCTGAAAGAGCTAACTCCTCAGATTCCGGAGCATCGTCTTCTACTAAAGAGAGCACCAAGGCAGAAAGTTCAGGAACGGAATCTTCAAAAGATGAGACACATAACTATGATTTCCATCTTCCCGGAGTTGATGATGAGGAATTGCGTAGAGTCATTGATAAATCCAAAAAAGATTTTAGTGAGAATCATGCTAAGGAACAGTCTACGGAAGATACGGAGGATAAAAATGAGTGATGCGAGTTTAAGAGCACAAATTGATAGTGATAAAGCCCAAAAAGAAAAGTACAAGAGAGTACGAAATTCTATCCAATCACATGGCTTGGATTCAGATGTTGACCTTACTCGTTTTGAAAGCTATGTTGAACTTTGTGATAAAACTATTACGAAAATCGATAGTAATGAGGGGTATCATTATCTTTCAACCTTAAAGTCAAAACTGGAATCTGATAAAAAGACGCTTAAGGAGTACATTGACTTTGTCAAGGATGCTAACTCGTCATTTAAAGATTTATATGTAACTCTTGGGGAAAAAATATCAGATTTAGATAATGCCATAGCTAGTAATAGAGCAGCGTATAATAAAGGGAAACCATGGTGGGAACAACTTTGGTGGTAAAAGGAGGCGTCTATGGATACAAATATTAATACTATTGATAGTAGTTATACAAGTGATGTAGTAACATATGATGATAGTCAGATTGACACAGTTATCAATGAATTGAATGAAATCGTGAATCTTCTTTCTAGTATAGATACTGAGATATCTGGTTTGGACTCAAATGATACGGAATGGAAGGGAGAAAGCAAGAATCAATACTTAGACCTAAAGCTATTTCTAAAATCTTATCATTCGGACTATGGAAAGAGTGTAGAAGAACTTAGGAAAGTGGTATCAGGTTTAAAAACATTACTCGGTTCTATCTCCACTTCAAATGTCATAAAGGAGATTGATAACGCATGATATTTACATTAGAAGCCTTATACACACTACATATATTTAATGATTACTCAGATGACTTGGCATTCCTCCCACTTCCAACTGCTATTGAAGGGAATGAAAATAGAAAAGACAACCTTTTGTGGGTAATTGAGAAAGGTTTTGAAGATTTAAAGGAGATGGGGCTTATCGTTGATAATCGGCCTACAGAGGAATGTGTTCAATATGGAGCGTATTTGAAGGAGTATCACGAAGCTAACTATCATTGTCAGATTGATCACCTCCTATCCTATGCGCCTGGAGTGGATGAGTTCAAACGAATGGCTGTTATTATCATGGAAGTCGGTGACAATCAATTTCAACTAGACCGAGCAGGTAGTGCTGTTTTCCTAGCCTTTTTGATGGAGATGCACCCTGTCTTACAAGAAGTTGATGATACTATCAAAGATTATATTCATTCGCAATGGGAAGAGGAAGCATTGATGCGCTTGATAGTCCGCCATGGGAATGAAGAGGCCCTTCGTATCCGAATCAATGAGTTTTCCAAAGACACACAAGACATTATCTATCTCACAAGTGATCATCATTTATATGAATATGATGTATCGAAGCAAATGCGCCGTTCGATTGATAGTGAACAGCTAAAAACACAACTGATAAAAAAATTGAAAGTGAGGATGTGATATGGGGGTAGATTTCAAACTCGTTTTAAATGATCAAGAACAACTCATTTACCACTGTCTTAACATAGTCACACTTACGAATCAGATTTCGACCAAGATTCAACATGTCATTTCAACACTTCCCGACCTATCATCTGAGGGTGCCTATCATGATTTGATTAGTAACAGTAGTAGCAATATGGGCTTGAAGCTATTTTATCTAAAAGCGCAGGAGTTTGAGACACTCAGTGAAGTGCTCTATAGACATGCGCAAAATACTTATAATCAAATGGTAAATACAGATAAGGTTTTAGCTACATCAATTGCCAACCTTTTGTTAGAAGAACCAACCATAAGTGCCGAATATAAGGAGGCTATCAAAAAGGATCCTAAAGGCTCAGTTGAACAAATCATGCGAAACCGTCAAGCAGATGCGAAAGAAAGTGGGGCCCAATGACGAAGTATTATAGTAATAAACCCGATTTTACTGGTGATCCAGCCTATCCTCTGCTTTCGTCCAGCAGTTATTTCAAGTCAATGAGTTCTATCATGGATGATATCGAAGCAGCGGGTAAGGTTGTAACAGACGAGGGAGTTGAAGATCTCTATGTTCAAAAAGGAGAGGCCTCATTAGGGACGACAAAGGATAGTTCGACCTTTGACAAATCCCTGAAGCGGATTTACAACATGATAATGAGTGGGAAGAAGATTCACTCGGATATCATGCAGAATATAGATAGTAAATTCACCAAGGGGATGGATGCGGCTTTCACGACATTAAATGATGTTAATGGAGCCAATAAACCCTATAAGAGCAAGTATACGAAAAAAACAGTTCCGACGAAAGTCTTGGCCGGCTATAGGAGTGATAATACTGCGGTCTATATTGATAGCACAGAACAGCAGTCCTATAATCTAGCAGACATCCTAGATGGTAAGGCCAGTCCCATTCAAGCCGCTAAGGATGTCTATGATGATCGTATAAAAGCTGTTAAGGAAATGATGGCTAAGAAGGATCAGTTATCCGATGAACAAATCAAGGCCTTAGAAGGCAAGAGTGCAGAGGAAATCGTGGCTGTTCGCTATCCTGGACAACTGCCAGACTATCAGAGACTCAAATCCAGTCGCTACTACGAAGAAAATAAGGAAAGTCTTCAGTATGTAGATATCGGCCTCAAGGCTCTAGCGGTTTTGAGTATGATAGGGGGAACTGTCTTAGCACCCGCGACAAGTGGAGCCTCACTGTATGCCACCTACTCTGGTGCTGCTTATCTAGCAGCTGATAATGCTTATTCGGCCTTTAATGGTCACACCATGATTACAGGAAATCAGTTATCGACCGAGGAGCGAGTATGGGCTGGTATTGATGCGGTGGTTACAGTCTTCTCCATGGGTTCGACCGCCTATTTCAGCAGCGGGGTGAAAGGTTCTACCTTACTGAAAGGTCTAGCAACGGCAGGGAAACATGCGGATGATGTAAACGATGTTTCTAAGGTAATCTACTCCTTTGCGACAGATCAAGATCCGAACGCAGCGCTTCAGAATTTAGTGCTTGGTCAAGTGATGGGCCTTGGAATGAACTCGGCAGGGAATTATATTGGTAAAAAGTTTGGTGTACCAGCCGTAGATGTGCCAAGCACCAAAACATCTCATCTGGATATCCCACTTCAAGGCAAGCAAATACCCAAGCTGGATCCAGCTAATGTACGTTTGAGTAGTAGGCAAGATCTGCATCTGAAAGCCAGCCCAGCTGATGGGACCCTGGCTAAGCTGAAAACCCATCCAGCAGTTAGTGCGGATTTGCCGAAGATGAAGCAAATTAGGGCTGATTATAATAATTATGTCGCTCAAAAAACGAGCGTGGGAGAAAAACCACTCTCTATGTCAGATTGGAAACTGAAGGTTAATAACCTGAAGCAGAATCAAACTGTAGGTAAAGAGTTTAAGGTAGCTCAAACTGAAAACTTTAAACAGATTGCTAGCCATGTTGAGAATCGAATTACAATAGCAACTGTTATTGACGGGCAGATAAAAAAGGTACAAGTCGACGCAATTGGTTTTGATAGTAATGGTAAGATTCGTATTCAAGACTATACTGCATCTAGCAATATTTCTTCCAAACGCCAAGCGATCCTCGATAATATCGAAAGAAATGGTGGAGTCATTGTTGGTAAGGGGAAAGGCAAATTTGTTGGCGGTGTAGAAATTCCGAAGGGAACTAGGATTGATGTAATTAAAGGAGGGTCACAGTTCTCGCCAGAGTGGCAGATGTACTTAAATGAATTTCCAAAAGTTCAAGTGGATAAAAATAAAGTGGATGAGATTCTTAAAATAAATCCTAATCCTGATAGTGGTGTATTTAGACCTGAACCTCAAACATATCTTCCGAAAGAATATAGACAGGCACATAAGGAATTATTCGATGATGGCGTTGCTGCATTTGTGAAAGATGATTTCTTTATCCAGAAATTTGGTAACTTTGGTCGAGAAGATGGGGCTTTTGTTTTTCCTAAAGATGTAGCAAAGGCTATGATTAAAGAGGCGGACGGAAATCCGAGAAAATTAGAAGCTTTATTGGGACTGGATGAGGGAAGTCTAGGAGACACTCCCAAAATGGTCCTTCCGCAGGAAGTACATAATTACAGAATTCCTGATGGAAATGAGGGGGGATCACGTGACAACTCGCAGTGGCGACCAGGAGGGAAAACATATCCTGGAGGAGTTCCAGAAGCAGTAATTGACCCAGTTCCAAAAGATAAGGTAACATTAGTAGATGTTTGGTAAAAGACAAAGGAGATAAGAATGGAATCAATTTATGTAAGTCAAAAAGATATGTTGGAAATTTGTCAAGATGGTGATAAGTATTTCTTGCGTTATCCAACTTTTAATATTACCATGCCAGAAGTAGTTCAAGAAATCCCCAAAGAAGCAGTGGATAGCTATTTAGCAGGAGAACATGATGGTGAAGAATTAATTAATTATGCTAATTTCGGATTTTGGGAATCAAAAAAGCAATATACACAAGAAGAGTCAGACAAAATTTTTATACGAAATAATCCTGATCTAATTTTTAATGATTTATCTAATAACCAAAAAATATTTTCTCCTGAAGAATTTAATCAAATCGTCACACAAGTTATCGTTTCAAAACTGAAACCTAGCGAACTAGACTCTATTGGTGTTGTAGATAGTCATTTAGAGTTACTCCTTGTGGATCTAATTGGCTGGGAGGAAGAAATAGAAGCAGTACATCTGGAAATTCTGCAAGAAAAAATTAATAATTACATTCACTTCCTCGAAAGTAAACAGTATGTGGAACGATACGGTGATAACTTTGACCAAAAAGTCATCCATATCACATTCCAGTATTCTCCGTCTGATAACGGTTTAGCCTTTCTCGCAGCGGTTCAGAAGGTGTTACAACCTACAGATATGAGCCTGAAGGCAGAATTACCGCAGCGGTAAAGAGAGCGGAAACGCTCTCTTTTTGTGATATAATGAAAACAGATTATCAAAACTTTTATTAAACAGCTGAAAATAGGAGATAATCAGGAATTCTAATGATTATAAATAATACAGTTATCAACAAACACTTAACAAAAGAACTATTTTATAATAATTTTAAAAATTATCTTCAACAAGAAGAAAGTTCTAATATATTTATGTTAAAATCTCCCGTCAAGATTGAAGGATTAGAATTTTGGGCAGATTTTAATTTTCAAAATAATATTCTTGAATCTTTAAAGTTAAGTATTTATCAATCAAATGAGCCAATAAGTTATTCGAATATGTTTGAATATAAACTACAAGATATAAAAGGAATACAGGATAAGTGGTTAGAAAAACAATATGGTAGATATTCTGAAAAGAGTACATACTCTACTAAATTCAACACCTCTTTTGCGAAAATAATATCATATATTGATACAAAATCAGGAGAGACCAGTATTCTATTCTTGTTTAGTTAGTATTGATTATTTACAAACAGTGGAATGAGGTAGAAATAATGCAGTTAAAGCAAGAATTAATAGAGTTACTATTAAAAATAGGGGAAACAAATCTGAATCCGTCGGACTTATTTTCAGAAGAAAAACCATCTCTATTCTTACCGGAAGGACGTACTATTTACTTAGAGGGTGATCATTACTGCATTGTTGGTGTCGAACGTGGCAAAATAAATTCTGAGAAAAAATTTGATAATAAGGGAGATATTCTTTATTATCTTTTGAAATCATATGTTACTAGAATAGCATCAAAGAATGCATGGATTAATGCTAATGGAGATTTTGAACGTTATAATAGCCTTCTTCAAGTAGAACAAATTCGCTTATTTAGTATCATTGATCCTAAATATGGAGAAAGAAGAAATAAGGAAATAACCTAAACATCACCTTCATTTAAGAAGTCATAAAACTAACGGAGAAAATACAATGACAAAAGAAGAGTTACTTACTTTTTTAGAGTGTCATCGAAGTAAGCTTAAATATCATACAGTCTATCTAAACAAAAAAGCATTAAAGCAGTTCGCAATAGGGTATTTTCTGGATTCGAAATCAAATAAATTTCTGGTATATGAAGTGTCAGAGCGTCAGAGTTTGATTGAAATTGCTTCCTTTAAAAATGAAGAAGAAGCTATTGAGAAAGTTTATGAGATAGTCAAATATAGATGTCGAATATAAGCTCGGTTTCTATTAATGAGTAAAGAATATTTTGGAGAATGACATGATGACCAATTTAAAAGAAGAATTAACAGATTCGTTAACTGAATTAATAGAATTTTTATCAGAGTACAAGGAACAGCATAATGTTAAGTGTTTTATAGAGACGCTGAAAAATATGATAGCAATCATAGAGAATATAGAAAATCCTGAACTACCAATTGAATGTATAGAGCAAATTCGAAAAATGTACAAAAGTATGTTTTTCCCAAGAGATGATTTATCGGATTTTTATGTTTTTGACTCGGACGCTGCTTACATGAAAATGAGAAATGAGCAATTCTCTTTAATGCTAGAGAGAACTGGCAACTTATTAAAAGTCTAGGTAACTGATGAGAGATTTCATAAGGTTGGAAGGTATTGAAATAGGAGTGAATAATGATTGCGATTTATCGGGGTAAAAAATATAATGTTTCAAAAGGTCTTAGTAATAATGATTGGATTGTCCTGACTAGTGATACAAAAGATGGAGGGTTTAGCAATTATATAGATTCTTGGGGAGAGGAATTTGATGATTTCTTTTCTAAAAACGTCAAGATGGAAGAGCTAGACTATCTATACAGTATTCATTATGAGATTCAATATAAGGGGCATTCTTTTCATGTTAGTAGTGGGATGATTCGAAGGAATGTTGAGAAAGATTGGTTTGAAATAATACCAAGCGCCAACCAAAATCAAATAAAGGATGAGTTGGGATTCAAGCAGATAAACAAATTAGAATGGGCAAAAGAGATTAGCCGAAAAGACATTGAAGTCTTAAAAATAATCGAAACACCTTTAGGAATCTTTAAAGATCAGGGAGTTAAGATTAAAAGTTTTGAAGGCAAAGATATTGATAACTTTTTAAATTCAATTGAAAAGTAATTTTTTGATGCTGACGTTTAATCCTTAAGAGCCACAAAACTAACGGAGAAAATACAATGACAAAAGAAGAACTGACTGTTTCGCTTACTGACTTAATAGAGTTTCTATCAGAGTACAAGGAACAGCAGAATGTAAAGTATTTTACAGATATACTTGAAAATATGATATCTGTTTTACAAAATATTGGAAATCCCCAGATACCAGCAGAAACGATGATCCACCTACAGAAAAGGTACAAAAGTATGTTTTTTCCAAGAGATGGTTTATCGGATTTTTATGTTTTTGATTCGGATGCTGCATACATGAAAATGAGAAATGAGCAATTCTCTTTAATGCTAGAGAGAATTGACAGCTTATTAAAAGGCTAGACAACTGATGAACGTTTCCATAAGGTTGGAAAGTAACGTAATTCCGAGAATACATTTGAAATAAAAAAGAATGCTGACAAATCAACATTCTTTTTATGTTCATTTTGATAAACATTATAAAATTTGTCTGTTTAGCTACCAAAAAGCTACCAAAAAATTTGGAATTATTTTTAATATGATTTTTAGTAATATACCTTAATACTGAGTTTCTGAAAAATTAACTACTACTGTCAACAATTTTATATGTATATCTTATTTTCTTCTATCTTTCTATGGTATAATAGGTGATAATAATATAATTAATCTGTAATAGGTGGATTTTATGATTTATACCAAAAGTCAAGTATCAAATTTTCTTGATGATAAGATTCTATTTAGATTCGAAATTCCTAGTGATTTTATAATTAAATTTGACACTCACAAGGAACTTTTTACATTTGAACAGCTTGAAAAAATAATAGCAAATAACCTCAGCTATTGGAGCTCAATTTATGATGTCGCTCCAAATAGTTTTAAGTCAACATGGGAAAACTTAAATAATAGATACAACACAATAAAAAAAATTATTTTCGGGCTTGAAGAATTAGATATTGGCAACATAAATAACCAGTTCTACTATAATCTAACAAGTAATTATGAAACAAGAGAACAAGATAAAAAAGTTTACATTTTATCATTAAACTGTCCTATTGACAAAGATTTAGAGTTTCGGGAAATAAGAAAGTTTGTATCATTCTATATTCTCCAGACTCAAAATGGTCTTGATGAAGCCATCAGAATTTTTATCAATCTATCAAAAAACAAATATCAAATCGGTTCCTATTTTTCAAGCACCTACCAATATAGTTATTATCCAGCACTATATCTACTTAGAAAAGACTTCTCAAATATTAAAGAAAATATTTCTGATTTTGAAGTAAATGTAGTAACTCCTATAACTAACAAGTTGAAAGATATCTCAGATGACTCTGACTTACAGTATAAACAAATTACAACTTTCATAGAAGATAAGCATAATCAAATTCAGATGCAATATGATGAAAAAGTTTCTGAGTTTGCTGAATTTAAAAAATCTCTCGACGACTGGCAAAAAGAAAAGCATGAAAAGATTAAAGCTTTAGAGGACACTTATGAAAACAAGCTTTCTTTAGAAGCGCCAGAAAGACTTTGGAAAAAACGCTCCAAAGAACATCAATTGCTAGCAAAAAAATGGACATGCTTTCTCATTTTTGCAGTCATAGCTTTAATATTTACTCTAGTAGGGTTAGTTATCGTATTACACTTGTATTTAAAGAGTATTCAAAGTGAGCTCCCGTTTATATCGGAATCATTTATACTCATTTCAGTGATTTCATTTTTTATTTACATTGTTAGAATATTGATAAAAATCGTTATGTCAAATCATCATTTAGCTACCGAATATAAACAAAAAGCTGCTTTGACAAGATTCTATCAAGCTCTTACCAAAGCTGGAACCGACATCGAAAAAGAAGAACGATTAATAATTATTAACTCACTATTTAGTAAAGTTGAAACTGGACTAGTAAAAACAGATACTTCAAATGATAGTGATGCAATTTTAGCTCTTTTATCAAAGAATCTAAAATAAAAACACTAATTCAAATTCTATAAATGTTCTATTACTGGAATACATTTGAAATAAAAAAGAATGCTGATAGAGCATTCTTTTTTATTTATTTGAGAAAAACTAGAAATTAAGTATGTTTAGCTACCAATTTTATTTTTCAAACTAACTTCATACGAACTGATAAATTTCTTTAATTCGTCTTTTGTATTTTTCATTTGAACAAGAGATTTTTTAAGGTCCTTTTGGTTTTTCTTGTCCATATCTAATTCAGTGTTATAGTCAAGGTTATCTAAATTTAAGATCGAATTATTGAACTCATTATAAAATGTTTTTGCCAGTTCAATATCATTATTTTTATTTAGTACAAAAACTTTTACGACAGTTAGTAACTTCGAACATAATATAATATTTTGTGTAGGGTTAACCAACACTTCTTTTACCAGTACAAAAGTGCTACTACTCATCATACCAATATTTAATCCCAACAAGGCACCACCACCAGCTATTACCATTGTCCCACCAGCAACTCCTAAACCACCAGCTGCAATAGCACCTCCTCCGATATATGCTAAAACAGCATTTGTTAATGCAGCTCCATAAAGTCCTGAAAATTGACTTCCGAATAATGCAACTGCAATTTGTGGCGCAAATATTGCACCGATACCAGTAAATAATAATGCTAAACCTAGACTTGCCAAAGCTGTGTTAATGTAAAAATTCTTTTTCTTAGTTATTTTTACAAAAGATTTTTTATAAGTTTTTTTCATTTCTGAGTACAGCTCTTTGGAAATAAAGTTGCTAACAATAAAGTCTTCTAACCACGAATTTTTTGAATTAAATTTTAATTTACTTTTTTTATCGCTTATATTCAGTGGATAATATGGTTCAAAAACATATGTCTCCAAAGTAACTAAATCAAGCCAAATGGAATTCGACTCAACTTCTTTTTTAGAGATCCAATTTTTTAATTCCTCTTCATCTTTTGCCCACTCAATAATATAATCTTGGTATGTCTCTGAAAAAACTAACTCAATACCATTTTGCCATTCATTCAACCATTTGGTCTTTTCTTCTTTTAAAGTTTGATTTTTCTCGTTTTCAATATCTTCAACGGTTTTTAAAAACTGAAAATTATAGAGAATTTCAGTTTGATCCATATCTAAGCCTAATAATTCTAGTGCTTCCATATTTCCACACTTTCTAAATTTTATATAGATAGTTCAAGTTATCTTCCTGGCAGTAACTAATCTTTCTTATTCATCAAAAATTGCTTTAAAACACAAATAATTTCTTTTTTCTCCTTTACTGTCAATTCGTACTCTCTCAATAAACTAACAATTTCTTCTAGTCCGTCATCACGTCCTTTTAAAATCTCAAAAGACGTACCAAAGATTTCAGCTAGTTTCTCTACTGTTTCATCTTTTGGATT
>ERZ772999.1368-NODE-1368-length-14241-cov-16.705061_pt1 | contig 14241 bp, 9 predicted proteins | sample MGYA00511467_ERZ772999 | MGnify/ENA primary metagenome ERZ772999 (study PRJEB29015, sample SAMEA2738064) | human oral metagenome | biome: human oral; feature: human-associated habitat; material: saliva | place: China | collected 2218 ... | reverse complement strand
TCTACAAGCTGTTCGCCCCGTGCCCGCTGTTCTGCGGGTCGTCTGCTGCAGGGCAGAATCTACAGAGTAAAACCGCCGAGTAGTTGGTGCCCGGCGGGGAAGTCTGTGTATAGTCTATCGCGCACCGGCTGTTTAACCGTATTTTCGTGGTGTATCAGACAGTAGGCTCATGGGTTTGTGGGGGTATTTTTTAGGCTAGGCTGACCTGGTATTTCTCAGCGTTATGGCTAGTCGGTAGGCTTTTAAACATAGATTAAGCCAAAAATGAAATCTTCGTCACATGAATTTTTTGATGAAGTCACCACTATTTCCACCCCGCAAAATTCACCGAATAACGCATACATTTTCTTTCCTATTGCCCTCTATCCGGCGGGTTTAGAAGACAGCATCGGCGTAGCACCCAAAAACAGCAGGTGGCGTCCCGGCTACCCGGAACGCCCCCTTAGGTTATGACATAGTAATAGCCTTCAGACTACTTCTTGGCACGAGCACGCTGATGCGCCGCACGGGGCGAGAAATACTGCGCATCCTTCACACGAGCACGCGTGTACACGAGCATGCCCAGCATCGCCGCAACCGGGGCACCAAACCACCACAGGGCACCGTACAGGCCAATCGCCGAATGGCTCGGGTTCACCAGAACAAACGGTGAATCGGGGCGACCGTAACCGAGCACGTACACGGTCACGAACACTGCAACAGCCACGACAGCCGCCGCGTAGCCGCGACGCAACGATAGGGCACACCACAGGGCGGTAAAGAAAACCGTCAGGTACGCCACCAGCAAGCCGAGGGGCAGGGCGGTATCCCCCGCGTACACGACCCAGGCATGGTAAATCGACCCGGCAATACCGGCAAAAATACCCAGAATCGAGCCGGTCAGCAGGCTCGACACCAGACCCGCTTCCTGCGGCTTCGGGTGAACGGTCGCGGTCGGGTCACCGTCGAGCACGCGGAAAGTCTCCACGGCAGAAATCTTCTGCGGCACCTTATTCGAGTACTCAAAAGTCTTCTCGTCCACCACCGTAATCTGGGTGCGGTGCGCCTCCATTGCCTTGCGCTTGGCGGTGCCGTCACCGTAAATAGCAGCCTGCAGACGCTGATCCGCCGCGTCGAATTCACCCTCAATCCCCCAGGTGAGAATCGGGCGGTCCTCGTCATCTTCAAGGATCTGCAGGGCACGGTGCACGATCTCGTACACGCGCACGTGGTCGGGGTGGCCGTAGCCGCCGTCCGAATCGTAGGTGACCAGAACATCCGGGGTGAGGGCACGAATAGCGGCAACCAGCGCCTGAGCCTGCGGTTCCAGCGGCTGCGCGGTCAACGAATCCTCCGCCGCCACCGGGTTGGCGACGGGCTTACCCTCCGGGCCCCACGCCATGCCGGAGTCACGGTACAGCGGCAGCGCGCCCTCCGCGACGGCGGGTTCCTGCCCCAGGAAGAACTGCTTCTTCACGCCCAGCGCCTTAATAGCGCCGGCAAGCTCACCAGTGCGATACTCGCCCAGCGCCTCACCATTATCACGGCAGCCGGGCTTACCGACCTCCAGGTGGTGCAGTTCCTCGGGGATGACCTCGCCCAACTCACCGCGGGTAGCGGTCAGCAGGTACACCTCCGCGCCCTTCTGCGCATAGTACGCCATGGTCGCGCCGGTCGAGGAGGTTTCGTCGTCCGGGTGTGCATGCACAAACAGGATGCGCGCCTTCTTCGCATCGTAGTTATTCGGCAGCAGGTCACGGCGCGATCCGGGGGCGATGCGCTCACCCTGCGTGGGGTAGCTGGGGGTCGCAGAATCAGGCTGAGTGTTCTCGGGTTCAGACACAGGCTTTCCCTCTCATACGCAGGGTTGGGTTTCTTAGACGGTCAAAGCGCGCCAGCAATTTACATCGTTAATCAGCAGACATTGAGTAGCGGACGGGTGCCGCCACCGTGCAGGCGCATTATTTTATCTTACACACTCGCATGTACAGCGCGGGGTGTTCAGGCTTTTCGAAAGCGGTTTTAGGCAGAAAGCAGAACGCACTGTTCCCCATCCCCCTTCTCTCCCGCCGCCCCTCCAATATTTCCCGAACGAATCGGGGCGGTTAAACAGAACCGCCGCTACCTCCTCTTCAGAAGGTAGCGGCGGCTCTTGAACAACGACAGCGCTCGGGCAACGACAGCTGCTACAGCAGGTTAGTCGCTAACGCTAACAGTCATTCGCGCTGTACTAGTTCGCGCGGGCGCGGCGGCGGAACTCGCGGACACGCTCGTTGGAATCCAGGATGACCTTACGGATACGAATCGCCTCGGGGGTCACCTCAACGCACTCGTCTTCGCGAGCGAACTCCAGGCTCTCTTCCAGGGTCAGCTTCTTCGGCGGGGTGAGGTTTTCGAAGTTGTCCGCAGTCGAAGAACGCATATTGGTCAGCTTCTTTTCCTTGGTGATGTTAACTTCCATGTCGTCTGCACGGGAGTTCATACCAACAATCATGCCCTCGTACACCTCAGAGGTGGGCTCCACGAAGAAGGTGCCACGCTCCTGCAGGTTAATCATCGCGTAGGGGGTCACCACACCGGCGCGGTCAGCAATCAGCGAACCGTTAGTGCGGTACTCAATCTCGCCAGCCCACGGCTCGTGCTCAATCGAGTAGGAGGAAGAAATACCGGCACCGCGAGTCTCAGTCAGGAACTGAGTACGGAAACCAATCAGACCACGTGCGGGAACAGCGAACTCCATACGGACCCAACCGGTACCGTGGTTCGACATGTTCTCCATGCGGCCCTTACGTGCAGCCATCAGCTGGGTGACAGCACCCAGGTGCTCCTCGGGCACGTCAATGATCATGTGCTCCATGGGCTCGTAGACCTTACCGTCGATGGTCTTGGTAACCACCTGGGGCTTACCCACGGTCAGCTCGAAGCCTTCGCGACGCATCTGCTCCACGAGGATAGCCAGGGCGAGCTCGCCACGGCCCTGAACTTCCCACGCGTCCGGACGCTGGGTGGGCAGAACCTTGATGGACACGTTACCGATCAGCTCGCGGTCCAGGCGGTCCTTCACCTGACGTGCGGTGACCTTTGCGCCCTTGACGCGGCCAGCCAGCGGGGAGGTGTTAATACCGATGGTCATAGAGATCGCGGGATCGTCCACCTTGATCAGCGGCAGGGGCTTGGGGTTCTCAGCGTCGGTGAGGGTTTCACCAATGGTGATGTCCTCGATACCAGCCACTGCGACGATCTCGCCGGGGCCAGCGGACTCTGCGGGAACACGCTCGAGCGCCTTGGTAGCCAGCAGCTCGGAGATACGGACGTTCTTAATTTCACCGTCGTGACGTGCCCATGCAACGGTCTGGCCCTTCTTCAGGGTGCCGTTGAAGATACGAACCAGTGCCAGACGACCCAGGAACGGGGAGGAGTCCAGGTTGGTCACGTGTGCCTGCAGAACCTCGTTGGGATCGTAGGTGGGGGCGGGCACGTGCTCGATGATCGTCTTGAACAGCGGCTCAAGGTCGTCGTTGTCGGGCAGCTGGCCGTCTACGGGCTGATTCAGGGATGCAGCGCCAGCCTTACCGGATGCGTACACCACCGGAACGTTCAGCACAGCGTCCAGGTCCAGGTCGGGAACCTCGTCCGCCAGGTCGGATGCCAGGCCGAGCAGCAGGTCCATGGACTCGCCAACAACCTCGTCGATACGGGAGTCGGGGCGGTCAACCTTGTTCACCACGAGGATCACGGGCAGCTTAGCAGCCAGTGCCTTACGCAGCACGAAGCGGGTCTGAGGCAGCGGACCTTCGGATGCGTCCACGAGCAGCACAACGCCGTCAACCATGGACAGGCCGCGCTCCACCTCGCCACCGAAGTCGGCGTGGCCGGGGGTGTCAATAACGTTAATGGTGATGGTCTCACCGTTGGCGGAAGGGCCGCTGTAGAACACGGTGGTGTTCTTCGCCAGAATGGTGATGCCCTTTTCCTTTTCGAGGTCACCGGAGTCCATGACTCGGTCCTCAACATCTGCGTGGGCAGAGAAGGCGTTGGTCTGCTGCAGCATCGCGTCGACGATGGTGGTCTTGCCGTGGTCAACGTGTGCCACGATGGCCACATTGCGAAGGTCGGGGCGCGAAGCGGTATTTTCAGACATGCGTTAAGTTTCTCGCTTAAATCTAGGGGATAGTCTTGCCAACGGGTGCGCTCTAGACGGCGCGGGGGTCACAGGGCAGTACCTTCAGATAGGTTATCTGGGGGTGTTGCCGGTTGGAGTGTATGCCAGTGGACCCGCTCTGCGATGAGAACGTTTCCGGGCACGCCAAAACCGACCCCCCTCCGTTGGGCTTAGCTACCAGTGTATCACTAGGGCTTTTCTGCGAGCCACTCATCAATCATGCGGCGGGCGACAGCGTTCGTGCCGGGCAACTCCAGCTTGGCGGGGTCATCCTCGTCGCTGTTGCCGCGTTCCTCCGAAATAGCAATAGCCTCACGCAACTCAGCGGCAGTAAACCAGCGGGCGGCACGGATCTCACCGTCGTGATGAATGATGGTTTCGTTCTCATCCACGCGCACCCGGTAGCAAATCATGAGCGAACGCGGGAAAGGCCACACATCACTCATGCGGTACTCGGTGCTCAGGGTGTGCAGACCGGTTTCTTCGTAGACTTCACGGGCAATCGCCTCTTCAAGGTTTTCGCCGGGGTCAACGAAACCGGCGATGAGGGCGAAGCGGTTGGGGTGCCACTGGCGGTTATTCGCCAGCAGCACGCGCTCGCCGTCGCGGCTGGTCACCAGCGCCATCACAGCGGGTTCAATGCGGGGGAACACCATCTCGCCGGAGGCGGTCCGGCGGATGCCCTTGGAGCCGAGGGGCGCCTCCTCGCCACTGTAGGCGGAGTAGCGCATGTCGATGAGGTAGTCGCGGCGTGCCAGGGCGGTGGCGTAATGGGCGCGGCCTTCCGGGTCCTCGTGGACCGGGTAGTAGCGGAAACCGCTGGCGGAGGCGCGCACCCGAGGGCTGTTCAGGTCGGCGGCGACCTGCGCGAGGGTTTCATCCTCACAGTAGAGCACGTGCACCTCTGCCTCACTATTCTTCTGGGCGTCGGCACCGTAGGCAGTGGGGCGAATCACGCTGCGCGCAAGGATAGCGTCTTCGGTCAGCGACTCGGCAGTATCGTTACCGGTCAGGTAGTGCAGGGTTCCGTCATCGTTGAGGAGGGTTTCCCCTTCGCGGGAGATGAGCAGGTAACGCGGCGCGTGAGTGTCAGCGGGTGTGTGTTCAGGTGAAGAAGTCATAGGCTTTACTCTACTCCGCTCACACCACCCCCGTACGCGGGCGCGGCAACCATTCGCCTGGCAAAACCAAAACTCGCATCCGTCTCCCAACCAATTTCCCCTCGTTACCTCAAAGTCCACGGGGCGCAGCAAAGCCCCCTCCCGCACGCGGCGGAAGGGGGCTTTACATTCAACACATATGCGAGCCAGCCAAACGGATTGCTTACTTGTTGGTGGTTCCCTTCGGGTTCCAGCCAGCAGCAAGGGCACGCTCGTAGATGATGTCCGTGAGGGTTGCCTCGTAGACATTCGTCAGGTGATTCGTGTCAAGGTACATATACACGTTGCCCTGAATACCCGAGCATTTACCGTCGGGGCAGTACACATCCTTCAGGTCAATCAGGTAGGCGCCGCGGTCTGCATACTTGGCGAAGATCGGGGCTGCCGGATCATCACCGTACTTTGTTTCGATGGGTTCTGCGCAGTCGTCCGGGTTCTGGGCGTTCATTGCGCAGTGATACATGTCAGAGACGAAACGCGGGTTGTCACGAATACCAATGACCTGAATACCGGCATCAGTGAACTTACGCAGAGTCTCATCCAAAAGCGGGTTAATATTTTCTTCTGCAGCGGTCGTGCCGGTCTTGGTCGACATCATCACCACGGTGGTGGGCTTAGCCGCCAAAATCTCGTCAGTAGCTTCCTTGTTGAAGGAGATGCAGTACTTCTTGTAGTCGTTGAGGTAGCCCTCGGGGGTAGCAAAGGGGTAGGTGCAACCGGGCGCAGTCAGGTTGAGCTGGTTAGCACCCGAACGCTTGGAAATTTCATTGATAGCAGCCATCTTCTGGCGGACGTGGGAGCTACCCACAACCACCGTGAGGGGTGCGTCCTCGGAGGTACTGTTCTGCACGTACGAGCAGAAGGAATCCAGGGTCGAGTTCTTCAACGCGTAAGACTTTACGCAACCGAATTTCATCGGAACGTACATGCTCAACGGCGTTGCGTTCTTCGGAATCGGGTCAGCCTCGACGAGCTCCTTAATGGGCGAGAGTGCACGCGCACCGGGGTAGGTGTCGACATCATTCTGGACGCTAGCCATCGCGTTGTTAATGACCTTCGCGTCACGGTCCTCAGACCATACACGAGCGCCAAGCACAGGCGGTGCCACCAGAGTAAGAATCACGGCAACGAAAGCAATGTTGCCAGCCCACGCCGCGTAGGAGGTTACGGGACGCTTGAACTTCAGCTTGGAGACGAGCGCCGGCAGGAAGTTATCGGATGCCGAACGCAGGGGCTTCTCCACGAAGCGATTCAGAAGCCACGCCAGACCAATCGATGCGGCAATCAGTACGGTGCCTTCGAGGAAGGAGACACGAGGCTTACCCACGGCGGCGCTGTACAGCACGAGCATGGGCCAGTGCACCATGTACAGGGCGTAGGAGATATTGCCCAGGTTCAGTAGCGGCTTGGAAGTCAGCAGGCGGTCAATCGCGAACTTGTGGTCGGTGCGGCCGGCAATAATAACCAGTGCGCCGGAGAGAATCGGCCACAGAGCCAGGAAGCCGGGGAATGCCTTCTCAACGGGTAGCACGGCACCGCAGGTAATCAGACCGATGGTACCAATCCAACCCATAACCACGCGGGTACCCACATGAGAGGGCTTCCACTTGAGGGTCATGATGGCGAGCAGGGTACCGACCGCGAACTCCCAGAAGCGGGTGCGGGTATCGAAGTAGGCGTATGCGGCGTAGTTTTTGGTCTCCCAGACAGAGAACGCGAAGGATGCACAGAAGACCAGGCCGAAGACCAGCACGGCGGCAGGAACCGGCTTGATACGAACCCTCTTCACCAGCAGCGCGGTGATAGCAAAAAGAACCGGCCAGAGCAGGAAAATCTGCCCCTGAATGGACAGGGACCAGAAGTGCAGGAAGGGCGACTTACCGCCGGTGTTAGAGGCGAAGTAGTTCACCGCGTTGTTCTGCAGGTTCCAGTTCTGCCAGTAGAACAGGGAGGCCTGCGCGTCCACGGCACGGTCAGTCCAGATGGTCGGCGAGAGCACCAGGAAGCTACCGGCGAGGGTCAGCAGAATCACGACCGACGCTGCGGGCAGCAGGCGGGTGGACACGTGCGTCCAGTAGTTCAGGAGCTTGAGGGGCTTACCCTCGTTGATTTTCCGCATGAAGGAGAGCGAGAGCAGGAATGCGGAGATGAAGAGGAAGACGTCCACGCCGCCTGAGACCTTACCCACCCACACGTGGTAGATTACGACAAGCAACACTGCGAACGCGCGTAGACCCTGGATTTCGGGGCGGAAGCCGCGGCTTTCCAGGAAAGACTCGTAGGGAGGATTCGTATTGTTTTTAGGCAAACGAATCCCTTTGAAAGGTTTAAAAGCCATGTTTGGTCGTCCTGAGTGTTGTGTTTGAGAGTTGATATGAGTCTCCAGCCCCAAATGTCGTACCGGGTGGAGAATCTCATAAAGGTACCTAGAGGCGAGTGAGGTGGCAGTCCTCGGAGTGTTTCTACACCTCCAGGCAATATTACCCTAGTCTAACGGTTTTTAAAGGAAAACATCAAGGATTGTGGGCTTTCTCCCAAGCTCTCTGCGATTCATTCACTCTCTCGAGGGATACACACCCGACAAGGCACGTCACCACCTTCGTTTTCTTCGAATTACCCGCCTTGTTTCTGTGCCGCTCACAGCAGTACCAGGTTTCGATTTTTTCGCCGTATCGTTCCATATCACTCTCGAAAGAAGTGACATAGACACCCGAAAATAAGAGAATGGAAGCATGACTACTTCTATTGACCCTACGACCACCTCCGCGTGGTCTGCTCTGTCCGCTCACCACAAGTCTCTCACTCCGGACCTGCGCGAATGGTTTGCTGCTGACCTGGAACGTGCGCAGAAGCTCAGCTTCACCGCCGACGAACTGCACGTCGATCTGTCCAAGAACCTGATTACCCCCGAAACCGTCGAGCTGCTGGTCAAGCTCGCTGAAGAGGTCAAGCTGGAGCAGGCTCGCGAGGCAATGTTCTCCGGCGAGCACATTAACGTCACCGAGAACCGCGCCGTACTGCACACCGCACTGCGCCGCCCCGAGGGTTATGCCCCCGCACTGACCGTTGACGGCCAGGACGTAGACGCAGACGTTCACGCCGTACTGAAGAAGATCTACGCATTCGCTGAGCGCGTGCGCAACGGCGAGTGGACCGGCCTCACCGGCAAGCGCATCGAGACCGTTGTGAACATCGGTATCGGTGGCTCCGATCTGGGCCCGGTCATGGTGTACGAGGCTCTTAAGCCCTACGCTGATGCGGGCATCACCGCACGTTTCATCTCCAACATTGACCCGACCGACGTGGCTGAGAAGGTCTCCGGCCTGGACCCCGAGACAACCCTGTTCATCGTCGCGTCCAAGACTTTCGGCACCCTCGAAACCCTCACCAACGCGCGTGTGGCACGCGAGTGGCTGCTGTCCGCACTGGCTGAGACTGGCGCCCTGGAAGGTAAGGAAGCATCCGAGGCTGTGGCTAAGCACTTCGTGGCGGTCTCCACCGCACTGGATAAGGTTGCAGCATTCGGCATTGACCCCGAGAACGCTTTCGGCTTCTGGGACTGGGTTGGCGGCCGCTACTCTGTAGACTCCGCAATCGGCACCTCCCTGGCTATCGTTTTCGGCCCGAAGGTTTTCGCTGAATTCCTCGCCGGCTTCCACGCCATGGATGAGCACTTCCGCACCGCTCCCCTGGCTCAGAACGTACCCGTTCTGATGGGTCTGCTGAACATCTGGAACGTAAACTTCCTGGGTGCTGAAACCCACGCGGTTCTGCCTTACGACCAGTACCTGCACCGCTTCCCCGCATACCTGCAGCAGCTGACCATGGAGTCCAACGGCAAGTCCGTTCGTGCGGATGGCTCCTTCGTCAACTACGCAACCGGTGAAGTGTTCTGGGGCGAGCCCGGCACCAACGGCCAGCACGCTTTCTACCAGCTGATCCACCAGGGCACCCGCCTGATTCCCGCGGACTTCCTGGCGTTCGCTAACCCGGTCCACCCGACCAAGGACGGCGAGCAGGACGTTCACGAGCTGTTCCTGGCTAACTTCTTCGCGCAGTCTCAGGCTCTGGCATTCGGCAAGACCGAGGAAGAGGTTCGTGCAGAGGGCACCGCAGAGCACGTGGTCAACGCACGTATCTTCAGCGGTAACCGCCCCTCCACCTCCATCATGGCGCCGCGCCTGACCCCGCGCGTTCTGGGCTCCCTGATTGCCCTGTACGAGCACATCACCTTCGTTCAGGGTGTTGTTTGGGGTATTGACTCCTTCGACCAGTGGGGTGTTGAGCTCGGTAAGAAGCTGGCTCTGGACCTGGTTCCCGCTATTGAGGGTGACCGCGAGGTTCTGGCTCGTCAGGATTCTTCGACTGCTTCGCTGATTGACTACTACCTGAAGAACCGCACCAAGTAGTAGCTCAAACATAGCCCCGAGGGTTTTATGGCCTGCGGGTATAAGATGCACAAACCGCCGGATAGGCTCCCCGTTAGGGAGGCTATCCGGCGGTTTTGTTATACGGGTTTTAGCTCTATACCGTGCTGCTAGTTCATGGCAGGTAGGGTGTCGGAGGCGACCTCAGCAATAATGCGCACCACGGTGGATTCGGGCAGCTGCGGGATGCTCTGCTCGTCACGCACCACGCCACCGGCGTCACGGTGGGCGATCATGCCGGTGCCTTCGGTGGCCTCTTCGCCGTCGGCGCACGTTGCGGGCACGTGCACGAACCCGGCGGGGATACTCAGGCCCAGTTCACGACTGATGCGCTGGCCCTCGTAGAACACGTGGTTGCACACGTAGGTTCCGGCGGTGTACGAAATCTCGACCGGCTCCCCCGCCGCATGCAGGCGCTCAAAGCTGGTGCGCACCGGCAGGGAGGAGAAGTACGCCTCCTGACCGCCAGGGGCGATCGGCTCATCGCAGCGCTGGTCGCCGTCGTTATCTTCAATACCGGCGGAGTCCAGGTTGATAGCGATCTGTTCGAGGCTGACCACGTCGCGGCCAACCGCCACGCCCAGGCTGATGAGCGCATCGGGTTGCACGTCTTGCAGGGCGGTGCGCAGGGCGGTGCTGGAACCGTCGTAGCTGACGGGCAGCTCGCGGGTGATGACGTTCAAATCCGGACGCATCTGAGTCAGCAGATGCTGAGCGCCTTCGGCGAGCGCTACGGTGGGGTTCACGGGCACGCCGGGAAACGGGCCAAAGAAGGTCATCAGCAGGGTACGTGCCTGGGTAGGGGCGGTGGTCATAGTCGCTCTAGCTTTCCGCGCGGTCTGAATCAGCCGTGTTCTTTTCGGCGGCGCGGCGCTCCAGGTCCTTGGCGAGCACCTCCAGCAGCTCTTCGGGGGTGGTGGCGATGATGAGCTCGTCCAGGTAGCGTTCGTTGAGCAGGCCGGTGGACGCCATGTAGTGCATCGCGTCAATGAGCTTGTCCCAGTAGCCGTTGACGTTCAGCAGCGCGACAGGCTTGGAGTGAATATCGAGGAACTGCCAGCTGAAAACTTCAAAGAACTCTTCGAGGGTGCCCGGGCCACCGGGCATGGCGACAAACGCGTCAGCTTTGTCAATCATGGCGATTTTGCGCTGGTGCATGGTGTCCACAATTTCGAGGGTGGTCTGGCCGGGGTACACGCCCTCCAGGCCGACCAGCTTGTGGGTGACCACGCCGTAGACCACGCCGCCGGCGTCCAGGGTTGCGCCCGCGACGGTGCCCATGAGGCCGGTGCGGCCGCCTCCGTACACCACGCCAATATTTTTCTGGGCACAGAGGGTGCCGAGCTCCTGGGCTCGGGTGGTGAAGAGCGGGTCGTTGCCGGAGCGTGCACCGCAGTAGACGGCGAGGTTGTAGTCGGTCTTCTTCATGGTTCTCCTTGGGGTGTGTGGGGGTTTCCGGGGTGGAGCGCCTCTATGCGTTCTACCCGCGATAGATGTTGCTATGTTGAGGGTACCGGATGCACCTGTGTACCTCATGTATGCCGCCCGCCGGTTCAGGGTGGCACGTCAGGGGCGAGGGTACGGTAGCGGGGTGCGTGCCAGCAGCGGGAAGATCTGCTCGGTATTCAGTGGTGCCTGCGATGCAGAATCGAAAGATCTGCTCATGGCGGGGTCAACCCAGCGCAGCTCAGCGATTTCTGCCTGCGGCACCAGGGTAGCCAGCTGTTCGTGTTGCTCGTCGGTGGGTGCGTATTCGTAGGTTTCGGCGCGTACCGTAAAGCCTGCCTCGTTCAGTGCCGCCGCTTCCAGGAGTCCGCGGTGGTGCATCCGGGTGGGGTCGGGGGTGAGCCCGATTTCTTCGCGCACTTCGCGGCAGGCGGTTTGTAGCGGGGTCTCCCCCGGTTCGGGTTTACCGCCGGGCATCATGAACCCGTCACTGCCCTGCTTGCGTACGGTGAGTACGAGCCCGTCCCGGTTGCGAATTGCTACAGCGCACACGTTCACGACGCGGTGCGTGCTGTCGATGGCGCTGTGTTCGAGATTAGTCAGTCGTTCGGGGTGTTGAGCGGGGATACTCGGGTTTGTATGCATGTTCTCCACCCTAACACCTGGATGTTTTTGCTCCGACCATTTGTTACTTGCGCTTTGTTTTATGGGCACAAGCTCCTTGGATGTGAAGACTTAGCGTGAAGAGCCGCCGGCACCCCTCAATCAGGGGGAACCGGCGGCTCTTCACGTATCAGCTAGTTCAATCAGCTGGCGCAATCGTTCACGTTACTTCGAAGCCTTAACATCAATGCCGCTCACGTCAATCTGCTCCAGCGGAATGATGCGGTCACGAGTGACCACGCGGTGCACCAGCCAGACCGCGATAATCACGGGCAGACCAATGTAGGAGCTGAGCACGCCAGCCCAGTCACCGCTCAGGAACGCCTCGTAGTTCTGGCCACCAATAACGACCAGGCACATGAGGAAGGCGATAATCGGGCCTGCTGGGAAGAACGGCGCCACGTAGGGCAGGTCCTTCAGGCTATTGCCCTGCTTCAGGTACGCGCGGCGGAAACGGTAGTGAGCCACGGCGATACCCACCCAGGTGATGAAGCCAGCCAGACCGGACACGTTCACCAGCCACAGGTACGCACCGTCCGGCGAGAGCAGTGCGGCGATGAAGCCGACCGCGCCGATAGCTGCGGTAGCCAGCAGCGCGTTCATGGGCACACCGCCGGAGTTGATGCGGGCGAACATCTTCGGCGCCTTACCCTCCTGGGCGAGCGCGAAGAGCATACGAGCCGAAACGTACAGGCCCGAGTTACCTGCAGAGAGCACTGCGGAGAGGATCACGGCGTTCATGATGGCTGCCGCGAAGGCGATGCCCGCACGCTCGAAGATGAGGGTGAACGGGGAGATGTTGATGTTGCCGTCCGCTGCGGTAAGCAGGTTCGGGTCGGAGTAAGGAATCAGGAAGCCGATGACGACCATCGCACCGATGTAGAAGAGCATGATGCGCCAGAACACGCTGGTCAATGCGCGGGGCACGTCGCGGCGGGGGTTCTCAGATTCGCCGGCAGCCACACCGATCATTTCGGTGCCCTGGAAGGAGAAGCCTGCCACCATGAATATGGCGAGTACGGCGGGTGCACCGCCGACGAAGGGTGCCTCACCGACGGTCCAGTTGGAGACGCCCGGGGAGCTACCGCCCAGGATGCCGAAGATCATGGCGATACCTGCGATGAGGAAGACGACCACGGTGACGACCTTGATGGTGGCGAGCCAGAATTCGCTTTCACCGTAGGAGCGTGCCGAGAGGGCGTTGATGCCGGTCAGTAGCACGAGGAATCCTGCCGCCCACACCCAGGATGGGACGTCTGGGAACCAGTACCTCATCACCTCGCCGACGGCGACGAGTTCGGCGGCGACGGTAATCGCCCAGTTAAACCAGTAGTTCCAACCCATGGCGAAGCCGAAGGACGGGGACACGTAGCGTGCCGCGTAGGTCTGGAATGCGCCGGGGACGGGCAGGTGCGCAGCCATCTCGCCGAGGGACTGCATAAGGAAGAGCACCATGACGCCGATGAGGGCGTAGGCGAGGATTGCGCCGCCGGGGCCCGCGGTGGAGATGGTCTTACCGGAGGCGACGAAGAGGCCGGTGCCGATTGCGCCGCCGATTGCAATCATCTGCATGTGGCGGGCGGAGAGGCCTCGCTTCAGTTCACCCTCTGCGGGGGTGGCTTCCGATGCAGCGCCGGAAGTCTCTGTAGGCTGTGCCATGTCAGGTCTTCTTTCTGATGCTATTGCTTCGTGCGTTTGCTAGCGGTCTAGTCTGGTGTCCAGTCTAGTCTTGCTGCGGGTGGTGCCGCCGAAGGTTTGTGCCTGGGTCAAGAAATTCTTCAATCATAAGAATTTCTTACGTACCGTAAGTTTTCCTAATCTGAGGGTCAATCCTACTCGCTTTTCAGGCTCTTTTCCACCCCAAACCACAAGAACACAGAAAAACCCTCCTGTACCGCTCATGTATGAGCGGTACAGGAGGGATCTATATCAGGCTAATTCACCCGATTTATTTAGCTCACTCGGCTTTAGTCAGCCAGGTTGTGGAACGAAACGTTCGTGGTGTGCTCCACGGTACGAGAAACGGTGCAGTCCTTCTGCTCGCTGAGCTGAATCAGACGGTCCACCATCTTCTGCGCCTTGGTGCCCTGCTCATCCTCGGGGAATCGCACATCAAAGTCCACCTCAACGTCGTCGAGGCGCACCGCGCCGTCTTCGGTCTGCTTCAGCGCCGAGGCGAGCACCTCGAACACCTCGGGGGTAGAGCGGCGGGAGGTACCCGCGTCCACGTCCACGGAGGAGCAGCCGGCAATCGCGGCGAGCAGCAGCTCAACGGGGGTCAGCAGGCCCTCGCCCACACCGAAGTCGAGGGTTGCGCCGTTGGCACCGTAGGCGCGGTAGCGCAGGCGATCGATGCGCTCGATCTTGGTCTGGCGGTAGTTGTCGAGTTCGCGGCGTTCCTGCT
>ERZ772999.1348-NODE-1348-length-14357-cov-32.305132_pt1 | contig 14357 bp, 8 predicted proteins | sample MGYA00511467_ERZ772999 | MGnify/ENA primary metagenome ERZ772999 (study PRJEB29015, sample SAMEA2738064) | human oral metagenome | biome: human oral; feature: human-associated habitat; material: saliva | place: China | collected 2218 ... | reverse complement strand
TCTAAATTGAACCCCGCTGAGGTATGAGCAGCTGGGGTGTGGGCGCCGGGAACCTTAGGTTCCCGGCGCCCTTCACACTCCCTATTCAAGAAACGAGCGAGGTGCATAGCGGAAATTGTTTAAAAATTACCTAAGGAAATAAATAATTATTTAAAATCATTAGGAAAGCCATCAATTTCATTTTTAAAACTCAACATTTTCAAAGATGTTAGAGGGATCAACATTAATCATACTTACATTAATTTCCCCCTCAATGGGGCGCTGGAGATTTGGGTCAGTCACACGATAAAAAACACTCGTATCCAAATTATCCCCACTTATGAATAGTCCAATATTATCGTTCTCTGAAGTTACAGATTGCCCAGCACTAATAGATCCAGGCCGCCAGATTATAACTCTCGAGTCACCGACTTGAGTAAAGTTCGATGGCATAACATTCCTTAACCCATAGGGGCGCATGAAATAGTATTGTGGTACCGCCATGAATGGAAATATCTCAAAGTTTTTACATTCATAATCCTCATCCTCCAAATTTACCAAATATACATCCCCTGAGAACCTGTATTCAATGGAAGGATTTTCTAGCACTTTGGTTCCAATATTGATGACCGAGAATGTAGCTGGTTTAAGATCTATCTCCAATAGCCTATTAAAACATTCTTCATATCGCTTTTCATCATTAATAAATGCATCAGCTTTATTTTCAATAGATGCATGATATAGGGAGTCCGGTCTTACCGCACTGTTTCCCCACAGTGATTTATTAGATTCTTGATTTTTGACAATTTCCCCCCTTAGAAATTCCTTATATTTTTCCTTGGGATAAGAATACATGTTTTTAAGAAAATCAGTATCAACACGAGGTCCAGCAGAAATATTAGATACATCCAAGTTAATATCTATGTATCCCCCAAGTAGCCGATTAATCATGTCGCGAAGTTGAACCGAGTTTGCCTCGATAGTTTGCGTTGATTCACGACAATAAATCGCACCATCCCTAAGCTGATCAACACGTTTATTAGCATCGTAACTCCCCGAGCATATGTAAATCTCTTGCCCATTCACTGGCGGATCAACGATTACAAACAGAAGATTTTTGCCCTCGAAGGTATGAGGCACAAAGCGATACTTTGGAACTGCGGATCCAAAATAGCTCTTTACAGCTCCTTCAAACTCATGCTGCTCCGGTACATTTTCAAGACCACGTACCTCATCTTGGGTAACACCAATGAGCATCACTCCATACCCTTGGTAGTCTCTCATTGCCTGATTTTGGTCACGGTTTGCGGATGCCAAAATAAACTTAGTTATTTTCGCAAATGATTTCTTACGCTCACTTTTAGAAAATTCAAGGCTACTTTTAACTTCTAGCCCCTGTGATTCTGCACTATCCCCCACTGCTTTAACCCACGCAGCAATCTTATCCCGTGATTCTGGAATATTTGGGTCAATATTAGTATCAAGGTTCCCCATACAGTTTCTCTCCTCAGAAGAACAAAATATTTAGAAACGCAATCTAGCATTTACTCTTACTTACTCTCTCTATTGTATGGGGAAAACCCAGATATCGCGTCTTGCCTCGTCACTCTTCATGGAGTCCCCCCCCCCCCCCCGAAAAATTTTGAAAAATTTTTTAAAAGATATGGGCGCCGGGAACCTTAGGTTCCCGGCGCCCACACCCCAGCTGCTCATACCTCAGCGGGGTTCAATTTAGAGGCGGAAGAAGCCTTCCACCGCGCGAGTCATGTACGCCATATCGTCCACATGGCACATCTCGCGCATCGAATGCATCGACAGCAAACCAATACCCACATCCACCGTGCGCATACCCAGACGGGTCGCCGTAATCGGGCCAATCGTCGAACCACACGGCATATTGTTATTCGACACGAACTCCTGATACGGCACACCAGCCTTCGCGCACGCCGCAGCAAACACGCCAGCACCCACCGAATCCGTTGCGTAACGCTGGTTCGCGTTAATCTTCAACAGCGGGCCACCACCGGGCAGCGGCTGAACGGTCGGGTCGTGGTGACCCTGATAGTTCGGGTGCACCAGGTGACCGGCATCAGCCGACAGGCAGAACGACGCCGCCACCGAACGGCGGTACTCCTCCGTACTCTCACCGCGCGCAGCGGACAGACGCACCAGAATATCCTCCAGGAACGGACCCGCCGCACCACTACGCGACTCCGAGCCCAGCTCCTCGTGGTCGAACGCCGCAAGCATCACAGTCTCGGTGGCGTGCTCGTCCGCGTTATCTGCAACGTAACGCTCCAGGGCGGTCAAACCCGCATGCACCGAAGACAGGTTATCCAGGCGGCCCGATGCGAACAGCTCCTGATCGGCACCGAAGCGGCGCGGCGGCTGCGAATCAGCGAACAGCAGGTCGTAACCCACAATGTTCTGCGGGTCGACCGGCTCGCCGTCAATCACGTGCTTCGCCATGTAGCCGAGCACGTCGTTCTCCGCAGGGTCCACACCCCACACGGGGTACATGTTGAACTGCTTGTCCAGCACCAGTTCGTTGCGCTTGTGGTCCAGGTGCGGTGCCAGCTGCGGGATGCGCGCAATCGGGCCGGTGCGCACCAGTCGGTCCTTCAGCTCGCCGCCCTCAAGGACGGTGAGGCGGCCCGCCACGCACAGCTCGCGGTCCAGGAAGGAGTTCAGCAGGGCGCCGCCGTAGTTCTCCACGGCGATCTGGTGCCAGCCCTTCGTGGTGATGGAGGAGGAGGGCTTGACCTTCAGGGAGGGCGAGTCGGTGTGCGCGCCGAGTACGCGGTAGCCGCTTGCCTTCTGCGCCTTCACGCCGCCAGCCCAGGCGATAATCGCGCCGTCGCGAACGACGAAGTGGCGGCCGGCTGCGACCTGCGGGTTCCATGCTTCGGTTTCAACCAGTTCGGTGAAGCCTGCGGCCTGCAGGCGGCGCGCCACCGTGCGCGCAGCGAGGTAGGAGACCGGGGAATCCGCCACAAACTCGGCAAGGTCTTCAATATTTTTTACAGCATCAACAGTCATGGTTTAACCCTACCTTTTCTTGGGTGTTGACGGGGTGAGTCGGGGTGAAAGTCCAGATGGGGCCCGGATGGGGCGGCGGGGGGCAGATAATCGGGCGAGGGCTACCCGCCGCATGCGCTGGTTATCGCGGGTCCCGGCCATCGCAGACCCTAGTTATCAACCTTGATCGGTTGCGTTTCACGTGAAACCTTGCCGCGGCGAGCGCGTGCATTGAAGATCAGGCAGGCGAGCACCACGTACAGGCCCTCCAGCGCGATGCCCTGCAGCGCATCCATGGGGGCCAGCCCCTCGGAGGCGAAAGGATCCAGACCCGCCACAAGGGAGAGCAGCAGCAGGGTCACGTTATTGGCCACGTGCAGGCTGATGGAGGCCTCCAGGCCGCCGGTGTACCAGCATAGGAACCCGGCGTACACGCCCATCGCAAACACGAAGCCCAGGCCCCACGCATCGTAAGTGTGGGAGAACATGAAGAGCGCCGCCGGCAGCACAATCGGCAGCCAGGGGGTGCGCACCCAGCGGCCCAGCGTCTGCATCATGAACCCCCGGTAGACGAGCTCCTCCGCGTAGCACTGCACGGGCACCAGAAGCAGGATTAGCACCACAATAACCCAAAATTCAACCTGTGAAGGTTGCGAATAACGGTAATCGGGCAGGGATGCACCGCTCACCGCCACCATCACTGCGTAGTAGATACCGTAGATTACGAAGCCCAGGCCCAGGTACGGCAACAGGAGCGAGCGGCGCAGGCGGCCCGCCACAGAGTGAATCAGGCCCCAGGGCTTCGGGCCCACGACCAGGCGCGCCAGAAAGAGCGAGGGCACAATGGCGATGAGCGAGAGGAAGGTCAGGGCGAACAGCGCCGGGTGTTCCATAACGAGGGAGCGGTTCTCGGTAATCTCGCGCAGGGAAAGACCCGAACCCATAGCAGCCGCGGCCATGAGGAGCGACAGCATGAGGGACAGGCCGATGAAGATGGCGATGCCGATTAGGCCCTCCAGTAGGGGCGAGTACCAGCGGGTCTCCGGGTCGGCGTGGGAAAGACGATGGTAGGCCAGGCCGTCGGCACGGGAGGAACGGCCCGATGCGGCGGGGTCGAACGGTGCTTGCGGGGATGTGGGGGGCGGCGTTGTGTTCATGCCTTAATCCTAGCCGGGCAGCTCGGGTGGACACCGGCACGAGGTGTCACGCGAGCGGGGGTTCCTGCCGCTCCGGTTGCATCGCGCACCGCACGCAAAACCCTCAACCTAAGCTCAAACCCCAATCTTGAACCGCGGATTAACGCAGAATGTTACGAAAGTGAAGAGTATGCCGTGAATCCTCTCAAAAACGACCAGGCAAGGCTTTTCACCCATAAAGCTGTGCCATAATTTGAAGCGATAATACACGTCATATACATAGTCGCTGATGACCGCTCTTCCGGGGTGTTTTCAGCACCAGAAAGGCTGCTTTCTTATGGCACTCGTCTTCAACCCGCCGCCCAATTGGCCCGCCCCGCCCGCAGGCTGGACCCCTACCCCTACCTGGCGCCCCGACCCGGCCTGGGGTCCCGTCCCCGACGGCTGGCAGCTGTGGGTCGAAGAGCCCGACCCCGAGCCCATCGATGTCGATGACGCTCCCCTGGAGCCGCTCATTTCGGAAGAGTCCGCCGAGGCGCTGGGCGCCTCCGAGCCTGCCGCCGAGGCACCCGCAGAACCCGTTGCGGAGCCTGCTGTTGAGGCGACCGAGATTTCCGCAGAGGTTCCGGTTCCGGTCGGGGAGGCTCCCGCGGAGCCCGTCGCGGCCGAGCCCATCGCGACCGAGCAGTCCGGCGCAGAGTCGGCTGAAGCCGAGCAGACCGAGGCAGCTCCGAAGCCCATGCGCTACCTGACCCCGGTTCCGCTTCAGGAGACCGCTCTGCCTCAGGAGGTGCTGAACCCCGCCGGCGAAGCCCCCGCCGCAGAGACTCCCGCCGAGCCCGTTGCTGAGCCTATTTCCGAGGCAGCGGCACCGGTCGAAGAGGCCCCCGCAGAACCCGTCGTATCCGAGCAGATTGTGGTCGAGCAGGTTATTGCCGAGGTGGCCCCCGCCGCCCCGATGATTCCCGTGGCCCCCGTCTCCGCAGACGCTCCCGCAGAGCCCGTTGCCGAGACCGCCGAGCCGGTTGAGGAGCCCGCACCCGCCGAGGCTTCCCTGCCCCACTCCGTCGAGAGCTCCCCGCTGATTGAGTTCCACTCCTCGCCCGAGCAGCCCGCGCAGGCCCCCGCCGACGTCGCGGCTCCTCAGGCCTTCGCCGCCCAGGAGTTTGCTCCGCAGGCTCCCGCGGGCCAGGAGTTTACCGGTCAGGACTTCGCGGGTCAGAACTTCTCCAGCCAGCAGAACCCGCACCAGGGTGCCGCCGATTCCTTCGGCGGTCAGCCCGGCCAGTTCCAGGGTGAGCAGTTTGCCTCGCAGCACGGCGGCCAGCCCTACAACCCCTACCAGCCCGCCGGCCAGACCGGTCAGGCAAGCCAGGCAAACCAGTCCGGCCAGGCAGACCAGCAGGGTGGTCAGCAGGCTCAGCCCGCCGCAGCGTTCAACCCCTACGTCCCCCAGACGGATTCCGCGTCTCAGCACGAGCAGCAGAACTCCCAGCCCGCCGATACCGAGACCAAGAAGAAGGGCGCGTTCAGCGGCAAGCTGCTGGGCATCATCGGTGCCGCGCTGGCCCTGCTGATCGTCCTCATCCTGGTCATCGTGATGCTCCTGCCGCGCGGCGGCTCGGGCTCCTCCGACCGCTCGAACCAGGCGGACGGCACCTCCACCTCGGCAAGCGCGCAGTCTTCGGATGGCTCGTCCTCGACCACCGCGTCCGAGGCGAAGCTACCCGAGGGCGAGTACAAGGAGTACAAGGAGACCGTCACCGAGGATAAGAAGAACATCGACATCGAAAAGGTGAAGGGCGACGCCTCCAAGGGCATCGTCTACTACGAGTTCAAGCCCTCGGACGACCTGAGCAGCCGCGCCTACATCACCAGCCTCACCGAGAAGGGTGAGATTTCCACCGGCCTGAGCGTCATCGATGTGACCGTCGACCGCACCCCCATCCGCGGCACCGCGTGGCTGGATACCACCAACCCCTCCAGCCCCACCCGCAAGCTGGAGCTCAACGGTAAGGGAGAGTGGCTGATTCGGGTGTACGACGAATCCTCCGCACCGAACTACGCCAAGGGCGAGAAGTTCCACACGAACATGAACTACTACGCTTTCACCTACGACGGTGGCGAGTCCACCATGGAGTTCGAGGCGAAGGGCCTGGACAGCAAGCGCGGCTTCGCGCTGCTGAGCGCAAGCCGCAGCGACGTCATGTTCGGCACCAGCGTGGCGAACATGAAGAGCAGCATGGAGTGGAAGAGCACCGGCAAGAACCTCCTGCAGGTGCGTAGCACCTCCTCGGCTGACTGGAGCATCGGCACCCACTAGCCGCCCGTAGCCCGTGGCGGCACACTGGAAGAGCCCCCGCATCCCTATCGGATGCGGGGGCTCTTCTGCGTCTGCGGTCTTTCACAACCGCGGGTCGTGCGGCGGTTTCTAGTACGCGGCGCCCAGGGCAGTCACGCGTTCCCCCTCGCGGGCTGTTGCGTGATTGATTCGCTGACGGTGCACCAGGTACACGAAGAAGGTCACCACCGTGAACACGTACATGAACTGGTACGGGGACGTGCCCGCCATGAGGCCCAGCGACCCCTCGGGCACCATGAGGATGTTATCCGAGCTGAAGTGCGGGGCGAAGGCCAGCACAATCCAGTACGGGGAAATGTACATGCCCGCCAGCGCCACGCTCGCCGTGATAACGCCGAGGGTCGCAATGAACGAGCTTGCCCACCGGTAAAACAGGGGGAAGATTTCCACCACGACGGCGGCCAGCATCAGCGGGTACCAGGTGTTGTGGTGCGACCAGCTAATCGGTGAGATTTGCAGCATCATGAAGGCCGTCAGCGCCAGCTGCGACACAACCGCGCGGGCGCGAATCAGCGGGATCAGCAGAACGGCCGTCACCAGAACGATGAGCAGGGTCAGGGCCACCTGCACGACCGACAGGGCGGTTGCGGTCAGCTGGTGCTGCAGGCCCGCGTGGGTGAGGGTGCCCATGATAGACACGTTATCGAAGTAGCTGAACCAGCCCACGCGGGAGGTGTCGCGCAGCGCCTGGAACCAGTAAATCATCGATTCTTGGGGTACGACGAGGTACGCGATACCCACGGTTGCCGCGAAGCTCAGGGCCGTGGTGATAAGCCCCTTCCAGTCCTTACGCATGAGCAGCAGCAGGCCGAAGGCGAGCGGGGTGAGCTTAATGCCGGCGGCAATACCCAGCAACACGCCGCGCGGCACGCGGGTGGCCGGGCGCATGAAGTCGGCCAGGATTAGGGCGAGGATAATCGCGTTAATCTGCCCGAAGTGCGTGGTGAGGCGCCACGGGCCGCAGGCCCAAATGAGGGCCGCCATGAGCGAGACCATGCCCCAGGAGCTCAGGTACTTCTGCAGGGGCAGACGCCAGGCGCGGCTACGCGCGTAGGAGTACAGGGCGTAGGCGCACACGTAGCTGAGCACGCCGATGATGACGGTAATCAGCATCATGCTCTGCGGTTCGGTGAGGAACGCAAGCGGGTAGAAGAGCAGGGCCGCAAACGGCGGGTAGGTGAAGGGCAGGCCGCGCGTGCGGAAGCTGTAGAGCTGCAGTCCGTCGGGGCCGTCGGCCAGGGAGACCGCGCCCAGGCGGTAGACGTAGATATCGTCGGCGGCTGCGTGGGTGACGTAGTTGAGGGCGTAGGCGGCCACCAGGATGAACACCAGGTGCGCCCAAATATCGCCGCCGCGGAAGAAGCGTTCGCGCAGGCTGAGAATGTGTTCGGATGCATCGGAGTGACCGGGTTCCTCGGGACGGTCCTTCGGCTTCGCGGCCCGGGTGGACTCAGCGGGCTCAGCGGCCGGCACGGACCCGGTAGCCGCGGCAGTCTCGGTGGAAGCTGCGGGGGCCGAGGCCCACGGGATAGCGGGCGCTACCGCCCCTGTATTCTTTTCGGTATCTTCGGCGTTCTTCTCAGTGTTTTTCGCGTGGCTCACGCGATTGCCTCCCGGGAATTAGCGGCACGCACAGACTCGGCGCGCCCGGTAACCAGGGCGCGGGCGCCCCACCAGCCCAGGGGTGCATCGCTACGCACGGAACCGTACCGCACGGGCTCAACCTTCGCGCCGCGCACCGGGGCGCTCAGCGCGGCAACCGACCAGAGCATCATCATCACCCACAGGCAGAACGCCGGAATCGCCGACACCGCCAGCGCACCGGCGGCCAGGTGCTCCATGTCGTCCATGGAGCCGTGCATCCACGAGGCGATGCGCATCGGGGAAATGTACAGGCCCAGCACGGCAACCCAGGCGAAGCACGCGGCCGCCACGCGCAACCAGGCCGGCTGCGGGGCGAAGTAGGTGGGGAACGCATCCAGCACCAGTACGGCCGCCAGCAGGGGCAGTAGCACGTTGTGGTGCGACCAGCTAATCGGCGACAGCGCCACCATGAGCGAGGCGGTCACCGCCACCTGTGCCAGGGCCGCACCGCGGCGTTCCAGCTGGTATAGCAGGCCGGCGGTGAGCACGATGCTCACGAGCGCCAGAGCGTAGTAGACGGGCTTCGCGGCACCCTCGGACAGGCCGAAGTGCAACAGCCAACCCTGAATCGAAATGTTATCCACATAGTTCAGGCCGCCCACGCGCGAAGGATTCGTCAGCGCCGAGAACCAAAATTCCGGTGCCTCCTTGGGCATCAGAATGAAGCCCAGCGCAATCGTGGCGAAGAAGGTCGCACCCAGGGTTGCGATGCCCTTCCAATCGCGGCGCACCAGCAGGATGAGGCCGAACACGAGCGGAGTGAGCTTCACGCCGCCGGCAATGCCGATCAGCACGCCGCGCGGCACGCGGGTCGCCGGACGCACAAAATCGGCCAGAATCAGCGCGGTAATGAACGGGTTGATCTGAATCAGGTCAATGGTGCGCTGCCAGGGACCCGCCGCAACCACCAGAAGGGTCAGCACGGCGATAGTTCCCACGCGGCCAAAGTACCGCTGCAGGGGCAGTTCGCGACCGCGCGCATTGACGTAGTTGTAGATGACGGTGGAAAGCCACCAGGCCACCACCATGGACCCCAGCACCATGAGCACCTTACCGACGACCAGGGGCATGAACGCGAAGGGCAGGAACAGCATCGCCGCAAACGGCGGGTAGGTGAACGGCGGCTTAATCACGCCGTGATCGTTCAGGGTCGGGGAGTACAGGTCCTGGGTGAACCCCTCGTTATCGAAAATGGTCATGGCGCCCAGGCGGTAAATGGAGAAATCCATACCGCTGGCGGGGTCGCTCAGGATTCGGAGCAGGAAATTGGCGCCCACCGCCAGGAGCGCCAGGACGGCAATAACGCCCCAAATCGGGGTTTTGGATTCGGTTCTGGCCACGAGATGTCCTTACTGTGGGGGTTTAGCTGCGGATCCCGGCGCGGGGTGTTTCGGATGCCCCGTGAGAGTGCGGGGCATCGGCGTTTTCAAGCCATAACAGTGTATCGCGAAGCGCGTGTATCCGATGCATCAGGGCGCAGATTCACAGGCTTCAGGAGGCGGGCCGCAGAGCGCATTTATACGCACGTACTGTCTTCAAAATTGGTACAAATGGGGCAATATAATGGATTTATATGGCACTCGACGCGCCCTTCGCGGAGTCTAGCGGATGCGGGGCGCCCCCGAACACACCGACGTACCGACGTGAACAACCAGCAGTGAAAGCAGTGATTGCGTGAGCGAACATCTCGGCACCCCATCTGACGGCGAGAAGCCCAACGGCGGCGAGCGCCCCGACGCAACCGGCGGCGGCAAACCCGACGGCCAGCGTCCCCGAAGCCTCGGCGGCCTGAGCATCGGCGCGCCCGGCGGTTCAGCAAACGGTGCGGCCGTCTCCGGAGGCGGCTCCTCCGGGCTGAGCATCGGCATGCGCCCGGCCGGCGTTCCCGGCGCTTCCCTCACCACCGAAGAGATTGCGCGCCGCGCATCCGGCCGCGGTACATGGCATCGTCGCGCCTCGAAGCCCGTCTCATACTGGATGTTTGCCCTCATCGCAGCGCTTCTGCTGCATCGCGTCATCCCCAATAGCGGCTGGCTGATGGTGCACATGGTGACCCTCGGCCTGATTACGAACTCGATTCTGATTTGGTCGCAGCACTTCACCGAAGCGCTCATGAAGATCAAGATTCCCGACGAGCAGCGCAAGGTCCAGGTTGGCCGCATCTTCACCCTGAACGCGGGCATCGTGCTTCTCATGGTAGGCATGGTTGGCCAGTTGAGCGTGCCGGGCCTGTACGCCTGCACGGTGATTGGTGCCCTCGTCATCGGCGCGATGGTGGCCTGGCACGGCATCTACCTGATGGGTCAGGTACGCCGCGCCCTACCCTCCCGCTTTGGCGTGACGATTCGTTTCTACATCGTTGCGGCCCTGCTGCTGCCCCTGGGCGCCCTGCTCGGCGCGATGGTGGCCTACCCGAGCCTGAACGGCACCCTGCACTCGCAGTTTTTGCTTGCCCACGAGGCCGTGAACGTGCTCGGATTCGTTGGTATCACGGTGGTTGGCACGCTGGTGACCTTCTGGCCGACCATGCTGCGCACCAAGATGGTGGATAAGGCGCTTGCCCACAGCGTGCGCGCCCTGTACCTCATGTGCGGTGGCGTTGCGTTGACCCTGGTCGGTGCGCTCTTCGGGTTGCGCCCGGTGGCCGTGGCCGGCCTCGTGGTGTACCTGCTGGGCCTGCTGCTCGTGGCCGGGGTGATGGTTCGCACCCTGCGCACCAAGCGCCCGAACGAGTACCCGCCCATGAGCGTGGGTATGGGCTTCTGCTGGTTCCTGGTGGGCGTTGTGGCGACCATCGTCATGGTGGCGACCACCCCCTTCGCGCAGCTGGATATGCGCGCCGTGACCCCCATCTTCGTGGTTGGCTTCCTGCTTCAGGTGCTGCTCGGCGCGATGAGCTACCTGCTTCCGCAGCGCATGGGTGGTGGCCCGGCCGTGGTGCGCGCATCCAATAAGGAATTTAACCGTTTCGCGGCGGCCCGCGTGACCGCCGTGAACCTGGCCCTGCTCGTCTTCATGATGCCCGGCGCGGCGGTGGGCCAGTCCATTAAGATTGCCGTCGCCGTCGTGGGTGCCCTGGCCCTGGCCGCGTTCATTCCGCTCATGATTCGCGGTGTGAAGGCTTCGGTGAGCGCCCGCAAGGAGATGATGGCGGCCCGCGCCCGCGGTGAGAAGCCCGCCTTCAACCAGGAGGCGCTCACCCCCGAGCCCGTCCCGCACGCCAAGCAGAGCTTCCAGGCGGCCCTGGCCGTGGCCATGGCCTTCCTGCTGGGCTTCGCGGTGAACCCCTCCGCGCTGAACCTCTCGGCCCTGCCCACCCTGAACGCTGGCTCGCAGACGGTCACGCCAACCGGACAGACCACCACCGTGCAGGTGAAGGCAACCAGCAACTACCGCTTCACCCCCGCCGAGGTGGAGGTGCCCACCGGTAACCGCCTGGTCGTCGAAGTCACCAACGAGGATCAGGGCATGACCCACGACCTGACCTTCGATAACGGCGCAACCACCGGCACGATCAACCCCGGCGAGACGAAGACCGTGGACGCCGGCGTCATGACCGCCGATACCGAGGCGTACTGCTCCGTGGCGGGCCACCGCTCCCTGGGCATGGTCCTCCAGGTGAAGGTGACCGGCGCGTCCTCGCAGCAGGTGGCTTCCGGTGACCACACCAACCACAACCACGCCGCGACGGGTAATGTCCCGACCCTCATGACCGTTGCGAACAGCAAGATTGACATGTCTGCGGCGCCCGGCAGCGGCTACCAGTACCGCGACCCGAACATCCCGGCACCGAACACCGCCACGCAGGTGAACGGCAAGACCGTCCGCAAGGTCACCCTGGAGGTGCAGGAGGTCGACCGCGAGGTAGCCCCCGGCGTAACCGTCCACATGTGGACCTTCAACGGGCAAAACATGGCACCGATTCTGCGCGGCAAGGTCGGCGATATTTTTGAAATTACACTCGTCAATAACGGCACGATGGGCCACTCGCTGGACTTCCACGCGGGCATGGTTTCCCCCGATAACACGATGAAGACCATCGCCCCCGGTGAGCGTCTCGTCTACCGTTTTGAGGCGAAGGGCGCCGGTATCTGGCTGTACCACTGCGGTACCGCCCCGCTGAGCCTGCACATGACCCAGGGCATGTATGGCGCGGTCATCATTGACCCGGCTGACCTTGACCCGGTGGATCACGAGTACGTGATGGTTCAGGGCGAGGCGTACCTGCACGACACCGGCAAGACCGCCTCCGACGGCAACAAGCTGGCGGAGAACTCTCCCGACCTGATTGCGGCGGGCACCCCCACGCTGACCATGTTCAACGGCCACGCGACCCAGTACAAGGCAAAGCCCCTGCAGGTGAAGAAGGGCGAGCGCATCCGTATTTGGGTGATGGCGGCGGGCCCGAACCACGGCACGAGTTTCCACGTGGTCGGTTCGCAGTTCGACACGGTCTATAAGGAGGGCGGCTACCTGATGCGCCGCGGCGCGGATGCGTACGGTAGCCGTGACGGCCACAGTCAGGCCCTGGATCTGGCCCCCGCCCAGGGCGGCTTCGTGGAGATGCAATTCCTGGAGTCCGGCACGTACACGTTCGTGAACCATTCCTTCGCGGAGATGGAGCGCGGCGCCGCCGGCAAGATTGTGGTGACCGACCGCTAGGCGACCCCGTGAGCCGAGCCCTCGCGGCAGCGGGATTTGTGAGGCCCCGCCGGGTGCATCCTCGGATGTGCGCGGCGGGGCCCTCCGCTACCCGGGGGCCTTTCCGGGCGGGTTCTTCCTTTCTCGCAGGCGGGCGGCAGGGCGGTTTGCCCGGATTGGGGCGGGGTGCGCATCCCGCGCTGACTATGCTTTTAGCCTCATCCGTGGGTATTTTGTCGGCATCCGCGGCTCGGGTGCGCTAGTCTGGATGGATGGCACATAGCACTTCGGGCGCCCCTTCCGAGCGTAACGCTACGAGCGCCTCCAACCACACTTCCGCCTCGGCGGACGCACAGCCTTCCCCTCGGCCGCGTAAAGCTTTCCCGCTTCGCTTTCTGGCCGGGGCTCTCGCGCACTGGCAGATTATCGCCTCTGCGGTTCTTTTAGGTGGCGGCGTCGCCGGTTTGGCGGCCACCTATGACGACTACTGCGGCATGACGGAGCTTTCGTATGCTCCGGCGGCTCTCCGATCCGATTTTGAGGAGGGCTCTAAGGTGTCGGGTTTCCGCCCCGGCGTGATGGCCGCGCAGATTGAGACCGAGAGCCACTGGCGCGTGGGCGTTGTGTCCCACCAGGGCGCTAAGGGTATCGCGCAGTTTACCGATGAGGCGTGGAATGCCGAGCACTACAGCTTCGGCAACGGCGGTAACGTGCTGAACCCGCACGATGCGATTGCTGCGCAGGCCCGCTACCTGTCTGAGCTTCGCACCCGTTTGGCGAAGTACGCTTCTAATGAAGACCAGCTGCAGGATGTGGTGCTCGCCGGCTATAACGCGGGCCCCGGTTCCGTGGAGAAATACGGCGGCATTCCGCCCTTCCCCGAGACTCAGAATTATGTGAAGACGATTCGCGAGCTGGCGGATACCAAGTACAAGCTGACCTGCTCCCCGGATTATCACTTCAAGCAGGCGAAGCTGAGCTTCGTGAACGGCGTGACCCCGGCAATGGCGGGTGTGCATGCGGACGGTACGCCGCTATCGGCCGAGGAGTCGGCGAGCGCGGCGGCGGCGGTTTCCGCCTCGGCATCTGCAAGCGCTTCGGCTCGTCCGTCTACGAGCGCCTCGTCTCGTTCTTCTGCGAAGCCTTCGGCTACCGGCCGCTAAACTCAGCTTATTTAGAGAACCGACCAGTGTATATAGCCATTAAAGAATATTCCGTTCCGTCTATAGCGGGCGGTGTATTCTAGCCCCTATTCACTCTTAACAGCGCGAGGCGCCGAACCCCCGTCAAAGGGGTTCGGCGCCTCGCGCGTTATGCTACGGCATCCGGTTCATTCCGCTCGGGAGGCACCGCCGATGCCGATAACACCTAGTTGAAGATGGCGCGCACGACCGAGTAGCCGGAGACCGGGTACACGGCGTTCACAGTTGCGGGCTTCTCGCTCTCGTCCGCAATCTCAATCGACTTGGTGCCGCGCAGCAGCTCCTCGAGCAGGATGCGCAGCTCCAGGCGTGCCAAGGGTGCGCCGGGGCAGACGTGGATGCCGTCGCCGTACACGAGGTTGCGGGACTGGTCGC
>ERZ772999.1347-NODE-1347-length-14364-cov-10.635474_pt1 | contig 14364 bp, 11 predicted proteins | sample MGYA00511467_ERZ772999 | MGnify/ENA primary metagenome ERZ772999 (study PRJEB29015, sample SAMEA2738064) | human oral metagenome | biome: human oral; feature: human-associated habitat; material: saliva | place: China | collected 2218 ... | reverse complement strand
AGACACCGCCCTTTCACGGCGGTAACACGGGTTCGAATCCCGTACGGGTCATCTTGACTTAAAAGCTACAATTAATTTTGTGGCTTTTTTATTATGATTAAAGTAAAAACCTGAACATATATTCTATGTTCAGGTTTTTCTATTTATTAAGTTCTTTAGCAGTAAAGCTAAGTGGAAGTACCTCCTTGAAGAAGTTATAAACTTCATATGAATTGTTAGCTGTACCTAGTATTAGTTCGAAGTCATTATCAGCGAATTCAGCTATTACTTGACGACATACTCCACATGGTGGGCAATAATTTTCTAGATTACCATTTGGGCCACCTACTACTGCTATTTTCTTGAATTTTGTCACACCTTCACTTACTGCTTTAAATATAGCTGTACGCTCAGCGCAGTTAGTAGGGGAGTAACTAGCATTTTCTATATTACAACCTGTGTATATTTTTCCATTATCAGCTAAGATAGCAGCTCCAACTTTAAAGTTAGAATAAGGAACATAAGCAAAATTAGTGGCTTCAATAGCAGCTTCAACTAATTTTTTATTTATATCTTTATGAAGATGTGGATTTTCTTCTTGTAGAATTTTTGTTACTGTATCAGCAACCCCACTTTCTAAATTTGATTTATCAGTAATATATCTTGATATTTTTTTTAACTCAGGAACGGCATTCTCCATGGCAACACTATATTTTACTAGTTTAAGCATTGATTCATCGTTAAGATTATCGCCTATAGCAAGTATATTATCGAGTGGTATATTGTATATCTCAGATATTTGTTTAAGAGCATGCCCTTTTGTAGCATTTTTATCCATAATTTCTATGTTGTTTGGCCCAGATGAGGTTACAGTTATATTTGTATTATCTGTTAATAATTCTTTTGCTTTTTCTAGTTTTTCTAAGTCGTTAGAAATTCCTATAACTTTAATAGGTGGGTTATCTTTTTTATTGAAGAATAATTCAATATCATCTACTTCAGTAACGTGGCCTGCTTTTAGTTTTTCATCCGCTACCTTTCGTAGATACTCGATGTTAGGTGTTTGACCTGTAGCTCTAATTAAATCAGCATAACCTTGAATATCAGTCTCTATATTGTTTGTGTAAATAGTATTTTTTGTATATAGTTGAAAGTTTATATCTAAGCTTTTCAGTACAGATGTAGTGTAGTATAAATCTTTTAGTATGATTGGAGTTATACTAATAAGGTTACCATTTTTATCATAAACTATACCACCATTAAAACTAATGACATCACAATCTATATTTTTTTCATTTAATGAAGGAAGAGCCTCATAGTAAGCGCGCCCCGTAGCGACTATAAATATAATATTATTTTCTTGAGCGTATTTTATTAAGTCAACATTTTCTTGAGAAATTCTATGTTCATTATCTAGCAGTGTTCCATCCATATCGCTAGCAATTAATTTTATCATATATTGTATTAGAAATGATAATAGCCATTTCTATCTCCTTTCATAATGTGTAATTAGATTATATCATAACCATAGATTTATTGTAAGAAAAATGAAAATATTTTCTCTAGAGATTAATTTCTATTATAATTGTTTGTTTTATGATAATATAAAGTGTAACTAAATTATTTATAGAGAGTGATATAGTATGGAAATTAAAAAAATTGTTAGAGAAAATAATTTGGAGGAGCTTTTTTCTAAAGTAAAAATCGGTTTGGAAAAAGAAGGGCAAAGGGTTTTAAAAAATGGAATAATATCAAAAACTCCTCATCCAAAAGTTTTTGGGCATAGACATGAACACCCATATATCCAAACTGATTTTGCAGAATCTCAATTAGAATTAATTACAACACCAGAAAATAGTGAAAAAAATGTTGTGAGAATTTTAAACGCAATTCATGAAGTGGTATTAAAAAATTTACCAGAAGATGAGTATATTTGGCCATTAAGTATGCCAAGTATTTTGCCGAACGAGGAAGATATACAAGTAGCTCAGTTTGCTAATAAATGGGATATAAGATATAGGGAATATCTTGTAGAAAAGTATGGAAAATATAAACAAATGGTTTCAGGAATTCACTATAATTTTCAATTGGACGATGGACTTATGGAAAAGCTCTCTGAAGCAACTAGTATATCTTTAGTTGAGGTGAAAAATAGTGTTTATATGAAACTTGCCAGACAATTTCTTCGCTATCAGTGGTTGTTAGTATATTTATATGGAGCTTCTCCTATGGCAGAGTCTAAGTACTTTTCAGATAATAATAAACCAGATGGCTTTGTTCGTAGTCTAAGAACCAGTCAATATGGCTATGTAAATGAACAGGATATTGTTGTCTCGTATAATAGTTTGGAAGATTATATAAAAGATTTAACAGGATATGTAAAAAATAAAAAACTTATTGCTGAAAAAGAGTTTTACTCTAGTGTAAGATTCAGAGGTGAGGATACTGTAGCGAAATTTCCTGAAAAAGGTATTAAATATATCGAATTTAGGCTGTTTGACTTAAATCCTTTTGCACCATTTGGTATTTTAGAAAAAGATGTAAGATTTATCCATTTATTTTTAAAAACTTTAGTTTGGATAGAAGAAGCTGATAGAAATAATTCTCAAAAGATAGGTTATGAATATAGTGAAAGAACAGCGTTATCTCATCCATTGTTGCAGTCAGAATATTTAGAAGAAGGATTGTGGATTCTTAAACAAATGAAAGAATTAGTAGAAGAACTTTGTTTACCAGAATCCGATAAGCTACTTATCGAAGAAAAAGAGAATGAGCTTAAGGATCCATCGATGACTATTGCAGCTCAACTAATAAAAAGATATCAAGAAACTGATAGTGTTACTGTAGGTATGGAGTTAGCCAAACAATATAAAAAAGAAGCATTAAAAGAAAATTATTCATTAAATGCCTATGCTAATATGGAACTTTCTACACAAGCTGTAATAGAAGATTCGATAAAAATAGGGTTAAAAGTACAAGTAATAGATGAGAATGATCAATTTCTTCGTATAGAGTACAAAGATAAGGTAGAATATGTAAAAAATGGAAACATGACAAGTAAAGATAGTTATATTTCTCCACTAATAATGGAAAATAAAGTTGTTACCAAAAAAATATTAGGTGAGCAAGGCTTTAGAGTTCCGAGAGGCTATGAAGTTTCAAGTTTGGCGGAGGCTGTACAAGTATTTTATTATGTAAAAAATAAACCAATAGTGATAAAACCTAAAAGCACAAATTTTGGGTTAGGTATTTCTATCTTTAAACATGGAACTTCATCTTTGGATGATTATTCTAACGCTATTAAATTTGCTTTAAAAGAAGATAAAGATATATTAATTGAAGAATTTATAGAAGGAACCGAGTATAGGTTTTTTGTTATAGAAGGAAAAACTCATGCAGTTCTTTTAAGAGTTCCAGCTAATGTAAAAGGAGATGGACAACATACAATTAGAGAATTGGTTGAAATAAAAAATAAAAACCCTCTTCGAGGTGATGCTAAAAAAACACCATTAAAAAAAATAGAATTAGGTGAGATAGAAAAATTGCAATTAAGAGAGCAAGGTTTTAGTTTTGAGACAGTTCTAAGAAATGGAGAGATAGCATATCTTCGAGAAAACTCTAATATAAGTACAGGAGGAGATTCTATAGATATGACAGATGAAGTTCACCAAAGCTATAAAGAACTCGCTGTTAAGATAACGGATGCTATGATGGCAAAAGTTTGTGGAGTTGATTTAATAATTCCTGACATTAAAGAAGAGGTAACTAGAGGAAATTATGGGGTAATAGAAGCAAACTTTAATCCTATGATGATGATGCATATTTATCCACATCAAGGAAAAAGTAGAAGATTATCATTGGATATATTAAGAATGCTTTTTCCTGAAAAATTTTAAAAAATTATAATTATCTATATCAAATAGTACTATTATATTCAGATATGAGTAGAAAAACTCATATCTGAATTTTTATATTTTGAAAAAATGTAAATACTATTTTCTTAAGAAAAATTATGAAATATAAAGAAGTCGAATGAACAATAAAAAGTAGTTATAATAAAAACAAAGACACAATAATATAAGGCTTTTACGTAAAGGAACAAGTATAAATATATTTTTAATCTAAAAAAACAACATAAGAAATCGTATTCAATGTTTCTATTTGAAAAATACAAACATTTACAAACGTAGTATTAAATGATATAATCGAGTAGTATGCAAAAGGTATACACGTCATATTAAATATTTTTTATTATTATAAAGGAGGTACTAAGATGGTAGGAATTATCATCGCAAGTCACGGTGAATTCGCAGCTGGTATTAAACAGTCTGGAACTATGATTTTTGGAGAACAAGAAAAAGTAGAATCAGTTGTATTTATGCCGAGTGAGGGACCAGAAGACTTGCAAAGAAAACTTCAAGAAGCTATTGCTAAAGTAGAATCTGAAGAAATTCTTTTCCTTGTAGATCTTTGGGGTGGAAGTCCATTCAACCAAGCGAATAAATTATTCGAAGAAGCTCCAGAGAAAAGAGCTATTGTAGCAGGGCTTAACTTACCAATGTTAATTGAAGCGTACGCAAGTCGTTTCACTATGACAACTGCACATGAAATAGCTAAGGCAATTACTGCAACAGCTATCGATGGGGTGAAAGTTCGTCCAGAAGAACTTCAGCCAGAAGCAGCTGCTCCAGTAGTAGCGCAAGCTGCACCTCAAGGAACTATCCCTGAAGGAACAGTTTTAGGAGATGGGAAAATTAAATTTGTATTAGCACGTATTGATACACGTTTATTACATGGACAAGTTGCTACTAACTGGACAAAAGCAACACAACCAAACAGAATTATTGTAGTTTCTGATACAGTATCAAAAGATGAACTACGTAAAAAACTTATTGAGCAAGCAGCTCCTCCAGGAGTACGTGCTCACGTAATTCCATTAAATAAACTTGTAGAAGTTTATAATGATCCGCGTTTTGGTGATACAAAAGCATTATTATTATTTGAAACACCACAAGATGCTCTTGCAGTTATTGAAAAAGGAGTAGAGATTCCTGAATTAAACATAGGATCTATGGCTCACTCTGTTGGTAAAATTCAAATTAACAATGTATTATCAGTAGATCAAGATGACGTTGAAACATATAAAAAACTTCGTGATTTAGGTGTTAAATTTGATGTAAGAAAAGTATCTAATGATTCACCATCAGATTTATTTAAACTTATTGAAGCTAAAGCTAGCGAAGGTTTGAAATTATAATTAAATAGTATTTAAATTAGGAGGACACAATGGATTTTAGTATTCTATCAGTCGTTTTAGTCCTTGTTGTTGCTTTCTTAGCAGGGATGGAAGGTATCTTAGACCAATTCCAATTCCACCAACCAATTATTGCGTGTTCATTAGTTGGATTAGCAACAGGACATTTAACAGAATGTATTATTTTAGGTGGAGCTCTACAATTATTAGCACTTGGATGGGCTAATATTGGGGCAGCCGTTGCTCCTGACGCAGCTCTTGCATCAGTAGCATCAGCTATTATTTTCGTAAAAGCAGGAGACTTCTCTTTAGAAGGACGTAATATCGCTATTGCAGCAGCTATTACACTTGCAACAGTAGGATTAGTACTTACTATGATAGTTCGTACGTTATCAGTAGTTATCGTTCACCAAGCTGACCGTGCAGCAGAAAACGGAAACTTCCGTGGAGTTGAATTCTGGCACTATGTAGCACTTGCAGCTCAAGGGTTACGTATCGCTATCCCATCAGGATTATTAATGTTTATTCCTTCAGAAGCAGTTCAAAAAGGATTAGGATCATTACCAGCATGGTTTACTGGTGGTATGACAGTTGGTGGTGGAATGGTAGTTGCAGTAGGTTTTGCAATGGTAATTAACTTAATGGCAACTAAAGAAGTATGGCCTTTCTTCTTCTTAGGATTTGCATTAGCACCATTAAAAGAACTTACACTAATCGCAACTGGTATCATTGGATTAGTAATCGCAATCGTATACTTAAACCTTTCAGATAACAACAAAGGTGGAGGAAGCGGAAATTCTTCATCAGGTGACCCACTAGGGGACATCTTAAACAACTATTAATAAGGAGGAACTAGAAATGTCAGAGAAAAAAATTACATTAAGTAAAAAAGATCGTCGTAGCGTTATGTTACGTTCTCAGTTCCTTCAAGGTTCATGGAACTATGAGCGTATGCAAAATGGTGGTTGGGCTTATTCTTTAATCCCAGCATTGAAAAAATTATATCCAAACAAAGAAGATGCAACAGAAGCTCTAAAACGTCACTTAGAGTTCTTCAACACACACCCATATATTGCAGCACCAATCTTAGGGGTAACACTTGCTCTTGAGGAAGATAAAGCAAATGGAGCTGATATCGATGATTCAGCAATCCAAGGGGTTAAAGTTGGTATGATGGGACCTTTAGCAGGTATTGGGGATCCAGTATTCTGGTTCACAGTACGTCCAATCTTAGGAGCTATCGCAGCATCACTTGCAACAGGTGGTTCTATTATTGCACCATTATTCTTCTTTATCGCATGGAACGCAATCCGTATAGGATTCTTATGGTATACACAAGAACTTGGATACAAAAAAGGAGCAGAAATTACAAGCGACCTTTCAGGTGGTATCTTACAAAAAATTACTAAAGGTGCTTCAATCCTTGGTATGTTCGTAATGGGTATTTTAGTTCAACGTTGGACTAATATTAGCTTCCCAATGGTAATCTCTAAAGTTCAATTAGCTGATGAAGCGTATATTCACTTCCCAGGTGAAAAAGAACACGTTACAGGTGGAGTATTACAAGATATTGTAACAAAAGCAGCAAGTGGTAAATTCTCATTGTCACCAGAAAAAGTTACAACATTACAAGATAACTTAAACCAACTTATTCCTGGTTTTGCAGCGTTACTATTAACATTCGTATGTATGTGGTTATTAAAACGTAAAGTAAGCCCAGTACTTATTATCTTTGGATTATTTGCACTAGGTATTTTAGCTCGTGTAGCAGGAATAATGTAATAATCTTTGTAAGCTGGAGCAAATGTTCCAGCTTACTTTTTTAATTAAAAAATATATAGTATAATAAACTATGAGAAGCCATTAGCATAAGGAGGTGTTATAGTGGTAAAATCAATGAATACTAAAGTAATTTATACAACAAAGGCAAATAGTATGACAGGTTCTATTGGTAATAAACATGGAGATATTATGGTCGGAGACAAGGCTTTTGAATTTTATAATTATAGAAATCCAGAAGACTATATCCAAATTCCATGGAAGGAAATTGAGCGTGTTCGTGCGCAAATGTTTTTTAGAGATAGGTATATAAGAGGATTTTTTATTGATACAAAAAATTCGGGAAGTTTTAATTTTATTGTCAAAAATGCAGGTAAATGCCTTAAAGAGATGAGAACTTTTGTTGGAAATGATAATATAATACGTAATAAACCGTTGTTCTCATTGAAAAAACTATTTAGAAAAAATAAATAAAAAAAGATTCAATAAAAGTTTGAAAAAATTTTTATTGAATCTTTTTTATAATCTGGACTATAAAATGAAAGAAAAAATTATGAATAAGTATAAATATATTAAAACATTTATTATGAAATGAAATTAAGAGTTATATTTCTAACTTGACAATATTAAATAATATATATACTTTTTTATTTATACAATAAAAAAGTATAAAAATATTGAAGAATCAATGTTTCTTGTTTTGAAATTATACTTAATGAATTTATAAATGAAAAAATATTTAATAGGGATATTAAATATGTATATAAGAATAATCTCACAAAAAAGCTTTAAAATAAAGATTTAAAACCTGAAATGTAAATGATACAGATTATCGATAGATAGAAAAATAAAAATAGTAAAAAATAAAATAAATTTCTTGAAAAAAACTACTTGAATTACTGGTGCATAAATAATTTAAAAAAAGTGGCTATAATGATTTTATAAAAATATTGAGTTTTATTTTTTCAAGATGAAAAATCAAACTTGAAATAACACATTTTCACGTGTACAATAACAGTGTAAATTATGGAAGGGAGAAACGAAAAATGAATTATATTTTTCCATTTAAGCAACATGTAGGAAGTCCCTCGATTCCAATTGTCGAAAAAAACACTATTGTAGAGCGTGGGCAATTGATTGCGAAAAAACCAGAACAAGGATTAGGTAGTAATATATTTTCTAGTGTTCGAGGTACAGTAGTAGATGTTACAGACAAGGAAATTATTATTGAAGAGGAGAATACAGATTTCACGAAATATGTTCCTCTAAAATTTGAAACTCCGAAAGAATTAATAGAAGAATCTGGTTTAGTTGGTTTAGGCGGTGCAGGGTTTCCTACTTCAGTAAAATTAAATATAAATTTTGGTGGGAATAAAGGAACGGTTATAGTGAATGCCGCGGAATGTGAACCTATTTTAGGGCATAATATTGCTAGAATAGAAGAAAACCCAGAGAAAGTATTTAAAGGTCTAGAGATTGTTATGGATTTAGTAGCAGCTCAAAAAGGAATTATTGCTTTAAAAGGAATCCATCAAGAAGCAGTTAATAAATTGAAAGCTGCAAATAAAAATGATAATATAACAATTTTTGAGTTGGAAAATATTTATCCTATGGGAGAAGAAAGAGCTGTAATCCGCGAAAGTATGGGTGTGTTGTTAAAACCAGATAGTTTACCATCAGAAGTAGATGCAATTGTGATTAATTTGGAAACAGTTTTAAAAGTAAGAGAAGTTGTGGAAGAAAAAAAACCACTTATTGATAAAGATTTAACTGTTGCTGGAAAATTAAAAGAAGATGCCAGTATTCATGTCATGTTTGATGTTCCATTAGGAGTATCAGTTGGTGAAGTATTCGATAAATGTGGTGGCTTAGGTGAAGAGTATGGGGAACTTATTATGGGTGGTCCATTCACAGGAAAAAGAACATATGTAGAGCAACCTATTGTGAAAACAACTGGTGGTTTGATTGCAGCAGAAAAATTCTTACCTTCTCCAGAAAAAATTGGTGTTTTAGTTTGTGCTTGTGGAGCAGACGAAGCACGTTTAAGAGAACAAGCTGCTAGCATGAATAGTGAGGTTGTAGGAGTAGAATTTTGTAAAAATGCAATACTTATGAAAAATGGTAGTAGGAAGTGTTTAAATCCTGGTATTTGTCCAGGGCAAGTACAAAAAGTAATGGGATTAAAAAAAGCTGGAGCTCAAGCTGTATTAATAAGTAATTGTACGGACTGTAGTAATACTGTAATGTCATGTGCGCCTCAGTTAAAATTACCAGTTTATCACTGTACAGATGGTGCTTTAAGATCAGTTAACTATAAACTAATAAGAAGATTTAAGAATTAAGGAGGAAATTGAGATGTCTGAAAAAAAATACCGGTGAATAAAAAAGACAAAAATTTATTAATAACAATATTCGGGAGGTAAAAAAATGTCTATAACAGCAGAAACATTAGAAAAACATTTAAAAGATCCAGCTATCTTTTGTTGCCGTAGAGAAAAAGGACAAGTTATTGGGGCAGCTGATTTAGAAGATCCAGGTTTATTTGAAGACATGGTAGAAGCAGGATTATTAACATTAAGTCCGGAAGGATTAACTATTGAGGAAGTTTTGGGTAGCACATTGTTAGAGGATGTAGAAGCTTTAACTCCTATAACAAAAGCTGTACTAGATAAGGTTAATGAAGTTAAAAAAGAAGTCTCTGAAAATAAAGGAAAAGAAGTTTCTACAGAAGAAATTGCAACTCCAGTTTATAGTCAAACTAGAGTGGGAGGTAATGGAATGATTCATATTGAAATAGGTAAAGCAGAAAAATTTGATGGGTTAAAACTTGATGTACCTGTTGTTTTAGGTGGAGGTAGTGCTCCAGAACCTGTAAAAGAAGAAAAACTTGGTGAAAAGAAAGTAATTAGAACATTAACTAAACAACATATTAAAATTACAGATGTTAAATTAGGTGATAAAACTTCAATTAAAGATGGAGTTATTACAATTGATAAAAAATTAACAGAAGCAGCTTTAGGGGAAGATAAGCTGTGTAAAAAACTAGAAATTGATGTGATTTATCCAGATAAACGCCATATTTATACAGAAACTATTATGGATGTTTGTCCTATAGCAACTAAAGTTGAAGGGAAATTAGGAGAAGGTGTAACAAAAGTTCTTGATGGAGTTGTATTTATGCTAACAGGTGTAGATGAAGATGGAGTGCAAGTTCACGAATTTGGATCTTCAGAAGGATTCTTAGACGAGAAAATGTATTATGGACATCCTGGATGTGCAGATGAAAATGATATTATTATTAGATGTCATGCAACAATTGAACGTCTATCAGGAATGACAAGACCTGGACCATTTGCAGCGCACAAATGCCAAGATTACATTATTCAAGAAATCCGTAAAGAGTTGAAAGACTATAGTGGTGAAATTGTAAGAGAAGAAGTTTGTGAAGATGTAAGAAGAGCTGGGAATCCACGTGTAGTTTTAGTAAAAGAAATTATGGGACAAGGCGCAATGCATGATAATGTAATTTGTCCAACAGAACCTTGTGGTATTTCAGGGGGACAAAAAAATGTTGACTGCGGTAATGTTCCAATTATCTTAACTCCTAACCAAGTAAGAGATGGATCTATCCATGCGTTAACTTGTATTGGGCCAGCAACCAAAGAAATGACTCGACACTACATAAGAGAACCTCTTGTAGAAGGATTAGCAGAGGATGCTGAGTTAGATTTAATCGGTGTAATTTGTATTGGTTCACCACAAGTTAATGATGAAAAATTATGGGTATCTGAAAGATTAGGATCTCTATTTGAATCATTGGATTTAGATGGTATTATTATCACAACAGAAGGATTCGGTAATAACCATATTGATTTTATCGAACATATTGGACAAGCAGGAGTACGTGATATTCCAGTAGTAGGTGTATCATTCTGTGCTTACCAAGGTCAACTAGTAGTTGGTAATAAATATGCAACAGCAATGGTAGAAGAGAACATGGATAAAGGTGGATTTGAAAATGATATCGCTGGATGTTCTTGTGTAACACCATCAGTAGCAGCTCGTGCGATCCAAATGCTTAAAAACAAAATGGCTGGGGTAGAAGTAAAACCAGCTGAGAAAAAATGGAGTAATGATATTATTAATGCAAATAACAAACTTTTAGGTCTTCCAGAAACTGTTTTAGTAGACAGTAAAACATATCATTAATTTTGGAGTAAAGTGGATTATATCATTAATCCAGTAGCCATGGGAGGCATAGTAAAGGAAATAAAAGATAATAATGTGAAAATACATCTTCATGGTCGTTTAGGGGTAATTACAGTAGATAAAAAGCTGATAAAATTTGAAGATGCCTTGGAGATGGGTCACGTATTAGAATTTTATTTTAGCTATATACAAGTAATGGAAGACCCGTATGATTATGATAGCTCAGATATACTTTATGAAGAAATGCAACCATGTTTGCTAGGAGGAAAAATTACTCAAGTAAATGATACTGCTATAGAGGTGAATATAATGGACAAGTTAGGAACAATTGCTGTACCACGTCGTTGGGCATTCACTTCTATAGAGTTAAAAGAGAATCTAGATGTTGAATTTTATCTTAGCCATATGAAGGTTATAGGAAAAAAAGACATTATGATAAATAGAGTATAAGGAGAAATAACAATGAAATTAACAACAAAACCAGGAATGCAATCTGAAATTTTTGTACCTATTACACCCAAAGCAGTGTTTACTGAATTGAAAAAGCCATTAAATGAATGTAAAGTTGCTTTCATTACAGCGGGAGGAATACATATAAAATCTCAAGAACCATTTAATACATCAGGAGATTTTTCATATCGTGCAATCCCATTTGATACACCATCAAGTGAATTAATGGTAACTCATGGTGGATTCGATAACTCAGACATTAATAAAGATCCTAACGCAATGCTACCAATAGATCGTCTACACGAATTAGTGGCTGAAGGATTTATAGGTTCATTATCAGATGAAACTTACACATTTATGGGTGGAGGAGGAAACGTAGAGAAATTTACGAATGAAACTGGCCCAGAAATAGCTAGAAAATTAAAAGAACAAGGTGTAGATATTGTATTATGTACAGGAGGATGTGGTACTTGCCACCGTTCAGCAACTATAGTAACTAGATGTTGTGAAGAAGCTGGAATGAGTTGTTGTGTAATCGCAGCATTACCACCAATAGCAAGACAACAAGGAGCGCCAAGAATCACCGCACCACATGTTCCAATTGGATCAAATGCAGGGGAGCCAAATAATATCCCAATGCAAACAGCTATTGTTAAGGAGTCATTGGAATGGGTTAGAGATTGTCCAAGTTTCAATGCGACAAAAGTTTTACCATACGAATATCGTCACAATGTATAAAATTCAATAAAAGAGGAGGGATTATCTTTCCTCTTTTTTTAAAATAGATTAGTTAGGAGGAGGTATATATGGGATTAGGACCAAGTATAAAAATGACAACACTACATCATTATAATTGTCCAGTAGTAAAAGAACTATCAAAACATGATGATATAGATTTTAGCGCAATAATAGTTGGAGGAATTTCCGAAAATTATGATGCTAAAGTGTTTACTGCTAAAAGAATAGGAGATATGGCTAAAATATTAGGAGCTACAGGAGCTATAGTGGCAATAGATGCCTGGGGAAATCATCATATAGATTTTGTAACAGCAATAGAGGAATTGGGAAAAAATGATATACCAAGTGTAGGATTAAGCTTCATAGGACAGCAAGGTAGATTAGTTTGTACAAATTCTTATGTGGAAACTATCGTTGATTTTAACAAAGGTTCTTCAGGATATGAGTCTTGTGTAGTAGGTGAAAACAATTTAACAGAATACGATGCAGTAAAAGCAGTAGCATTATTAAAAAATAAACTAAAGAAAAAAGGATTATTAGAGATAAACTCAATCGATAAGGGAGAAGTTAAAGGTAAGTTAACAAAGAAAATTTTTCATATAGATAAAGTGATATTTGGGGAAAAAACATTTTTTGACAATGATACTTTAATAATATCTAAAGATATAGTTAAAAAATATAAAACTATTCTAAAAAGGATAAAAAAAATAAATCTAACTATGGTAAAACCTGGTGAATATAATTATTTTGTAAATAGTAACTTAGATTACCAACCAATTGCTTGTAAAAAGCAAGGAGAATTAGGTAGTGGCATAACATATGAGTTATCTGGTGTGAAAGTAATGCTTACTGGTGTAGAAGATATTAGCCAATATCAACCTGCGAATATTGGTTCATCAGAAGGAATATTAAAAGACCAAGTAAAATTGAATCAAGCTGGTACACCTAGTACTGATGATTATATAATACATATAGATTTTCTTTTTGAAAATGGTGAGGGAAGAACTAGTGAAGGGATAATCGAAGCACATGTATTAACCGATAAAATTATAAATGAAATAAGAAGAGAGTTAGAAAAAATAGAAAATAGACCATATAAAAAAGAAGAATATTATGATGTAATTAGAAAAAATAAAAGCAAGATAATTCTAATTAAATTGGTTTCTGGTTTAGGTAATATGTATGATACAATGATATTTCCTTATCAACCAGGAGGAATAATTGGAGCATATAATTTAAGAGAATGTAACAATTTACCTATATTAATAACACCAAATCAGTGTCGAGATGGAATTATACACTCATTATTATAACATAAGAAACGAGAACAACTCTATAAAATCAATAACATAGAAATTGATTTTATAGAGTTGTTATTTTGAAAATTTATTATTCTGAATTTGTATATAGCAGAGCCTCATTGTAGTTTAAATCTCTAAGTAATGTATCAGCTTCATGGCGGGAAATCTTTTTTTGTATCTTGAAACTGTTAATTTTTTGTTTTTGAAGAGCTATAGCTTCTGTTTCGAATTTTCTACTTTCTTCGATATAAGAGTCAGAAGGTACATTATACAAGGTGTAGTCAAAATTGTCATAAATATTCTTTAAGAAATCTATAATAAGGGAGTTTTCTGCTGTTCGTTGTTTTTCAATAATATCAATAGCATTATAAGTTAGAGAATCAATTATATTGGGAATACTATGTCTAAACTCCTTAACTTGTTGTCTTAGCTCCACATTAGTTTTTAATCTATTTCTTAGGTATTTTTCAATTCTATGCTGATTAGCGGTAGAGCTTAACATATCATCGGTCGCTAAGTTCAAAAGAACAAGAAGACGTCTGAATTTTCCTTCTAATATACTTAGTTTTAGTGTAATGAATAATTGTTTAAAGACAGAGTAAGTAAGAAGTTTTTTTAACCTCCATTTTCTTACCTCTAGAATATGTCGCAAAT
>ERZ772999.1343-NODE-1343-length-14378-cov-15.049082_pt1 | contig 14378 bp, 10 predicted proteins | sample MGYA00511467_ERZ772999 | MGnify/ENA primary metagenome ERZ772999 (study PRJEB29015, sample SAMEA2738064) | human oral metagenome | biome: human oral; feature: human-associated habitat; material: saliva | place: China | collected 2218 ... | reverse complement strand
TTTTTGGCTTTTAACAGCTAGTTTTGTTCCCTTAGCGACTCGAGGGATTGGACAGCATTCCGCTAATTTTGCCTTTCTCCTGTTTTACCTCATCGTTCTTTCCCTTTGGGATGTAGCTTGGATAATTATGACAGCAATGGTGATCAAAACGAGTCAAAGACCGTTATCAGCTGAAGAAAAAAAGAGACCTTATCGGTGGGCACTATTATATGGATTGCAGCTAGTGACCATATTATTAGTTGGTTATCTTTTTCCAAATTTCATTCCTTTTGCTCCACTACTGATGATTATTAATGTTATCTATGGTTTTTTAAGTAACAAATCTTGAAAAAGACTAAAAATAATGGCTAACTAGCATCGGTTATAAAAACCAGGTCTTAAGAAAGCTCGTAAAGCATCACAATTTAGTAAACGTTAAAACTAATTTACACTTATTGAAAGCATTTCGTCTAATACGAGATGCTTTTTTCTGGATTAATTTTACAAATTGGGTAAATAAGAGTTAGAATTTAGCCAGAAATTGTGATATAACTTAAGTAAGTGAGAAATATTTAATGCATTTCTCGTGATATTTTAATTTAATAAATTGGGAGTCTATCAATATTTTAAACACATTTTGAGATGAAAATTCGAAGGGGAAGAGGAATCAAAAAAGGAGGTTCTTATGTGTATAGTTGAGCAAGTTAAGAAAATAGCAACTTATATTTGTGAAGCTTTTGAAGACTGGGATTTGGATGATCCTGTAGAGGAAGGATACCTGGAAGAGTACCAGGAAATCTCTGGCGCATCTGAGGAGGAAATTCAGGAGTTTGAGAAGAGACTTGGAATTTCTCTCCCCGATGAGCTTAAGGAGGTCTATCGCTACAAAAACGGCAGTAAATACTTAGCAGTCTTACCCTGTGTGATTGACCAAAGAGAAATGGCTTTTTCTCTGATGAGTTTGCAGGAAATAGAAGCTCGGAAAAGATGTTTTCAAAATAGGGATGCCCTGTTAACGGAATTTCCCGACTATTTTTCGAGCGAAGATGTTGAAGAGATGCGTGATAGTAGAATAAAACCCTATCTTTTTAATAAAAAATGGCTTCCTTTTGCGGAATATTGTGATTCTTGTTATCTCATGCTTGATTTTGATCCAGACCAGGAGGGGCAAGAAGGGCAGATTATCTGCTACATTCATGACCCTGATGGAATTATCTATGTGGCAAAAAGTTTTACGGAGCTGATTGAAGGAATAATGGAAGTGATCGTATAAAAGAGGGTAGTATATTCCCCTATTTAAGAAATATTGATTCAAATTTTATGAAATGAATCAATAGATCTTGCTCTGAAAAACCTCGATATGACGCTATTTTTAGTCCAACTGAAACCCATACTTTCCAAGCCAGGTCTTAAGAAAGCTCGTAAAGCATCACAATTCTCAAAACGTTAATCAATACGATTATATCAACGTTTACAGACATTCAGGAATTATCTCTTGGATGTCTTTTTTTGTTTAAAAATTAAGAATTTCCCTGAAAATTTCCCTGAGTTTTCCCTGAATTCGTTTGAATATCTATATAAGTAGATTTCTGGATTATCTGAGCTATTTAATGAGTTTTATTGATATTGATGAGTAATTTTATTATTTTACCCACTATAAGTTATATTCTAACAAATATGCTATGATATGAGATTAAATTGTTTATAATTATTTACTTTAGATTTACTTAAGTTTAAGGTCTATTTTTAAATAAAAATCAATCTATGTTTATAACAATAAATGATATAATAATAGAAGCATATGTAGATTTAAAATCTATGCAAAGATAATATGAGGAAAGTCAAATGAGTAACTCTTTTTTATTAGAATATGATGTTGAATCTTTGTCTAAAGCTATTTATTCTATTACTTCATGGTTTCCAAATAGGAGATTTTTAGGAATAGTAGATAAATTGAATAGAGATTTTATTAATAATGAAAGTAGTATTTTAGGGACAATTAAGATTGATTCATATATCAAATATGTAGATTTTTATAGAAAAGTAATTGAGAATTATATACCTGAATACCCAAAAGAAGATTTTCCTATTGATACTGGAAATGTAAGGTTTTATTCAAATAATAGATTTCATAAAATATTTATAGGTAATGGCAATGAAGATACTTATGAAATTTCGTTTGTAATAGAATCTTTAGTGCATGATTTTAAACATTTAAAAGAAATATGGGATGAGATTCTTGAATATGAAAATTTAATTATTTCATCCTTAGAAGCATTTAAAAATAAGTTTACTCAGGAAGAATTTGAATGTCCACCTGAGAGTTATTTCAATTTCATTTATCAAAATTATGATCTTTTTTATGATAACAAACTTGCTCAGTATTTCAAATCATTCAAAAGTGCTAACACTGAGTTATATTCATTATTTACTCCTGCTAATAACTTTCCCATATTTTTACCGGTTATGAAAGATTGCTTTATGGAGAGAATAGAAAGTAAAATAGAGGAATCAAAGTTTGAAGAATCTATTTGGTTAAGTTTCTGGAGAAGACTAAATTGTAATTTTACAAAATTCTTTGAACGAGGAGGAAATTCATTTTATAATCTGACATTAATCAATAAAGAGACTAAAGAAAAAATTTATATAGAAAATACATTGGCGTTTTTAAATGAAGATAGGTTAATCATTTTAGAGTCAGACAAAAATAAAATTTCAGAGGACTTAAAAAATGGAATTATTAATAATACATACCAGATAGCAGGCATTTGCCAGGATGGAGAAGTTAGAGCCTTTGAATTTAAGTCACAGAGAAGTATTGTTTTTGTCGGAGTTGATACCAGGGGTATATCTCCAAATCTAACTAAGCCTGTCCTATTTGGAGATGATGATGAATATGTATTAAATGTAAGTAGTCTTATAGGAATAATTAACAATGCGAATTCTATAAAAGAAATCGTTGATTTTTTTATAGCTTATGTAAATAGTCAAGATAGAATCATGTCTTTCGCAAATGGAGATGCCTTGTTTCGAATGTGGCAATCATCAAATCAGGTGATTAATGAAGGTGCTTTGAATATAACTCTAGCTTTATTTCCTTATGAAAGTGTTCAATATAATATGGAAATGTTCGATAAAATTGCATTAAACTATCCATTTGAAATAGGAGGAGAGTTTTATAATATTCATAGTTGGGAAATAATTGATAGAGAATTAACAGATCTGTCGCTTGTGTCGAAAGCTTATCTTGGCTCAATTGATATATTTTCTAAAAATCAAAAAAAAATTATATATAGGGAGTTGCATTTTATTTTAGAAGATATAAATATCCAGGATTACGAACAGATAAAATCTTTTAACGAAATTGTGTTAAATGCTTTCTATCGTAATAAAGAATTAATTTTATCAAACTATGAAAAGGAAACTATGGAGATTAATTTAGTGTCTAAGTCTGTGCTAGATAGAAACTCTAATCCTAGATATCCGATACAAAAAACAAACTATTTTTATAAAATTTTTTTTGTTAAAAATTTAAATCATCAGGTAACTTTATTAGCTCCTAGATGGGATAGAATATTTGCTGATAATCTTTCTAAATCAACATTGGAATTTGAAAATACAATTCTAATTAATTTACTAGAGAATTTCGTTTTTAAGGATAGAGTTTTGTTGTTTGAAAAAATTAAAGAAACAGACAATGAGAAACGAACTTCTAGTTTATTTGAAGTTAAGATTAGATATTTTGTTCAGCCTAATTTAAAATTCTCGGTTCCTGAAGACAATTCTTTTAAAAGTGTTAGGAAAAGTATCGCTAAGATTATCAAAGAACTTGAATTAGAACCAGGCTTATATAGTGAATCAGATATAGTTGCTATCGTCAAATGTTTTAGAAATAAAATACGTGAAGATTTAGTATCTATCATGTCATTGTATAGTCAGTATGACTTGATATTTAAATTTCAAAATATATTATCTTCAATAATTTTTAATATTGATATTCATCGTAGAAGACTAACCGCATTTTCAAATAAGAAAGATATACAAACTGAAAATTTAAATAAGTTTCGTAAACAAACAATAGATTCTAGAGAAGAGGCTCGAGTTTACAAACCAATATTAGAGTACCTTATTGAGGAAAATTTAGTAACAAATCGGAATGATAATCAATTAACTCCAAGTGATGATATTGTCGATGAATTAATTGCGTATGGAAAATATATATTAGATTTTCAACTTCTTTCAGATGCTTATTCGTATGGTGCTCGGAATTGGTTTTTATTAGAAATTGAAGATAATTATGTTGTAAACATTTCTGAGACTGAGAATTATGTTCAATACGCTAATGAAATAAAAGAAAAAAAATATAAGTATGGTGAATATACTCATAAAGATAATGAAGTTGATCGTGAAATGATTGAAATGATAAAAAAATCATTCAATCTGGATACAGAAGTGGATTTCGACGCTTTTATTTATTTTCTATTTATATTTTCAAGTTATCAACATATTTTAGAATTAAAGACCCTAAACTTATTGACTGTAGAAGGAAATGTTGTAATGGGAAACATAGAGGATTTTGCTAGATATTTTGAAGAACATTCTGAGTATCGTACTGAAATTTTTTATGGTATTTTGAAATTTATAGTTATAGATGATCGGGAAATTGCCACTGAAGGAGTAATTCCAATATGGGAAAAGAAGAAAAGGGTTAATAAATTTTCAGCTAAGCCTATCATTGTTACTAAAAATAAAATTATTTTTTCACCTATTATTCTTGATAGATTACAAAAAGAATGGATAGACGGAATTTTTAACTTCACTTTACCATATAATACAGGTATGCAAAACACTTTAAATACTATAAATAATTGGAAGAAATTTTATGAACAACAGATAGTTAAAGATATAAAGGACTTATTTACAGACGATAGATACACTGTTTATGTCGATCAAGAACTATATAAATTAGATACTAAGGGGAATCATCCAAGGGATTTAGGAGATTATGATTTAATAATAATTGATAATTCTAATACTGAAATATGGCTACTTGAGGTTAAATATATGAGATTGAGTCAAACAATGAAAGATATTATGGGTGACCAGAAAGAGTATTTTCTAGGAAAGAAATCTAAAGGTATTAAATTTAAGCGTAGAGTAGAATATTTTGAAGAGAATCTAGATGTAATTTGTAGAAATATAGGATTGGAAAAAACATATTCATTAAAATCATATTTTGTAACTAATAAACTAATAAAGTCAAATTTTGTGGAATATCCATTTGAAATTATTAGTTTTAATGAGTTTAAATCTCGTAAGTTATTTTAAAAAGATAAAAATATTCAATTTTTATCTTTTTGGAGATGATTAATATATTTTTACATATCCTATGAGGTACAAACTCAATTTATAAAATATAAGTAAAGTAAATGTTTTTACCTTTTTAGATTTCTAAAAGCAATCTCCCCAACTGTTTGATTGACTGTGTCAGTTGTATTCACGTAGGTCTTGGTGACTTGTTTATCACTATGGGTAAGTGCTTCTGAAATATCTTCTAAAGATACGCCAGCGCGTCTTGCCAAAGTAGCACCAGTATGTCTTAATTTGTGTGGAGAAGCCGGTGAAAGTTCAGGATGTCGTCTTCGTATAGAGTTCATTCTATGATTGAGATAGTCTATATGAAGAGGGACATTAACTCCATTTGATCTATTGTTGTATGTGAAGAGAAATTGTTTTTCACTCTGCTTAATTCCATACAGTTTAAGTTGCCTTCTTTGTTCTTTTTTCCATTCTTTTAGAATATCCATAAGTTCTTTTGGTGCTCTAAACAAAGTTATTTTGTTACCTTTTGTAGATTTTAATTTTCCAAAACGATCTAATGCTTGTTCAATTAAAATTTCGTTATTATCAAAATTTATATGTTTCCATTGGAGGGCATAAGACTCAGATTTTCTATCTGATAAGAAGAACGTAGTATAGAATAAAGCATAATCTTTTAATTCTATCTGATCATGTTTTAGATCTTCATCAATTGATTGTAGCCATTGTTTAAATTCCTCCTCATTTAAAGTTAAATCTTCATATTTTTTACTCTCCTTTAGAGCTAATTTTTTGTTAGCTTTTATCCTGCTGATAGTCTTTTTTAATTTATTGACTTGAATATATTCAAGTTCTTCTGCCCAATCAAATACAGAATTTATATATCCTCGTATAGCCTTAAAATTAGCATATGAGTTTGATAAGGGGGTGAGGAGTGAAAGCGTTAATTGTTTGTTTTCATTAAGATAATTTATGGAATAATTGCCTAATAGTGGAATAACTTGAAGGCGGAAGATATTTTCTGTTTGAAAAACTGTAGCTTTTGTGGGTGGTTTAATAGTGGTAGTTGCTTGACCAGCTTTATAGGGTTCTAACCATACATTTTTGTAAAAGTCTTTAAACAAGATGTCTCCCTTATTTTTGGGAGTAACTGTAGATCGTCCCAGTCGAGTATTTTCGATATCAACAGATATTTTTAATTCAGCCTCTTTTGCTTCTCGATGAGTCTTATATCTTTTTTCAAAGTATTGACCTAAACCAAGTTTTCCTTGTACATCTGAAGGGATATATATTTTTACTTGATATGTTCCATTTTTCGTTTTCTTAATAGCCATTTTTACCTCTTTATGCGCTGATTTCTAATCGAGTCATCCATTGATTTATACTTTCTTTGTTGAAACGAATAGATTTTCCAATTCGAATATAGGGTAGCCCCATTGCGATCCAGATATCAAGGGTATTATGTGAAACTCCTAGATAATGACAGGTTTGTTTTTTGTTCAGAAATGGAGTATCTAATCCCATATCTTCTTTGAAGTGGTGAATCTCATCTTTGATAAGAATTGCAATCATTTTTTGGATTTCTTGTGTCTGTTCTTCTGGTAGTTGTACTAACATAATGTCTCCTCTCTAGAATTCCATAATATAGAATTTAATTTTATTTCTTTTAATAAATTTTAAAATAAAAAAAACAGAGTATAGACTACTCTGTATAAAATATAGAACTTTTTAAAACAAGCGTTTTTTTATTTGATTTATTGTAATAGCTACAGCAGCTCCTAAAACTACTCCGCTTCCTTTTTTTCCATTGCTTTTACATCTTTCACAAATAGGAATTAGCCTTCTATCAGTTATTGTTTTACGGCAGAATTTACATTTACGTTTTTTATTAATCTGATTCTCTGTTGTCATTTTTTTTCTCGCGTTTCTAATTTTTTAGTTTCTAAGTTAGTTAGATAGCCACTATTAATTTCATTTGCTTCATATAATTTCTCTTGTAAGTTTATAAATAAATCAACATTATTCTTTTGATATTTATAATGGCTATGAATTAGTTCTAATAAGCTAATTCTTGATGATTCATTTAACCATGCAACTTTTTTTACAAAAGGGATTGTTTTTAACAGATTAAACATTTTACCTCTATTTAATGGTATATCTGTTTGAGTAAGTAATTCCATTGCTCCATTATAAGAAGTTAGTCTTTCGTAGGCCATTAAATCATTATTTAAACATAAATCAATGTAAATTTGCATACCGACTATTTTTGTCATTATTTCTGTATCATTAAGAACAAAGTCCGAATGTCTCTTCAATGAATCATATAAATAGTCTACTTGATTAGTTTTTTTAATTATTTCTTCTTTATTAGAAATCAAATCGGCTTTAATTGCACTGACAGAATTTTCCATATAAGTATTTGCTTCGTTTAAAAGTTTAATTTTTTCAGCTAAAGAATTGGAATTTTGAGCTTGTATGACTTTAGTTCTAGCTGTAAAGAATGGAGGTAAGATACTATTGTTTCTATCCCAGTTTATTTGATAATCTTGACTCGCTTTCATATCTAGAAGCAGATCATAAATTTGTTTTAGTTGAATTTGAGTAGAAATATCTGCTGTAGAGGTTTCCTTAGTATTATCTTTTTTGTTTTCTACTTTTTTTAACGTAACGTCCTCGACACGGACATTATTGTTAGTAGTGTCAACAATAACAGCTCTATAATTACCATCAATTTTTCTTGAATCACCTACTTTAAAGGTACCTTTTTCTAAATTCTTTTTGGTCTTTTCTGAAAGATTATCAAAATCTAGTTCATAAAGATTATTATTCTCTTTATCATATATTTGTGGTTTAGGGCTCAGATGTTTATCAACAAAGTCAAAAAGTAGTCTCCCTTGGGTATCAATTAGATTTGCCAGATCTAGCGAAGTATTATTATTAATTAATCGAGGTAACGCATACTCAAAAGGACTGCTTATTGCAAATATATCAGTCGACTTTTTATCGTCTTCAGTTTGAAACAGACTGAAAGTAGAAAGGTTACTTTCAATTAATTCATACCTTTCTTTGTCTGAATTTATAACTTCGTTCATAATACCACCTAAAACATTTATTGGTTCAATTATATCATGTAATGACTGCTTTCATATGTAATTTCAAGTAAATAACTTAAAAAATCTTTAACTAGAAAAAAAGCTCTAGTGTCTTTAATGTATCTACCAGAAAAAATTTTTAACGTGTTAGGAGGATATTTTACCGAGATAGAAACAGTCAGAATAAATAATAATCTTTTGAATAAAGGAACAGTTTTTCAACACATCTTGGGTACTAAAAATATGAGATTGAGAGTACTATCAACACTAAGCTAAAAATTGAACGGACAAGTCATACAGATGTACTGATAAATTATATTTTGCAGCCATTCCATAATAAATCTAATTTAGCTGCAATCTAAAATGTAAGTGTCAACTAATAGAAACTGATGGATAAATCCTTTGGTTCGATTTCACTTTTTGATTATATTGACAAAATAAAAAAAGTTCTATACGAGAATAAATTACAAATGGATTATTTTCAGATGATTATATTCAATTTGAAGAAGAGTTTAAGAAGTATTCAGCAAAGGATGAGTTGTTGATATTTTATAGACAATGCCCTTTAATCAGAGAAACTATTTCAAGATGTACAAAAGGAATACCAAATATCGTAGAGTTCATTATTTTGAAATTGATAAGTATAATGAGGTCTAAGTTGTGAGGAAGTACTAGGATTTGAGAAGAGTTTATGTAATATCTAATAACAACAAAACGAATAACCTCAACAATTTAATAAAAGGAAAAAGGTCTACCATCAAAATCTTATTATCTTGATGGCAGATCTTTTTCTGTTAATTTTGGATTATTTTCTTACTATGTTAAGATAGCTATAGTTATTTCAAATACTGAAAAAAGCTTAACTAAAAATAGAATCCTTTACGTTTTGTTGGAGTATTTTTGATTTAATTCTTGCTTCAATTGATTCTTTAACTTTTTTAGAGATTACGGAAATTTTTTCTTTATCTTTAGGTATCGGAATAATAAGGTCTTTAATTCTGTCACCAAGAGAGTTTATAATATCATGTGAAAAAGTATTTGAAACAATTTGTTGACGTAAGTAGTCTGAAGATAAAGCAGCAATTAAGAAGTAATTATCGATTCCAAATTTGTTTTTAGGATTGACTCGAATTTTGTAAAGATGACTTTGATAGACTATCTTAGTATCGATAGATGTAACTAACGCACATGTACCGATTAGGTAAGAACCGTCCTTAACCATTAGTATATCACCTTCCCTGACATCTTGTTTCAATCTTAAATTTTCGTAATAATCTTCATTAATAAGATGTTTTGGATCAGATTTTATTTCCCAGTTTGAAATATCAGACGTTCGGATAAATGGAATATCACCTGTTCCATATGCTAATTTCCCTACTTCATTCCCAGTTTTGACTTCCAAAATATCGGCATTAATAAGCTCTTCAATTGAAATTAGATCATGAGTTGAATCAAATTTGAATCGATTTGCTGTTTTTGTATGAACATATGCTCTAGGTGCTAAAACATTGTTTTTAATCTCATCTTTCTTGATAATGAAACCTAACTTTTGATTCTCAATTTTGTTATTTTTGCTATAATCTAAAAAGTTAGATACAATCTCGGGGATATCATCGTTAGGAATTTCTCTTCCTCTAGAGTCATGGCCACACCATTTTGCTTCTGCCATGAAAAACTCATAATTCTCATCAGCAGAAGAAGTGTCTTTTTCTAAAACCATAAGACAAGTTTTTGTGTGAGTTCCTCCTTTACCGGATGTTTTAAAGAGGTCATCAGGCATGCCTAGAATACCTTTGATACGAGTGTTTTGAAGCAAATATTCAACAACGTATGCATATTTTTTGCTGGAGATCATACTTTCTGGTACTACAATTCCCAAAATGCCTCCAGGTTTTACTAATCTAATAGATTTTTCAAGGAATACTACTTGAGGAGCTACTGATTTATTTATTGCATATGTCTTTTCATATTGATTATTTTTATTTTTTTTGTATTTATACCCAAGATCGTATTTCATCAAGGTTTCACTCGTACCAGCGTTGATGTTAGCACCAAAAGGAGGATTTGTGAGTACAATATCGTAATAGTTTTCCCCACTCCCTAAGTACGTTTCATCCCAAACAAGACTGTCTGCACATTTTATATTTGTCGTTTTTTGCCCTAATAATGCAAGTTGTACTTTAGCAAGTCTTGTTAAATATTCATCTTTATCAACACCAAATACAGTACCTGACTTTACTTTTTTTTCTCTCCAGTATTTCAATGTGGAAACAAGAAAACCACCTGCTCCACATGTCAAATCTAACACATTATCTGAACTTAATGGGGAAATTATGTTTACGAGTGCATCTGTAACATTTTTAGGAGTAAAAAATTGACCAGATTGCCCTTTCACAGACTCTCCGATAAATATTTCATATGCGTCTCCGATAATATCTCTGCGCATATCAAATAAATTAATTTGATTCAATTGATTGTCAATATATTTAATACTTACTGGGTCTAACTCAATTTCGGAGTACGATGCTTGATAAATATCGGGATATTTAGAACTAACTTTTTTAAACTCTTTTCTATATAGCATGGAAAGATCGGTATCGTCTAATGAACTTGTATCAATTTTTAATAAATTATGTTTACAGAAAATTAGTTTGATAATCTCTTCAAGCAAAAATTCATCTCTAGTAGCTCCAACAAATCGTCCAGCAAGAAAGTTTCTAATGTTTATAAAGGTTTTTTTTGCAGAAAAATTGGACATAGGTTCTCCTTTTATTTTTTTATAAATATTTTAACAAAAAACAATTCATGTGTCAATTAAATACAAAAACAGTTTATGTTTTTCATTATATCTAGAACAATTCCTGTATCGATGCTTTTTTTGAAAAATATAATAGAATAAAATGATATCATTATGTAAAAAAGAATGTGGTGGTTTAAATGATTTACGAATATAAGAAGCTGTTGGATTGTGAAACAAAGATAGAAAGATTAAAAGGGAGAAAGGTTAGATTTTCATTAACTAATTGTTTACAAATTGAAAAATATTTAGATGATGACCTGAAAGGAACACTTCAGGATTTAAAGAGTAAGTTGAAAGCAAGTAAATATACGAAAGCCAAAAAAACCTTAATTAGATTTTCTTTTTTGATACAAACAACAGATAATACACCGGGAATTGAATCTGATACTACATTATATAGAACTAGATGGGATACTGTTTTAAACGGAGATCCGAGAAAAGCAAGTTTTGATGAATGTTTGAGTATTTTTAAACAGCTATGTGAGACTTTGCTATCTTATAGTAAGGAACAATTGGATAAAGTTTTTGAGTTTCATAAACAGAGTGATAATTTTTTCCCGATAGATTATCTAAGGAAAGATTTAAGTAAGATTCATATTTCCGAAAATATAGAATTTTTTGATGATGCACTATTGGAGAACTATTGTAAACTCAGAAAAGTATTATCTGATGATGATTTTAACAGCAATGTAAAAGAGTTTCATGATTTTCGAACAAAAATTAATGTTAAAGCATATAAAACAGATAGGAGTAAAACCGGAGATTATAAAACTAATCGTGAATATCGATGGGAAACACTTCCCACTAGCCCCCAGTTTGCAACATTGAGAGATTGTGTAGGGGTTGAATATATTCTTTTGATTCAAATTTGTAATTTTAAAAACATTGAATGTAAACTTAAAAATAGATTGATAGAATTGGGTGTACTTGAAGAAAAAGAAGGAATATATTGTTGCCCTGTCACAGGAAGAGAACTTGACTATAATGATTTTAAAAAAGTAGCATCAGAAAGCAAAGTCCATGGTAAATCTTCATTTCAAGTTGGTCATTTAAAACCTTTAAAAATAGGAGGAAGTCATACCCCAGATAATATTGGGTGGCAAACAGAAGATGGAAATAGGATTCAAGGAAATCTAAGTTTACTTGAGGTAGACGAAATGTTACGAGAAATATACAAACTGAGGCCAGAATTAAAAAAATAACATAAAGAGATAGCGATAATTTACTATCCGTTATTTTTGTCTGAGAATAATTGCTCTTTTTTCCAATTTCTCCTTTATAGGTATCTATAATACTTATATTGATTTCCGATGGAATAATCAGTTATTTTACCATTCTCAAAAAAGCATCTGTCATGTTATTTCCTGTTAGATTAAAAATTATGTACGTTTTATGAACTGTAAAAGTCTCCGTTATTCTTTTGTATTAGTAGTTTTGCAATCTTTAATAGAAAAGCAAGTTATTTTTTATTCCCCTATTTTAAAAATATTGATTCAAATTTTATGAAATGAATCAGTAGATATCGTTCTGAAAAGCCTTGAGATTATGCTGTTTTTAATCCAACTGAAACCCATACTTTCCAAGCCAGGTCTTAAGAAAGCTCGTAAAGCATCACAATTTAGTAAACGTTCTTCGAAAGAATGACTATACTTACAAAGAGCACCTTTCGGGGTGTTCTTTTTATTGACATCTTGTAGATTTATAATTAGAAATCTCCTTGAAGGGTATCGGGTAAATGAAAAGATTCGGCGATCATATCCTATTTCTTCACGCTTTAGTCTAATACCTATAATGCAAAAAACTCCAGCTATCAGGTAGTTGATAGTTAGAGTTTTTTTCTATTCATATGATTTAATGAGATGAAATAAGGCTTCTACTTCTGATGACAGTGTAGCTGATTTGAGATAAGCGTAATAAACTGTAAATGTCATCTGGTCCTCTGGTATTAGAGGGATTTTTATTATATCATCATCTTCATCAGAAAGTGCGATATCAGCCAGTAAACTAACGCCAATCCCTTTCTTTAAAAGTTCTTTAATGATGACAATGTCGTCACTCTTAAAGAATATTTCTGCCTTGTTTTGATACTTTTGATTAAGTAGTTCAAAAGCTTTCAGGTGAACAAAGTGTTCGTCTAAAAGTATAAAGGATTGATTTACTAAATCTTCGAAAGTGAGGGAAGGAGCAGTAGCAAGAGGATGGTTCTTGGATAAAACGACATACAGTTCTTTATGAAAGAGTTCATGCGTCTCTATTGAAGGGTGATTGAGTGGTTCAATCAAACCGAGTAGGCTTGCATCAAGTTCTCCCTTGAGAAGGAGGTCCAATAACTCTACGGAACCACCGCGGATAGGGCGTATCTTTTTTAAAAAATCAAATTTATCTTTTTCCTTCAAGGCAGCAAAGAGATACTGAATGATAATAGGAGGGAATCCTACAGTAGAGTAATGGGCCAAAGACCGATTTATTTCTTTGTGAGCAGAACTGACCTCAGGTAAGATTAGTTTTGTGTGTTTTAGAAGGATTTCTCCTTGAGTAGTCAGTTTGAAGGATCGGTGTGAGGGATCGTGGTGAATCAACTCACAATTAAAAGCCTCCTCTAAGCGCTTGATGGCATAAGAAATAGATGGTTGGCTGACCTTATGTTGTTTTGCTACTTCCGTATAGGATTGAAGCTGGCAGAGGTCATAAAAATATTGTAGATCTTTTAAATTCATATGGGCTCACTTTCATTAGTTGGAGAAGGAAAATAAGTGGAAATCACCAGATAAATAATTTTTATCCGTATCCTACAATTTGACTATACGAGTATTCGCCGGTTAAAATGTAAGTGAGTCAGGGATATCAAAGGTTATCTAAGATACTTTCAAAAATGACCAACATCTTTTCTCGTTTATCAATAGGGAGCTGTTTAATCTTCATGTTGATTCTTTTGAGTGAAAGATTGTCGGTCTTATCAGAGGTTGATTCAAGGCTATCAAAATTGAAAAATTCCTCTGGGGTCATCTCTAGGGCGTCAATCACTTTTTCAAGACTGTGAATGGTCAGATTCACGTTTTGGTTTTCGAGTTGGTTGATATACTTAAGCCCGAGTCCCGCTTGTTCCGAAAGTTCTTCCTGGCTCATTTTGTTTTGTGTTCGAAAATATTTCACTTTTTGGGAAATATATTGTTGTAAATAGTTTTTAG
>ERZ772999.1339-NODE-1339-length-14391-cov-14.393415_pt1 | contig 14391 bp, 29 predicted proteins | sample MGYA00511467_ERZ772999 | MGnify/ENA primary metagenome ERZ772999 (study PRJEB29015, sample SAMEA2738064) | human oral metagenome | biome: human oral; feature: human-associated habitat; material: saliva | place: China | collected 2218 ... | reverse complement strand
GCGTAATCACGTAACGCCCTTTCACTCATACGCCCCATGCGCTTATATCTCCTTCTGTATCGTCAACATATCTATAACCGTCATTAAATTCCTTATTTGGTTTAACTGATTTAACTGGTCTTGCCATACACATATAACGCACCGCATCGTATGCATGATCTTCTTGCTTTGTATCTACATCTTCCACTTTGATTTTGTCATAAGTTAAAGCTGGCAAGGTACGTATTAAGTGTACGCAATTACTAAATATCTTTAGCTTGCCTTCTTTTAACCGTTGATGCACTTGCATAAGTCCGGCTTGTCTATCATTATCAGCACGCACCCAATACACGCCTTCCGTTGCGAATGTTTCCGCAATCGTCGGCCCGTCATGGCCTGTGCGTTGCCATATTGCGGGGTCTGCTACACCTTGATAGTCTTTCAAGTGTTCTATCTTTTGTGCAACTTCCCGCGCCGTTTCCTGTGTACCAGTATCCGGCATGCCCGGCTTACACCCGTAATATTCACCAGTAATATATAATACGTCGTCATAATCAACCGCATAAGAATATACTGCATATGGTTTCGTATAACCCCAGTCCATTGAACGATACCGTTGCCAATGATGCGGTATTTCAAACGGTGCTATTACATGCTTATCGGTGCGGAATTCTGTAAACACTTGACCTTCAAATATGTTCCAGTCGCCGTCTAAATATGCTTTACGTAGCTTTTCCGGTAACGTGTTAAGTGCATCTATATAACTCTGTGATAGATGCGGGTTATCGCTTGCCCTTGCTTGCACGTATGCAATTTTATCGGCGAATGGTTGCATCTCTTTTGTAAAGTTTCTATCAATGAATAAATCCTTAACCCACATATGACCTTTACCGCCCGGGTTAGTCGCTGCAATTAATTTAGTATCACTTATACCAGTCCAGCGGAGCCGCATACGCAAGAAATCGAACACGTCGCGACTATTCAAGGTTAATTCATCAATAGCAATAGCAGCGAATTCACTAGAAAGGTATTTGCTCGGTTTATCTAAGTTACGGAAACAGATAACACCGGCGCCCAATTCATCGTTTAATGTGAATTCATGGTTACTTTCTTTATAACTTCCTAGCCATTCCGGAAACTCCATTTTGATTTTAGAAATTTGACGATCATCTAAACTCGGATAATCTTCGCAAAACAACCCAACGCGTATGCCTTTAATTCCTGTTCTAATAAACCAATCAATTAAAAGCCATATCAAACCCCAACGAAGTATATATGATTTACCACCACCAGCAGCGCCGCCGTATAGTGTATATATGTTTTGCTTAACTGCCCTCAAAAATTCCTTTTGTTTTGGCGTTGGCCGTATCACATCGCGAAACAGATTTGTTTTACTCATCTGTATCACTCAACTCGTTATTATCAATAACCAACTTAACGGCGCTTTCTGTTGTGATTTCCTGTTGTATCTTATCGCGCCATTCTTTAGACTTGCGATTTTTAAGCCAGAATATAATTGCGGTAGTGTTTCCCTTTAACGCTTCTTTATAAAGTGCATTTTCAACATTCAAGTCCGCTTCTTCTTTTCCTATTTTTAGGGCATTAGAAATTTTAGTTGACTTCTTACGCCATTCCCAAAGGGTAACAACTGATATTTGCATATTTTCGGCTATCTGTTCATTTGTTAAGCCATTACGCGCCCAACCTTCAATAAGCAATATCTTTTCTTCTGCTTCCCAATCTGTGTAGGTTGTTTTTGTATATGTTTTTCTATCCGCCATTGTTTCACCCCCTATCGTAGTATGTTGTTATCTTTACTTTTCATTCTGCCATGTGATCGTTGGCATATTCCCGCGTGTTGCTTGCTGGCGTGTTGGCTAGTGCAATATGTTTGACATAATCCGTCATAATATATTTCGCTGGCTATGCATTGGCCCTTCTTGTTGTTAAGACATTTTGACTTTGTACATATGATATTCACTAGCTTTTCACCACCTTTACAAACTTTTTTGAAAAATTTTTAATTTCCCTATTGACTACTTGCGAAAACACAAGTATAATGAAGCCATAAGATACATCAGAAAACGCAAGTATTCAAAAAGGAGAATTTAAAATGCTAACACTTAAAGATGTAAACACAAACAAAACATGGAAATTTGAAAACAAAACAGATGCTTCCAATTTCATTAGTACAATGAGTTTCGGTTTTGAATGGCAATTAATTGACAATAACACAAATGAAGTTATTGCTTGCCACTACTACGAATAACAAAATAAAGGCGGTAGGATAACCACTACCGCCAATCATTCAAACCAAAGGAGAATACAACAATGCAAATGACTATTCAAGAAATTAAAAACGCGATCAGATACAACGAATTAAACAATATCGAAACATTACAAGCCGCATATACTGGTATTAAGTACAATAACGACGGCATCATTCAAACACTAGGTTATGACGATTTAAGTAATATCGTTATGATGCTTCGTTATATAGCTGAGAAATGCGAATTGCTTCGCCGCCGTACTAATTCGATATATGATGCGTTCGCCGCGTTCAACCTACGCGAAACAATTTTCGATACTATAGATGAGTATCAAAAGGAAATGAATAACCAAATACGCCAAATGTTAGCCGCTAGAAAATAGCGGCTTTTTTAATTACTCAAAACCGAACACGCCGCACGAAAAGACATTAGAAACTATGAAGGTGATATCTCTTAAAATAAAAAATGTGCATTATGTTCAGTTTTCAATAATCAAATGTTCATTTTATACAAAAAATGAGATATATCGCCGTGGATATACCTCATATTCTGATAGCTTTATTCATTTTTGTTGTATACTCTAAACCAATACCGATATGGATCACATGAAATTAGGTTTACTATGCTTATTGTTGTTGTGCTTGGAAGTACATATTTATATTTGATAGGATTGTTCTCAATGGCATTGTGTATGTTTGAAAGGAATTCTATGTATCGGTATCGGTTTACAATACACAATAGGGGAACGGCCCAGAGTTCCCCATGTGCATCGTATATATAGGAGAATTACGCCAATGACCTTTTAAGCATCATTTGACAATATAATTATACTATATATTGCTTTTCCGTATTATTCCGATATAGTTCGGTATAGTTCGACTTTTACCGGCTTGGCAGTATACATGCTAGGATAATACGTATTGTGTAAAAATTTACCTACATTAATAAGGCCTAGTGTTTTCAATTCGGCTGCTTGCGTTTTTCCTAAATCGGTGAAACTTTTCGCATATTTCGCGCTTTCGCCGTCGATATACTCACGCATTAATAATATATTCGTTTTCCCTGTGGTGCATTGATTGATGATTTCCGCCGCCGTTTCGCGTTCATCAATTAATGCGCCTATTTCTTTATGTACCGCATCGCGTTTACTTTCAAGGCGTACTATTTGCCGGTCTAACCCGCCCGGCGTTCCGCCACCGCTTAAACGTTCCTTGCTATAATCAACTGCCCCAATCGTTGTTATATCGGATTGCAAATGCTTTAGATCTTCTTTCAATGATTTAATCTTCATTGATATCAGTTTAATCGGTTCTAGGAATTCCTTGCCTATTTCTCTATATTCTTTATCCGTCATTTATTCCCCCGTATGGTTCATTATCGCATGTTCTTAACTGTTTCCCCTAACATGTTTAAATAGTCCTGTAAATTGGTTTTAATGGCATCATTTACTATTTGGATATTGTCAGTTGTTACATAACTAGCAATTAGCATTTTATACATCGCATCTTTGGTAGGTACAAAAATACAAATAAAAAACGATGCTAACCATACAACCCCGCAAATACAAATATATTTCTTAATTTTTTTATCTTCGCCATACTTGAAACTTTCCTTATAAAAAATTACAAGCATAAACATTATACTTGATGCCAGTATAAAAACGCCTTGATTAAACACGTCTAAATTATGTAGTACCTCAATCAAGTATAAATACATCGGATCAATAATAGGCATTACACATTTCCCCTTTCGCCTACCTGTATCAAAGGGGCGTTTATATTGCCCCTTATCAACTACATTGTAAATATTGATACTAATTTAATTAATGCTATCACTAGCGAAAATAACAATGCAGCATCAAGCAATAATTTAATCATGGCTATTTTCCCGTGCTTCCAATACCACCAGCACCGCGCGCCGTTTCGGTTAACTGTGCAACCTCTAATAACTTTAATGTGCCAACTGGTACCATAATTCCCTGTACTAATCTATCGCCCTTTTGAATTAAATACGGCGTATCGCTGGTATTGTGTAGGATTGCTTTGATTTCGCCCCTATAGTCCGCATCAATCACACCGAATGAATTCGGAATAATTAACGGCGTTTTGCTCATGCTAGATCTTGGCGCCAGCATCAACATATACCCCTTTGGAATTTCTACCGCTAGGCCCAGCGTTACATATTGCGTTTGATGCGGTTCTATAACTACGCTTTCCGGTTGATAAAAATCCATGCCGGCAGCATCTTCGCTGCCAACTTTCGGCAATAATACACCCGGTATGCATCGCTTAACCTTGATAACGTCCGCATTATATTGTTTATATCCGAATATGCGTTTAATCCTGTTTAGTAGTTCCATTTATTGCCCCTCATTTCAATAACGCTTCCAACACTTTATTTTTTCTATCCATAATGCGAATTTCTGCCCTTGGGTTATCTTTATCTATACCCGCTATGCAGCTATCACCATATGAACAAATCCATTTATCATCATCAATGACTTTGGCCTTTGTTAATATATCACTTGTAGCTTGAAGCAACCCGATTAAGTCCGGCCAACTTCTTTTATTTGGCAAATAGTATTTACATTCAACAACCACGATGCCAGATATATGCAATTTCTTGCCGGCTAATTGCCATAGGCAAGTATCTTCATAATTTTCGTATGCTTCCGACGGAATTATAATGCGTTTTCCATTTTTGAATACGATGCGCCCACTATTCTTTTTAGTCGCTGGTCGCCCCTTTAAAGTAATATCAATCACACTCATTTAGCGCCCTTTCTGCCAATAACACCTCATTTTTTGGGTAGCACCAATAGTGGTTATCTTCACGGCTCCACGACGTCTGCCCATTCGTAAAACACTTTACAAGTCCATTTTCGTATTTAGCAAAATAAAGAAATTTATCTTTTCCGAACGATGATTTTACAATAACTGGCGTATCAACTGGAACCTTTTCCCATTCCACAATACCCAATAGCGATGCAATAGAATATTTACGGGTGTTAGGATTTAATCCCAGCATCTTGCATGGAATTCTTGGGGTATGATCGCGTACTTTAAAATTACCACCATTTTCAATAAATGTAGGATTTACGAAAAACGCGTAAACACCTTCAATCTTAATATCTCGATAACCTTCGTTATACATTTCTTGTAACAACCATTTTTGCTCATTCTTCATCGTATAATTCCTCTTTTACAATAATTGCCTTTATATATTGCCGCACATTGTAAATGTACGCTTCAACCGTTCCGTTAAATACTTTCATTGCCATTTTGGAAAGTACTTGCCGCAATCGTTTCGTTTTACCGTCCTTATGATATTTGTATTCAAGCGTAATTAAAAATTCATCTTGTGTTACTTTTGGTTTCAAAATCATGTTTTCAATAACCAGCGTTAATGCGCTGGCTAGTTGCTCACATGTAAAAACTCTACCGTTTCCCATGTCTACCTTTACACTCATTTATCAATTCCCCTTTGATATTCATAGATAATTTCATTCTTAGGCTTCATTCTTTCAAGGCTTACCCCAGCAGCTAAAAGGCGATTTCTAACAAATGTATACGATACGCCGTATATATTCGCTATTTTCCGCACGCTCAAACCTTTCTCACGCAATGCGGCCAGCGCACTTGCTTCAATTTCCGGGTACATCGGTTTTCTTTTTATTTCTTTCCTTAACCCTAGCGCGGCCAATGCTGCATCTGCGGTTTTCCGGCCATATATACAAGCACCCAGCGCGAACCAGTTTTCTATGTATACCGCACTCATTCGTCCGCCACTTCTTTAACTTCAATTAGACACGTAGCAGCCGGTATAAAAACTTTTGCATTTGTTACTGTATCTTCCAGCATAATAAGTTTTTTGCCGCTAACATCAACGCTTATCATAATATCTAAAAAATTGCTGAATTCACTTTTTGCATTACCATATTTAAACGAATTAGTATTGTAAATTCTTGTTGATCCGCTTTGAATTACTATTATTCGTAACATGTTTTCCCCCTAACATTTACCTATGCGCCGCTTGATGCGGTTGTTGCTATCCTTTACATACCCGTACACATCGCCTTTAATATAACGGGTTTCTATTTCTTCTTTTCTGTTGCTACTGTATTTTGCATAGGCTGCGCATGTACTATGGCAGCCTAACGCCCTAAACTCACAACCCTTACATGGTGATTTCATAGCGCACCTATCCAAAAGGGTTTATAGTTTCAAGTACGACAAAAGAGGTGTTATTGTACCCGTGGCGGTTTTCCCATTTGCGAAATACATCGGTTAATTCTTCTTGTAACTCATCTATATGTTCTTGTTTTACCTCTAAAAGATAATCTTCCGACCATTCCGCTATTTCATCATCAAGATCATAATCTACAACATTTTCAATTACACGGTCTGCATTAATAGTCGGAACATAGTAATATGGATTTCCAACTCTAACCATAGGAAGTTCTTCAGCTGGATAGGTTTCGGTAAAATCTTCTAAGGCAGCGTGAATACTTTTTTCTGGATAACCTACATTTCCACCAATACACCAGCACCATTCATTTTCATTTTTTACTAGCATATTCTCACCTCTTAGAACGGAATATTTTCATCGTTCCCTTTATCATCTGCAAAATTATCAAAGTTGCTTTCTGTTGCCGCATCATTTAAAGCGGATACACCTACAAAACTTGCAACAACTTCCGTTACATATTTCTTTTGGCCGTCTTGCGTTTCGTAGCTTCTTGTTTGAATTCGACCCTCTACAAATAAGCGGTTTCCTTTTCTGTAGTTGCCTACTGCTTCACCCAACTTGCCCCATGCAACGCAATTTACAAACGCCGTTTGTTCTTTAGTTTCGTTTGTAGCGCTATCAATATACGTGTTACTAGCTGCAAGCGTGAAAGTTGCAACCGCTCGGCCTGTTTGTGTATAACGTGCTTCCGGATCACGTGCAAGATTTCCCAGTAATTGAACACTATTCATAATATAATTCCCTTTCTATTTTCTAATTCTATAGGGTAAATTTGCTCAATTTGCCCCTTTTACTATTTCACCCTTATGATTTATCGCTGACGGCTTAAAACTTCCATACAACGCATTTAAATGATTTTTTCCATTTTGAATAATTCATCAAGCGTTAAATTCGTTTGTAACTCATTATTAATATTTTCTTGAATTGCCAGCATTTCCGTTAATCTAAAATCAAATAAACCGCGTTCGTGCTTCTTGTATGTTTCCGGTGATACCCCGGCGATAACTGCCATGTCTGGTTGTGTATACCCTAACAATTCCCTACATTCGATTAATTTTGGGAATAAATTATATTTCTTATTCATTCCAACACCCCCATAATCAACTTTTTGCTTTCGTCCGAAATATCGGCATCTTTAACAATGCTTTTAAGGTCTACCGGTTCGTGCTTTTCAACTTCAACCAAATGGCCGTTATCTAGCATCTTAATTTCTGTATTTCTTGGCATGTTAAGTTCTGCACGTTTACGCGCTTCCATTAAAAGGCCGTTGCTTTTAATACTTTCCGCAATTTCCATATTTCTTTGTTCACGCGCTGCCAGTTGCTCATAAGCCTTACAAAATTGGCTCATTGCTGCGCTTTCGTTATAGCTTTGGCAATTTCTTGGGTCGAAGAAACGCCATACAGTTTTAGCAGCAACCCTTGTTATTCCTTCCAACTCATCAAGGCCTTTTTCATAACCTACTTGGCTTGCTTTCTTCCGTACGATTTCCCATGCATCTTGTGCAATCAATCGTTCTTCCTTTCCGTTGACATATCCGGAAATTTCTGCCGCTTTCTTGCGAATAGTTGCAACGGCTGGAACGAATTCACATGTATTGATGCATTGCTTGATAGCTTCCGCCAATGTTACCGGGTTAATATCTTCCAGCATGTAGGCGTACATTTTAACTTTTGCACTATCGAATTTGTCATATATCAATAGTTGGCCCGTAGCTTTCAACGTTTCCGGTTTCATCTGTTCCCCTTTCTACCGCATCAATAAGTGCGTTTAATTCTGCAACCTTCTTTTCTGTATCCGTCATGGCTGCCATTTCGTTTGAATTTAGATACGTATCAAAGTGGCTCGGTGCGAATAACGTTTTCGGTGTTAAGTACTTTTCTAGCTTTGTACCTTTCCACTCACGGCATTTTTTATCAATCACGGTTTTAAAATCGTCAACCGTATAACCTTCTTTCAAGCGTGATCTAATCGCCTGTACGTATGGTTTTGTTGTTGGCTTGAATTTTGAACCGGTTTTCAAATTAAGATATTCGATAATTTCAAAGTGAGATTTATCCACATCGTCATGTGAAACATGACATAATGTATCTATACTAACCTTACCTATCCTATCCTTTCCTAACCTAACCTTACCTAACCTATCCTTACCTATGGATACAGTTTGTATACATTCTGTATCCATTCTGGATACATCGTTTTTTAACGTGTACGTTTTATCCTTCTGAATGTTGAGTAAATCACGTTCCGGCAACGTGCTTGGCTTGTATCTATCGTTCTGAATGTAGTTGTGTATTTTCCAATCTTTAATAACTACAACGCCACTTTCAAACGGTATTACAAATTGTTTGGCCGATAATACTTTCATATCATCATCTTTCGCTCCAATCATTCGCATAATTGACTTTGGGGCATTGATAAAGCCGTCATCATCTGCATCTAGCAGCATATGAAAGTATAGGTTTTGTGTAGTTGCTGGCATATCTAAGAATGTATCGGACTTGATGATTGATTTTGACATCATTCGTCTTTCTGCCATGTAACCCCCTTATTTCGTTCTTTTAAAACTTCCCTAATTTGTTTGGCATCTACGCCATGCGCTTTTGTATGGCAATCACGGCATAAGCAAGCCAGATTATTAAGATTTGATAACCCGCCGTGTGATCTAAACTCTATATGATGCACTTCGGTTGCCATTGCACCACATAGCACGCATAAACCCTCATCGCGTTCATACGCCCATTTTCTAGTACGGGAATATAGAACGTTATCAAGTTTCTTTCGCTTGTTCATTGTTCCCCCATTCATTTATTAATGAGTTGATATAATCATTATTTTCTAAAGGTATGTTTAATTGGTTGCACTCATCAACTAATGCATCAATCAAACGCCGCATTTCGTCTACTGTATAAACGCTGCTTCCATGATAGGCGCGAACGATTGTATAACCTTCCGTTTTGGCTGGGCCGGCATCTTCGGCGTACCAGCCTAACCCGTGGCCGTGCCAAATTTCAATAAATCGGTCTGTAGCATCGTTTTTAATTGGTAGATAGGTAAATGTACCAGCTTCTTGAATAACACGCTTATACACGTCATTTTTTGAAATGTAGGCGTTTTTTGAAAGTTCCCTTGCAATCTTTTCACATAGAACCCATGCATACGCGTTGGCATTTAGCGAACGACGTTTTACCTTTCGTTTGATTTCAACGATATATTCAATGTTAGGGTCTAACTTACTCAACATTTCATCTACAGGGGCCGGAATTAATACGTTCCAGCCTATAGATTTGATTAAATTAATGCCCTTTGTTACCCATTTCATTATTCGGTGCCTTGTTGTTCAATAAAATTCTTTAACCAATCAAGCGCAGCAACCATTTCAAAGGCATCAAGTAAAGCTAATTTCGGCTTTTTAAATTCAGTTGCAATATACTTGGTTATTGCAACCGGTGGTACATTGTTATCTTTTGCCAACTTACAAAATTCATCATAACCAGCAACATGCGTTTCTTTTGGTTTTGTAGTTTGAACAGGTGCAGCACTTCCGCCCATTGTGTAACGCACGGCGCCTTTACTATCAACTATGATTAATTTATTGATATTTCGATTTTCGTCATATTCAATTTCTTTAACCGTGAATTTTGCGTATGATTTAGGTTTTCCGTCTTTGCCTTTGTACCATTCGCCACTTTGTAGGTTTATATAGGTAAATGGCGCGGAATATAATTCTCTACCGATGCCCCAGTTAAAGCATGCACGTTTAAAACTGTCAGATGCTTGGCCTTTTTCCTTTTCGGTATTGCTTTCAGTTCCTACGTCGGACTTTCCAACCCATTCGCCAGTTTGTTCGTTATAGATTGAAACTGTGCAGTATAATCTATCGCCAATGATCGTATGTTCCCGTTTCCAATTTAATGCCCCTACAACTTCATCAAGTAGTCGCATGTCAACACGTGCATCTTTATATAGCAGCACTACCGCACCTACACTTCCATTCTTTTCGTTTAGTGATTGAATACGGCAATCTATTTCATTTGCTTTAAGTGTTCTAAATTCCATGTTTCACCGCCTACTTAATATAGAAATTTTGGTTTACCTTAATTTCTGCGCCTTCGACTGTTTCGCCAGCTTTAAGCGCCTTTTTAATCGCCGTTTTATCGGCTTTAATTTCAACTCTTGTAAAGTCCGCCGGAATTACATCAAGGTTGATAATTTCAACACTTTCGCTTTTGCGGTACCCACATTTAAAAGTACCTACGGTTAATGCATCAATTCCCTTTTGTCTCATTGCGTATTCAACGTTATTTTTTAATCGTTCAACCGCATTTTCTTTCGCTTTTTTGATTTTTGTTAGGCGGTCTATTTCGGTCTTTAGGCCTTGAATATCGCTTTCTACATTTACCATGTACATTGCGGTATTCTCTATCTTTTCTTCGATTGATAAATCAAGCATTTCAAGCGTGTTTTGAATTGCTTCGATTTCTTCCGGAGTTTCCGCTGCTTCAAGCATTGCGGATAATTCCGCATAGTCTTTATTCAATTCATAAATACTTGCCATGTTTATTCATTACCTTTCAACAAATCAATAAGTTTCTTCGTTTCAACATTTGTTATAGGTGAGTCCATCAACGAACGATATTCACCCATATTTATATAAATTATTTTGTCTTTAAATATTGCGTACACGTCATAAATAAAAACTACTTTTCCGTTTTCGTCATTATCTTTTCTAACACTAAGACTTAAATAAACGTCTTTATCCGGTATTTTTTCACATAATTCCGTATACATTGCAGCAACTTCCGCAATTTGTTCCTTATTTAATTTCCAGTCCATTTTTCACCTTGCCACCTTAACCAACTATCATGTATGATATGGTTAAGATGCTTATTGAAATCTCACTTTTCGCATCTGCCCTTTAGTAATTGCCGTTACTATTGGGCCTTTTTTATTTGGTCTATATAGATACCGCCATATAATAACGTTACCCCTAACAGTCCTTGCAAAAACGCTTCATATAGCGTTATATTGTCAAGTTCCAAACTGCCCGGCGTACCAATTACCAATATTGCACCTATAATCTTAAAAGCCGTTGTCATAATTCCCCCGTGATCGTCAGTATGCCGCTGGCGATTTTTTTTATACTGTTTTTTAGTTTTGCGTTTTCTTTCGCCAATTCTTCGTTTTCTGCTTTTAATGCCCGGTAATTAACCGCATTTATTTCGGTTTCTAATCCGGCTATGCTTTGAATTTCTCTGGCTGAGAATAAAACGCCCGGTAATTTTGTTAGCTGGTGAATTGTACCAGCGTTTCGCAAATTGTATACCGATGATTTAGAAATGCCTAAAACTTCGGCCACTTCTTCCACGGTATACGTTAATTTCATACGTTTTCTCCTTTCATCAACTCAGATAAACCGCATTGAAAATAATGCGCGACTTTTACAAGATTGCTAACATTCGGCGATTGTTCCCCATTTTTCCAACGGGAAATCACGCTTTCACTAATTCCGGTTTCTTTGGATAATTTGTACGCGGTAATGCTTTTTTCGTCCATTAACCGAAAAATATTTCGTACTACTGTTTTTATGGTTTACACCCCCTTATTTAATTTGTTATACTTGCGATATAGCAAGCTTTAGCTACCACACCCAGCTTGCTATACCAGATTTTTCAAGACACTTACGTTTTCATAAGTACCTTATGGCTATATTGTACTTCCGATTTAGTAAGTAGTCTAGTAAACTTTCTATAAAAAAGTTAAACTTTGTATTTATATTTAGCGAGGTACATTATGCTATACAACAAAATTGAAGAGTTAATGCGAAAAACTGGCGTATCAGCATATCAAATTTCAAGAGATACCAAAATCCCACAAAGTGCATTTTCACGTTGGAAAAAGGGCGAAAGTAACCCTAGTTTAAAAAACATTAAAATATTATCGGAGTATTTTGGGGTACCGGTAGGTTATTTTACTGACGGCGTAGAGGGAACGCCGAAAATTAAAACAAATGAGAGAAAAATAGATTTAAAGAAAATCACAGATAATACATTGATTTGTTATTATGGTGATCGTAAATTGACGGAAAAACAAAAAGCGAAATTACAAAAAGTATTAAAAGCAGTATTAGACGATTAATATATTCAATGGGGATTTGTTAGCATGTTAAATATGGTTTTAGACTTAATTAAATCGTGCGGTTCAAATGAACCGCGCAACATTGCAAGTAAATTAAACATTAAAGTATTTTATAAACGTATGCCCGTAGGTGTTAGCGGTGTACTGATTAAACCGGAGATTAAAAAGGCTATTGTTATAAATAGCCGGTTGAGTAGGCGGCAACAACGCGTAGCACTTGCGCACGAATTGGGGCATGCGTTGCTTCATAGCGAATACGATTTGTACGGAGCGTTAGATGATGCAACGCGCGATAAAATCGAAATAGATGCGAATACTTTTGCGCATTTATTGTTAAACAAAGGGGTTCAAAATGGAAAAGAAACATGCAATTAATGTAGCTTTTTATCAAAGTATTATTTATTTAATTATTGGCTTGGCTTTGGGCCTTGTTCCGTGGCAAGAACATCGGTATGTATTAGCGATTATATTGTTATCTCTGTTTGTTGCCGCGCATTATATAGCCAAATATTCAATAGAGGAATTAGACGATGCAATGCAATATAACGATAAGAAAAAAGGATAAAGGGTATCAATGTATCGTTTCGTACAAGGACGGCAACCGCTGGCGCCAAAAGTCTAAAGAGGGTTTTGAAACGCAAAAGGCGGCAAAAATCCACGCTCAAACGATCATTGATAAACTAAAAAAGACTATCACCGCAACCGATGATAGTCTTAGAAATATAACTCTTATTGATTTTTTTAACATTTATATTAGAGAAAACAAGCCGCGCGCGTTTAACACATACCGCGCTTATGTGCGTACGTTTGATATATTCAAACCTATATTTAGCGAAAAAATTGCGAATATTACACCGTATCAAGTGAAACGCATATTGAACGATACAACATATGCAACGGCTTCCAAAAATCTTGCCTTGGGTATAATTCAGCGTTTATTTAGTTATGCGGTATACCAATATAAAATAATTCCTATAAACGAATTAAAAGTAATACCGCGTTTTAAAAACAATAAGCCTATTAAAATAAAAGCATTATCAGATATAGAAATAGAAACATTTTTAAACGCCGTAAAGGATAGAAACTATAAATACTATATTATATTTTCTATTGCTGCCTATACTGGCATGAGATACGGCGAAATTATTGGCCTTACTTGGGATAACGTAGATTTAGATAGTAATACAATTAATGTAGTGCAGCAATTCGGCGCTATTGATTACAATAAATATGCGTTAAAACCGCTTAAATCAAAAAATAGTTATAGGCAACTACCTATACCGCCAGTATTAGCAAGAATATTGAAAGATTACAAAGGAACATATTCAACTGGCCGCCTTTTTAATAATAGGATTAGTAGTAGCTGGGGCGCATCACAAATTATGAAAAGTTTCTTACCTAACAACTCCATTCATGATCTACGCCATACATATGCAACTAAATTATTATCAAATGGCGTAGATATTAAAACAGTATCCGCCTTATTAGGTGATAGTCTACCAACGGTATTAAAAACATACGTTCATTTTTCAGATGATATGCGATTAAAGGCAGCCGATAAAGTTGCCAATATTTTTGGTTAATTATTTTTGACGTATTTTTGCCGTTGAAATACAAATACACTTTAAACAAGGCATTTTATAGGCAATTTGTTATATCTCATTTATTATAACATTTTTAGGCAAAAAAAATAGCACCTCAAAAGGTGCAATAAAGTTGGTGCGGGAGAAGGGACTTGAACCCCCACGCCGTAAGG
>ERZ772999.1336-NODE-1336-length-14406-cov-21.145843_pt1 | contig 14406 bp, 11 predicted proteins | sample MGYA00511467_ERZ772999 | MGnify/ENA primary metagenome ERZ772999 (study PRJEB29015, sample SAMEA2738064) | human oral metagenome | biome: human oral; feature: human-associated habitat; material: saliva | place: China | collected 2218 ... | reverse complement strand
CCAGGGGCGGCTCTGCGCATTGATGTAAATGCCGCCTGGGATTTGGATCAGGCCCTAAAGCTACTACCCCTATATGACCGCGCCGCCGGCGGGCTCGAATACGCTGAGCAGCCTTGCCGCTCCACCGCTGATCTGGCGGTTTTACGTCGCAAACTCCAGGTGCCAATCGCCGCCGATGAATCCTTGCGTCTAGATGCCAACCCTATGGCGGTGCGCCAGTTAGAAGCGGCGGATGTGGCCGTACTAAAAGTGGCCCCACTAGGCGGTATAAGCGCTGCTTATGAAATCTATAAGCGTTTAGAAATGCCAGCGGTGGTTTCTTCAGCCCTAGACACTTCGGTGGGGATTTACGCCGGTCTGCGCCTAGCTGGAACTCTAGATGAGCTGCCCTATGCTTGCGGCCTGGCCACCGGCTCGCTGCTGCAAGAAGACGTGATTGAGGCGCCCTTTAGGCCGGTAAATGGCCATTTAACCCTGAGCCAGCCGGTGTCAGTTAAGCGCATCCCACCCGCCAGTGAGCCCTTACGTGAGCGCTGGTGCCAGCGCCTAGTGCGCCTAAGCTCCCTGCTAGCTAGCTAAACTTAAAATCACATCTGGCGCCTTGGCGCGCTAGAGACCCAACTAGTTAGGCCAGTTGTGACCCCCCAAGAAGCATCCGCTCCCAGCGGCCCCGCCTTAGAAAACCCTGCCACCTTACTTGCCCGCGCCGTGGTGGCCGCCCTAGTTGAAGCCGGGGTTAAGCGGGTGGTGATCAGCCCCGGCTCGCGTAACGCTCCGCTGACTTACGCCCTGGCCGACGCCGCGCAGGCCGGCTACCTGCAGTTGCGCGTGGTGGTTGACGAGCGCAGCGCCGTCTTTGTGGCTTTAGGCGCCTCCCGCTCCGACTGGCTGCATGAAGGCCTAGCTCGCCCCGCCGTGGCGGTTATGACCTCCGGTAGCGCGGTAGCTAACGCGCACCCTGCCGTGGTGGAGGCCGACGCCGCCGGGGTGCCGCTAATAATTTTGAGTGCCGACCGCCCCCACGCCCTGGTCAACACTGGCGCCAGCCAAACCACGGTGCAAACCGGGATTTTTGGCGCCGCCACCCGCTACCAGGCGGACCTGGGCGACACTAACGCAAGCGGCGCCGTCGCCAATCAAGTACGCCGAGCGGTAGCTGCAGCTTCAGGGCGCCTAAGCCTAGACCCCGGCCCGGTGCATCTAAACGTGCGCCTAGCCCCGCCGCTGGCCCCCACCGCTCCCTGGCAAGTGCCGCATTTGGAACCCAAAACCCACTGGCTGCGTGCGCGCAAGCCCCTAGAGGAGCAGCTAAATGGGGTTACAGTCAGCCAGGTAGGGTGCCGCTTAGGTTTAGATCCCGCCCGGCGTGGGGTGATTGTGGTGGGGGACAACGACGACGCCGAGTTAGCCCACTTCGCCGCCGCCCTGGCCCACGCTTGGGGGTGGCCGCTACTGGCTGAACCCACCTCGCTAGTGCGCACCAACGCCAACGCAGTGGCTGCCTACAGTGCGCTTTTAGCTGGTGGCGACGTCTCAGTTGGTGCCGACGGCGCTCAGCTTTCTCAAGAGATCGAGCAGCTGCTGGTAGTCGGGCACCCCACCCTCACCCGCCCCATCGGCGCGCTACTGGCGCGGGAGGATATTTACCAGGTGGTGCTCACCAACCGGGCGCGCTGGAGTGACGTGAGCGGGCAAGCCGCCTACGTAACCACCCTAGAACAGGCTCTAAGCAGCCTAAATACCCCGGACGTCAGCGCCGGTGCGGGGGCTGGTGGAGATGCCAGCGCGAGTGCAGCTGCGGGGGCGGGCGCCGGCGTCGGCAAAAACGCTCCGTCACCGCTGTGGCTACAACGCTGGCTACAAGCTGGCCAACAACAACTAAACGCCACCAGCGTAACTAAAGCCGCGCAAATGGCTTTAACTACCTGGCAGGCCACCTCACAATACGAATCTCATAGCCAATCAACAGCAATTCACAGCGACGGCCTAGAAAGCAGCGTTACTTTAATGGCAGCTTCTTCGATGACCATCCGCTATCTAGATGCTCGATTACCTGCGGGTAAGCAACTAAAAAAGATGCCCGGCCCAGTAGTGGCTAATCGTGGATTAGCCGGTATTGACGGGACTATCTCCACTGCCGTGGGCCTAGCCTGGGCCAGTGGCCAACCAGTGCGGGTAATTATTGGGGATTTAGCGGCAGCACACGACTTAACCGGCCTGGTTAAGGCAGTTACAGAAAACGAGGTGGACCTGCAAGTAATCGTGTTAGATGATCATGGCGGCAAAATATTTAGCGGCCTTGAATATGGCGCCAGCGAGCTAAGTAATTATTTCCCACGCTTTTTCACTACCGCACAGCAAGTTGATTTCGCACAGGCAGCAGCCGCATTTGGCGCCCATGTGAGCGTAATTGACGACGTCGATGGGCTGCAATCCCTATTGTCTAAGACAATTGAGGGCCGTAGCCTGGTGCATGTCAAACTTGTTTAAGGGTTGCTGCTAACTCCACCAAATGACCACGTCACTATGATTAGCGTCCATAAGGTAGCCATTGTTAGCTACCGCTAAGCAATTAGGAACTATTGATGAGCGATAACTACCAGCCCCGTAACCCCTACGCCCCCAACTATGGCGCTAGGCCGGCCGGAAACTATGGCGCCGCCCCCTACGGCCAGGCCCCCTATGCTCCCTCTAGCGCCCCCGCAGCTCCCTCCGCTCCTGCTAGCGGCTACCCCGGCGGCTACAACAATGGTGCCAACTACACCTCTAACAGCGACAACAAGAAGAGCTCCCCGGGTTGGGGCGGGGTGATGGCCCTATCGCTGACCACCGCCCTGGTGGCCTCAGGTATCACCGCCGGCGGCATGTACTATGCCGGCGCCACAGATGAAGCTCAGCCTTCCGTCACCTCCACCTCCACCGTTTCAGCCAACAACCAGGGCAACACAAAACTGGTAACCACCCAGGGTCAAACCCCTGACTGGCAAAAAGTAGCCGAAAACGTCTCCAGCTCCGTGGTTTACATCCGGGCCAAGCACTCTGACGGCGGCGCCAGTGGATCGGGTGTGGTTATCGACAAGCAAGGCCACATCATCACCAACAACCACGTGGTAACCGGGGCCAGCGCACTATACGCCCAGCTCAAAGACGGGCGTATCTACGAGCTGGAACTAACCGGCACTGACCCCGCCAATGACCTGGCAGTAGTCAAAATCAAGAACGCCCCCTCAGACCTGACCGTAGCCCAAATCGGCTCCTCCAAGGATCTAAAGGTAGGCCAGGGCGTAATGGCTATCGGCGCCCCGCTGGGACTTTCCTCCACCGCCACCACCGGTATCATCTCAGCCCTAGACCGCCCGGTAGTCACTAAGGGCGAGTCCAGTGATGACTCCTCTAGCTCCTCAGCTAACCAACGCGTTTACACCAACGCCATCCAGGTTGACGCTGCCATTAACCCCGGTAACTCCGGTGGCCCGCTATTCGACTCACAGGGACGAGTTATCGGCATTAACTCCTCCATTGCTACCCTGAGCTCTTCCTCCTCTTCGGGCGGCGCACGTAGCGGAAACATCGGTATCGGCTTTGCCATCCCTATTGACCTGGCCAATAAGGTGGCCCAGCAGCTGATCAAGGATCGTAAAGCCACCCACGCCTACCTGGGTGTTTCGCTTGAAGACGGCGGCGCCACAGTTAATGGCGAAACCCGCGCCGGAGCTAAGATCACCAAGGTTGGCTCGGGCACCCCGGCCGCCAACGCGGGCCTGCGTGAAGGCGACGTGATCTTGGCTGTTGACGGTCACGCAGTAGGCGAATCGGCGGCCCTGATGGGTTACGTGCGCCAGTTCAGCGCTGGCGACCAGGTCAAGTTCACCGTTGCGCGCGGCTCAAACAAGATGGAAGTTACCGTCAAACTGGTTGAGCGCCCCGACGACAAGTAAGGGCCACACGCCCAGCCTCGGGCCGGCCGCCCGGCCTTGGGCTGTAAACCCGGCCTCGGGCTACAAACCCAAAGCGGCGCGCATAGGCGCCATTTTGGCGTTAGTTTCCGCCAGCTCATCGGCGGCAACCGAGTCCGGCATAATGCCCGCGCCCGCAAAAATCCGCACCGAACCCACCGGCTGGTTACCCATCGGGTAGCCAGCCGGGCCGCCCTGCGTACCGGCTAGCTGCGGCGTCGAAGCCAGAACCTGCCCACTACGCAACGCAATACACCACTGGCCCTCACCGCGCCAATCCACCCAGCCCACCGGCCCGGCATAGCGCTCGCGGTCCATGCCTTCAAGCTCGCCGATCAGCTGCGCGGCCGCCGTTGTGGGGGTGCCGCATACTGCCGCCGTCGGATGTAGTGCTTCTACCAGCGCTAACGCTCCCGTGTCACCAGCTACCTGGCCGTAAATATCGGTGGCTAGGTGAATCACGTTAGGCAGGGTCAGCGCGAAAGGCTCACTGACGCGCAATTGCTCAGTGATGGGGGTAAGTGCCTTAACCGCCGAAGCCGCCGCCAACTGGTGTTCGCGAGAGTTTTTAGGTGAGCCGCGCAGCCAATCAGCTAGCTGCTCTAGTTCGCTTTGGTCCATATTGGCTCGGCGCCGGGCTGTTCCCGCCAGGACCCGTGAAAACACTTCCCGTTCACGCAGCTGCAACAGCATCTCGGGGCTGGCCCCAATCATCCCGTCTACGCTAAAAGTCCAGGTGGTGGCAAAGCGCGTGGCCAGGTGCTCTAGTGCGGCGCCTAGCGTGAGCGAGCTGCTCAGGTAGCTGTCGCGCGCCAGCACCACTTTGATGGCCCGATTTTGCTTCAGCGCCTGCGTGGCGAGCTCAACTGCCCCGGTCCACTGAGAGTCGCTAAGTGTGCTGCTTTGGCTGGTTTTGGCGCTCTCGACGGCGGGCGCGTTTGTTTGTCCGACGGCGGCCGGGCTGCTCGCGCTAGTGGCGGCGCTTGCTTGGCCCTGCGCACAGACAAAATCCAAAATATCTGCCAAGCCAGCGTTTTCAGCTGCGTTTTCAGCCACGGCGCGCACAAAACTTAGCTGAGGGGTATAGGGCTGGCCCCTAAAAACCTCGCCGCGCGGCGCCGTCGTGGCGGGGGAGAGCTCAAAGCGAGTCAGCCACCAACCCTGACGGTCGCGCCCCACCAAAACCTTGGGTACCACCAGCACCGAACTAGCCTGAGAAGTAGCGCTAAAAGTGATAGCTCCCAGCGCTAGTGGCCCGCTGCCAGGACGACGCACCTGGTCAACCCAACTGGCCTGACCCACCTCATGGCGCCAAGCCTGCCGCAGCTGCTCAATGCGCCTAGGCGGGTTGTGGTTGGGGGTATCTGCGCTGGGGGAGGGGCCTGTCTGGGCAAAGCGGGTAGAGACGGCTGGCTCTGCGGACGGCGTCGAGACCGACTCTGTGGACGGCGTCGAGACTGGCTCTGCAGGCGGGGCGCTTAAAGTGAGCAGGCGCCCCAAACCCACCAAGCCGTAACCCTCATGCAGCCAGCAGCTGACCGACGTCGGCGCATACAAAAAATCAGTCAAGCCAACGCCGGGGCTAACCGACAGTGGGGTAGTGGTGCAAAACAGCTGACCGCTCATGCGCTGGGCTTAACCGCCTGATGCAGCGCCACAATGCCGCCAGAGAGGTTCTTATAAGCCACCTGACACCAACCGGCCTCAAGCAGCAGCTGCGCCAACTCCTCCTGGTTAGGCCAAGACAAAATTGACTCAGCCAAATAGTCATAAGACTCAACATTGGAAGAAAACACCCGGGCCGCCGGGGGCATTACATGACCCAAAAACCACTTGTAGCTCTCACGCACCACCGGGGTAGTGGGAGTGGAAAACTCCGCAATCACAATCCGCCCCCCGGGCTTAGTAACCCTATACATTTGGCGTAAAGCCGCCAAAGTGTCGTTCACATTGCGCAGGCCGTAAGAGATAGTGACCACGTCAAAAGCGTCGTCGGCAAAAGGCAAAGCGGTGGCATCCCCGGCCACAAACTGCAGATCGGGGTAGCGGCGCTTACCCTCCTGCATCATGCCAATGGAGAAGTCGCAGGCCACCACCTGGGCGCCAGCAAGGGCATAGTCGTTAGTGGAGGTGCCCGTGCCCGCAGCCAGGTCCAAAACCTTCATGCCGGGGCCGGCGCCCACAGCTGCACGGGTAACTGCTCGCCAGGCGCGCACTTGGAAACCGCTCATGACGTCATTGGTTAAATCGTAGCGGCGGGCGACAGTGTCGAACATGCCCGCTACTTCGCGCGGGTCCTTATTTAGGCTGGCTCGTGACATGGTCTAATCATCTCAGGTTTTAGAGTTTATGAGCGCAGATTTAAGCAAGCTAAACCGCGCGTAATAAAGCATTTTACTTAGGTGTGACAATCCGTCGTAAAAACGAACTTTTGGCGTAATATTGGGAAAAGCTAGAGGTTAAACGCGTCGTGTGCGCAACCCCTGGCACCTAGCTACTACAGTTTAAAGGTCAATCTCTGTGCGTAAAAGGATGGTGTTCTCGCCGTGAATCCCTATGTCTCCTTACTGGTGATGGGGGCAGTTGCGCTACTTATCGCCATTGGTGGTCTGGCAATGTCTGCCATTATCAGCCCCAACCGGCGCAACTCCACCAAGGTGCGTAACTATGAGTGCGGTGTGGATCCAACTCCTGCCAACAACGCTCACGGGCGCTTCCCAGTCAAGTTCTACCTGGTAGGTATGACCTTCATCATTTTCGACATTGAGGTCGTGTTCCTCTACCCCTGGGCCAGCTCTTTCGCAAAGCTAGGTCTGTTCGGGCTGGTAGCAGCGCTTATTTTCATCGCCCTAATCACCGTTCCCTACGTCCTTGAATGGCGTCGTGGCGGCCTGGATTGGGACTGATAAGGGGATAAAGCATGAGCCAAGAAAACCAAGCCGGTAACCCCGGATTCCTGCTAACCAGCGTTGAGACCGTGGCCGGCCTAGCTCAGTCACGGTCGCTATGGCCTGTCACCATGGGTCTGGCCTGCTGCGCTATCGAAATGATGGCCACCGCCGGCCCTCGCTTCGACCTAGCCCGCTTCGGTTGGGAGGTGTTCCGTGCCTCGCCGCGTCACGCCGACGTAATGATCGTGTCCGGGCGTGTAAGCCACAAGATGGCCCCCATCGTGCGTAACGTCTACGACTCGATGCCTGAGCCCAAGTGGGTTATCTCCATGGGTGCCTGCGCCTCCACCGGCGGCATGTTCAACAACTACGCCGTAGTGCAGGGCGCCGACCACATTGTGCCGGTAGACATCTACCTGCCCGGCTGCCCCCCGCGCCCCGAAATGCTGATCAACGCCATGCTGGAGCTGACCAAGCAGATCTCTAAGCGCCCGCTGCTGGGCCACCGCAAGGAGATCGCTCGCGCCGTCGAGGCTGCCGCCCTGGCCGCCACCCCCACCCACGCACAGAAAGGCCTGCTGGCATGAGTGAAGAGCTAAGCCAGGCAACCGAGGCGCCCGTAGCCCAGATTGACGGCGTCGCCGTACGCCCGCAGCTAGCCCTGGAAGTTATCGGCAGCGAACACGGCCTATTTGGGGCCAAAGACGCCGGTGACACCACCGGTTTTGACGGCCTCAGCCAGGTAATCACCCTAGCCCCCGCAGCGGTGCGCCCCTACGGTGGCTGGTTCGACGCCGTCGTCGACGACCTAATCGAAGACCTACGCAAGGGCGGGCTGGAACCCTCCCAGGTAATCGAGAAGGTAGTTGTAGAAAACGGCGAGCTAACCATTTTTGTGGTACGCGAGCACCTGGTGGCCGTAATGCAGTACCTGCGTGACGACCCCGACCTGCGCTTTGAGCTGTGCATTGGGGTCTCGGGCGTTAACTACCCCGGCGACAAAGACCGCGAACTGCACGCCTGCTACCAGCTGATGAGCCTGACCCACGGCAGCCGTCAGCTGCGCATTGAGGTAGCTGTTCCCGACGCCGACCCGCACGTGCCCTCAGTAGTTAGCGTTTACCCCGGTAACGACTGGCACGAGCGCGAAACCTGGGACCTGATGGGCATCGTTTTTGACGCTCACCCCGGCCTCACCCGCACGGCCATGCCCGATGACTGGGTAGGCCACCCCCAACGCAAGGATTACCCGCTAGGTGGTATCCCGGTCGAATACAAGGGCGCATCCACGCCCCCCGCTGACACTCGGAGGTCTTACCGCTGATGAGCATTCACGCAACCGGTGCAGCACTAGACTCTCTGGCCGCTGACGCTCCCCAGTTCCAAACCAACGGTGGCGACTGGGATGAAGTACTAGCCCAGATTGCTGCCCGCGATGAAGAAGAACGCATGCGCGATGACCGCATCGTGCTGAACATGGGTCCCGTCCACCCCTCCACCCACGGCGTGCTGCGCCTGGTGCTAGAGGTGGAAGGTGAACATGTCACCGATGTGCGCGTAGGCACCGGATACCTACACACAGGTATCGAAAAGAACATGGAGTTCCGCACCTTCACCCAAGGCGCCACCTTCGTAACCCGTATGGATTACGTGGCCCCCTTCTTCCAGGAAGTGGCTTGGGCTCTGGCGGTGGAAAAGGCCCTGGGTATTACTGACCAGGTGCCCGAGAAGGCCTCGGTAGTGCGCGTGCTGCTCATGGAGCTAAACCGCATCGCCTCCCACCTGATCGCGGTGGGAACCGGTGGTAACGAGCTGGGTGGTACCACCTTGCTGACTATCGCCTTCCGTGGCCGCGAAAACATTTTGCGCGCCTACGAAATGATCACCGGCCTGCGCATGAACCACGCCTTTGTGCGTCCCGGCGGCCTAGCCCAAGACATTCCCGCAGGCGCGGTAGAGTTCATCCGCTCCACCCTGCCCAACATCAAGCGCGACCTGGGCGAGCTGGAAAAGCTGTGCATGGGTAACCCGATTCTGCGCGGCCGTATGATCGGCGTGGGCGAGATCGACCTGGCCGGGGCCATGGCCCTGAGCTTGACCGGCCCCTGCCTGCGCGCCACCGGCTACCCGATGGACCTGCGTAAGAGCGCCCCCTACTGCGGGTATGAAACCTACGACTTTGACGTGCCGGTTTACGACCGCTCTGACTGCTTCAACCGTATGCGCGTGCGTATGGATGAATGCTTCCAGTCCCTCAAGATTGTCTCCCAGTGCCTTGAGCGCCTAGAGCAGCTAGAGGGCGAGCCCACCATGGTGGATGACCCAGCTATTGCTTGGCCGGCCCGCATGAGCCTAGCTGCTGACGGCCAGGGCCAGTCCCTGGAGCACGTGCGTGAAATCATGGGCACCTCCATGGAGTCCCTGATCCACCACTTCAAGCTGGTCACTCAGGGCTTCCACGTGCCCGCAGGGCAGGTTTACCAGACGGTTGAGCACGCTAAGGGTCTGCTGGGTGTGCACCTAGTTTCCGACGGCGGCACTCGCCCCTACCGCGTGCACTTCAGGGATCCTTCCTTCTCTAACCTGCAGTCCATGGCCATTATGGGAGAGGGCGGCATGCTTGCCGACATCGTTCCGACTCTGGCTTCCATCGACCCCGTACTAGGAGGTGTGGACCGCTGATGAGTTATGACGAAGCAACTTTGACGCGTCTACGTGAAGAAAGCGCCCAGATCATGGGGCGTTACCCCAGCGGGCATGAGCGTAGCGCGCTGATCCCGATGCTGCACCTAATTCAGAGCTATGACGGTTACGTCTCGCCTGATGGCATCCGTTTTTGCGCTGAAACCCTGAACCTGACCACCTCTGAGGTTAGTGCTGTAGCTACCTTCTACAGTCAGTTCCGCCGTCACCCCGGCGGCCAGTACCACGTGGGTGTATGCACCAACGCACTGTGTGCGGTTATGGGTGGAGACGCGGTTTGGGACGCGGTTAGCGAGCACCTGGGCATCGGTAACGACGGCGTCACTGAAGACGGCAGCATTTCGCTAGAACGTATCGAATGCAATGCGGCCTGCGACTATGCGCCGGTAGTGATGGTCAACTGGGAGTTTTTCGACAACCAGACCCCCGCCAAGGCCATTGACCTGGTGGACAAGCTGCGTCAAGGCAAACCGGTAGGCCCCACCCGTGGCCCCAAGCAGGTGCCCACTTTCAAGCAAAACGAGCACCTACTAGCTGGTTTTGAAGACGGCCTGGTAGATGAGGGCATCAGCGCTGGCGCCCCCAGCCTGCTAGGACAGACAATCGCCCAGGAAAAGGGCTGGAGCGCACCGAAGGAGGAAACCAAGTGAGTGACACTGCAGTGGCACAGCCCGCTTACAGTGCGCCAGGGACGCTAACGCCCATCTTGACCTCCATGTGGGGTGTGGACCGCTCTTGGACCCTGGACGTTTACCGTCGTCACGGCGGCTATGAGGGCCTAGCTAAGGCCAAGAAAATGCAGGCCAGCGAAATCGTTGAGCTGGTTAAGGCTTCCGGCCTGCGCGGCCGTGGTGGTGCAGGCTTCCCCACCGGTCTGAAGTGGTCCTTCCTGCCCGCTCCTGACGGCAAGCCGCGTTACCTGGTGGTTAACGCTGACGAGTCCGAGCCGGGCACCTGCAAGGACATCCCCACCATTATGGGTAACCCGCACGCCCTGATTGAGGGTGTGGCCATCACTTCGCGCGCTATCGGTTGCGACCACGCTTTCGTATACCTGCGCGGTGAGGTTAGCCAGGTTTACCGCCGCCTGCTGGCTGCGGCCCGTGAGGCTATGGAATCTGGCCTGCTAGACACCGGTTTCGGCCTGGATGGCAAGCAGCCGCTAACCATTACTGCCCACGCCGGCGCCGGCGCCTACATCTGTGGTGAAGAAACCGCGCTGCTGGACTCGCTAGAAGGCCGCCGTGGTCACCCGCGTCTCAAGCCGCCCTTCCCGGCTGTGGCCGGTCTGTACGCGCGTCCCACCGTTATCAACAACGTTGAGACCATCTCCCAGGTGCCCGGCATCCTACGTGAAAGCGCCGCCTGGTACTCCGCCATGGGTACTGAAAAGTCCAAGGGTCACGGTATTTTCTCCGTCTCTGGACACGTGCGTAACCCCGGCCAGTTTGAGGCTCCTTTCGGTATCACCATGCGCGAACTGATCGACATGTGCGGTGGTATCCGCGACGGTCACCAGCTCAAGTTCTGGGTGCCCGGTGGTTCCTCCACCCCCATCTTCACTGAAGATGAACTCGATGTTCCCCTGGACTACGAGTCTGTAGGCGCCGCCGGCTCCATGCTGGGTACCCGCGCGCTACAGGTATTTGACGAGACTGTTTCAGTAGTGCGCGTAGTGACTCGCTGGACCGAGTTCTACCAGCACGAATCTTGCGGTAAGTGCACTCCTTGCCGTGAAGGTACCTACTGGATGCGCCAAATCATGCTGCGCCTAGAGGCCGGTAAGGGCCTGCCGGGCGACGTGGAAAAGCTGGAGTCGATTGCCTCCAACATCGCTGGGCGCTCCTTCTGTGCGCTAGGTGACGCTGCCGCCACCCCGGTGCTAAGCGGCATCAAGCGTTTCCGCTCCGAGTTCGAGGCTGGTTACACCACCCCGGCTTGCGAGCTCTTCCCCTACGCAGCCAGTGCAATCACGGAAAGCGGACGGTGACTTCTATGACCGACCTGGTAAATATCAAGATCGACGGCGCCACGGTAGCCGTGCCCAAGGGTACGTTGCTCATCCGCGCTGCCGAACAGGTGGGCGTGCGCATCCCGCGTTTTTGCGACCACCCGCTGCTAAAGCCCTCAGCTAACTGCCGCCAGTGCCTGGTGGAAGTAGCTATGCCCGGGCGTGACGGCGTCGTACGTAAGATGCCCAAGCCCCAGCCCTCCTGCGCCATGACCGCCATGGAAGGCATGGAGATCGAAACCCAGGCAACCAGCGAGGTAGCTGCCAAGGCCCAGAACGGGACCATGGAGTTCCTGCTGATCAACCACCCGCTAGACTGCCCGGTCTGTGACAAGGGTGGCGAATGCCCGCTACAGAACCAAGCGCTTAAGCTCATGGAACAGGGTGGCCAGTCCGTCACCCGCTTCACCGACGTCAAGCGCACCTTCCCCAAGCCGCTGCGTCTAACCAGCCAGATCCTGCTAGACCGTGACCGCTGCATCCTGTGCCAGCGTTGCGTGCGTTTCGCAGACCAGATCGCTGGCGACCGCTTCATTGCCCTGCAAGGACGCGGTGGCGGTCACCCCGCCGGCGAGCACTCGGGGATGTACGGTGAGCAGATTGGCCGCTTTGACGCCACTGCCCTGGACTTCCACGAGCCCGGCGACTATGCGGGCACGCAGGACATTCGCGGCGAGCACCACCTGATTCCCGACCCCACCTTGGCCGGCCCCGGTGGTCAAAGCGGTGTGCAGGACGGTCTAACCGCCGGCGCTGAGATAGGCAACCAGGATGTAAGCGGACGCCCCTTCGCCTCCTACTTCTCTGGCAACATCATCCAGATCTGCCCCGTAGGTGCCCTCACCAGCGCCAAGTACCGTTTCCGGGCCCGCCCCATGGACCTGGTTTCCACCGACTCGGTAACCGAGCACGACGCCTCCGGATCCGCCATCCGCGTGGACATGCGTCGCGGTGTGGTGTTGCGCCGCATGGCCGGCAACGACCCCGAGGTCAACGAAGAGTGGATCACCGACAAGGACCGCTTCGCCTTCCCGTGGGCCAGCGCTCCGGACCGCCTGACCACCCCGCTGGTACGTGAAGCTGACGGCACCCTGGTTCCCACCAGCTGGCCCGACGCTCTCGACGTCGCCGCACGCGGCCTAGCTAAGGCTATCGCCGCTGGTGGTGTGGGCTTCCTGCCCGGTGCCCGGCTGACCCTAGAGGACGCTTGGGCCTGGTCTCGCTTTGCCCGCACCGTGGCCCACACTAACGACATCGACCAGCGAGTACGTCCCGCCGGCGCTGAGGATGAAGCCTTCATCGCCGCTAACGTGGCTGGTCGTGGCCTTGGCCGCGTCACCTACACCAGCCTGGAAAGCGCCGGCACGGTGCTGTTGGTGGCCCTAGAGCCCGAGGATGAGTGTGGTTCGCTGTTCCTGCGCCTACACAAGGCCGTGAACAACCGTGGCCTCAAGGTGCACACCGTGGCTCCGATTAAGAGCGCCGGTTCGGTAAAGCTACGTGCCAACATCATCAGCGCCACCCCCGGTAGCGAGGTTGCCGCTGTTAAGGCCCTGCCCGCCGAGCTAACCGAGGCCCTTAGCGCTGAGGGTGCCACCATCCTGGTGGGTGAACGCGCTGCCGAGGTGCCCGGCCTGCTCAGCGCCGTCGACGCTTTGGCTAAGAGCACTGGTGCCCGCCTGGCTTGGGTGCCGCGCCGTGCCGGTGAACGCGGTGGTATCGAGGCTGGTACCCTGCCGGGCCTGCTGCCTGGTGGTCGCCTAGTTTCCGACGACGCCGCCCGTGCCCAGGTTGAGCAGCTATGGGGCGCCCTGCCCAGCGCTGCCGGCCGCGACACTGAGGCTATCTTTAACTCGGTGCTCAGCGCTGATGGCCTAGATGCCCTGGTAGTTGGTGGCGTTGACCTGCGCGACTTTAGCGACCCAGGATTGGCCCGCACCGCCATGAGCGAAGCTGGCTTCCTGGTACAGCTAGAGGTGCGCCGCTCAGAAATCAGCGAGCATGCTGACGTGGTCTTCCCCGTAGCCCCGCCCGTAGAAAAGAACGGCACCTTCGTTAACTGGGAAGGGCGCGTGCGTCCCTTCGGTCAGGCCCACGTTTCACGTGCCCGCACCGACCGTCAGGTACTGGCCATGCTGGCTGCAGAAATGGGATCTGACCTGCACGTAAATGACCTAGCTGAGCTGCACCGTGAGCTAGCCGGCCTGGGCATTAGCGCAACGCACCCTGACATGCAGCCCACCAGCGCCGTCGCCACTAGCAAACTGGCCCCCGGGCAGGCCTACCTGGCTACCCACAAGCCCATGCTTGACGGCGGGCGCCTACAGGACTTCGAAGAGCACCTGGCCGCCACCGCGCGCCGCCCGGTGGTCTACGTGGCCCGCGAACTGGCCAAGGCTAATGGCATCCACTCCGGCAGCCAGCTGCAAGTCAGCACGCAAACCGGCTCGATCACTTTGCCGGCGGTAATCGCGCCGCTAGCACCCAACACTGTTTGGCTTCCCGAATGCTCGGCCGGTTCCACCGTGCGTCAGAGCCTAGGCGGCGGCCAAGGTCTTATCGTTAATCTCTCGGAGGTGAAGTAAATGCACGCCGTCGTTATGACGCTGCCAACCGCAGCCGGGGTAACTGCGGACTTTTCTGACACCCCCTGGTGGATTACGCTGATCAAAGCCGTATTCCTAGCGGTATTTTTGATCCTGTCCGTGATTATGGCGCTGTGGGTTGAGCGTCGTGGTCTGGGCCGTATGCAGACCCGTCTAGGGCCTAACGTTAACGGTCCGCTAGGTCTGCTCCAGGCTGTTGCCGACGCAGGCAAGCTGATCATGAAGGAAGACTTCTGGCT
>ERZ772999.1333-NODE-1333-length-14415-cov-6.384262_pt1 | contig 14415 bp, 32 predicted proteins | sample MGYA00511467_ERZ772999 | MGnify/ENA primary metagenome ERZ772999 (study PRJEB29015, sample SAMEA2738064) | human oral metagenome | biome: human oral; feature: human-associated habitat; material: saliva | place: China | collected 2218 ... | reverse complement strand
CGAATTGGTCTAATTCCTCGAACCATACTATACCGACATACCCAAATGGTAATTTAATTGATTTTACTTTTTGTGGATCATCAACACCTAGGAATAATATCCGTTGCCCTGTTGGATTATAGATAATCTCTAATGGCGATTTCTTGAACGTAAACTTATCAGATACACCCAATTTCTCTATGCACCACTCTATTTGAGCGTATACGGAGTTTTTAAGTGTCTGCCCTACTTTACGTAATACAACCGCATGACAATCCTTGTTACTCATCAAGGTGTCTACTACTTCAATACCAACAAATGACGATTTAGTACTACCACGTCCACCAGTCAACCAATAATGCGTGTGTCTATGCCGTTTAATATCAGCACTTACCACGTCATAATGTGGAATAATAACCTCAGTTAAATCAACACGCTTGAACGTGTCCTGTGTTGGCTCGTCATTTTCTGTAAGTCCGCCTGATACATTCAATACGAATTCAGCTGCCTTATTATCACCATTGATTGCATTTACCACCTGTTTTAGCACAATGGCCGTCTGTGCCGTTATATTTAACCCCTTAGCACTTGCAAGGCTCTTTATTTTCTCATCTATTTGGCCGTCTTTTAATGGAGTATCCAATAATGTATTGGTTATTTCTCTCCATGTCTTTTTGGCTCTTTTTGCCTTGCCACTAGCAATGCCACCGAGTGAACCAAGCCGTTGACGCTCTTCTTTCGGTAACTTGCCTATATCTCTTAGGTTTTGTTTATTGATAGCTACTTGGCTCACCCCCTTTCTGTGCTATATCCGTGGTTTATGGTTATAAATTACCTGTTTTGATGAAATTTGCCGCCCTCGTTGCATGTTCATGAGTTGCTGGCCCATAATAACGAGGACTATGTTTAAACGTTCCATCTGGCTGTAATTCTAATGCCGTTTTCTTTAGTCCTTTAATAAAATATGTGTTAGGTCTTTTCGCCCATTGCGTAACTTTACCACTATCAATTAAACTTTTAGCACTTGTCGATACCTTTGTTTTACTTGCTGTTTTCATGCTAGCCTCTAAATTAGCAACTTTCTTTTTCCACGTTCTAATAGTTGCTGTCGTTCTAGTTTTAGGTACCTTGCCACTATCTAAATCTTTTAAATACGCTTTTACCTGTTTAATATTTCGAGCTGTAATGTTTAAATTACCTTTATGGTCAAACAAGCTGCCTCTAGCTTTATCACGTGCCACTTGGCGTTCTACCACTCGTTTTTGTTTTTCAATCTTTTCCTTTAGACTGTTTAGACTAGCATTTTCTCTGTCTGCTCTATTTTTTTCTGCACGGCCTTTTCCTTTTTCAATGTGCCACACTTGGCCTTGCCTTGCTCTCATGTTATTTACATGATCATTGAATTTAGCATCAAAGCTAGCTTGCAACGCTGTAAGTTTTGCCTTGCTTTTCTTTGTGCCTTTGCTTTCTTTTCCGCTACCTGTTAGCGAATATCCAGCACCTCTACCACCCATATATTCACCTTACCCTTTCATCTTGTCAGTTACTGCATTGCTAATGTATGTTACATCACAATCGAATGTATACCCAATATCACCGCCATATATGATTATGTTATGCGGTTTAACAAGCTTCATGCATTCGTCCATACCTTGTGTCCATATATCAAATGCATCTTTGTTTCTTTTAACGCCTATAGTTGATACCGCTATCGTTCCGCCTGTTGGTAGTCCATCAAAAGCGAAATCATAGCTATCTGTACCAGCCCATGACACAGTAGGAATAACCGTACACCCATAATCTTGCATCATTTGACCGATTAAGCGACTTCTATATGCATTCCATATCATCATCGCTATTGGCATGTTCGTGTATAGGCTAAAATCAGGCGTTAATACACAATCATAATCTGCAAGCATGGTACAGTAATCTTCCGGACTATTCCATACTCTTTCAAATTGATAATCATCAAGGAAGAAATGAACCCCTACGCCTTCTTGTGGAGGTGTACTTTTGCAATAATTAAACCCCATTAACGACTTCGGCGTGTGTATCACCTTATCCAGTGTAGGTATGTCATATATCCCTGTGCATCTGTTTTCATCAAAATCATACAAGTTATATGCATTAGCCGTACGCTCACGCTCATTTTCCTTTTGCGGTAATTCTATTTCAACTGTGTCTACTGGATCAGCAATTTCAAATCCAAAGTCCGACATATCGAAATCAAATATTTCATTCATCTCTAATGACAAAATACCTTTATCCCATTTAGATGCCTCGGCTACTTTGTTATCCGCCAGTCTGTACGCTTTTATTTGCTGGTCTGTTAGATCATCAGCAATAATACAAGGTACTTCTTCAATACCTAATGCATGTGCTGCCTTATATCTGGTATGTCCACATACAATTACATTATTTCTATCAATTACAATCGGCACTTTAAACCCAAATCGTTCAATTGATTTTGCTACTAACGGAACGGCTTTATCATTCTTGCGTGCGTTCTTATCATATGGAGTTAATTCATGTAAGCTTTTCGTTACAATTTCCATTATTTAAGAACCTCACCGCCTTTCCGTTTTAACTTGCCTTTATCCTTGCGACATATTCCGCAATGTGGTTTACAAGAATGTTTAGCCGTTATATACGTCTGACACAAGCCGTTATATTCTATTGCATCAGCCGTGCATATTCCATATTTATCATTGTTCAAGCAATGCTTTCTATCGCAATGTACCTGTGTCACATTTCCCTCTTTTGTTAGTTTTATGCAAAAAATGAGATATATCCACATAGATATACCTCATTTTATGATAGTTTTATTCATTTTGTTTGTATTGATTACTCAAAACCGAAGTTATACCATTGAACTCTTGTCAATGTAACACATAGGTTTTAGCGTTCCTTCTAAAACTCTATAGCTTGTTAAGTACCTAGGAAACAAATATAACTCCAGTTTTCAACGATCATTACACACTCAATACCAACAACTAACAATTTGATGGATCGTAATCGTGTTAGGTTAAGTAACAACAAGAATATGAATAAGTTTCTTTTGGAGGCTGCTAGTTGTCAGTATTCAATGTGTATAACCAATTAGGGCAGGTTCATATCTTTAAGGTTAATAATGTATAAGCTATATATTGTGAGGATATTCGACCCACCCTTATCAGTTAGCAGTAAATTTACATATAAAGTTTTGTCTTAACACATACTTCAAAATTGAAATTAGAAAAAAGTATAGTGTTGTTTCCTTAGTAATCAATTATGGTTGCGCTGCTACTCTGCGACCGTTAGCGCTATACGTTCCATTGCGCCCATATACAACAAAGGCACGCTCTTATATGGGCGTGCTTGTTGTTGTGTTTTGATGTCCTAAGGAAAGAGTGAGTAGTAGTCGCTTAGTGGCAACTTCTACATATATATTATACCTAATAGCAAACTATAGGTATATGGACAATTAAGGACATTTACGGACATTATAGGACAAGTTTTTTTCCGAACTCCAATAAGGCTTTTTGTTTATATCGTTTTGCCTGCCTTTCCGAATAATTACCAATCATTTTTAATGCATCGTCAGTCGAATTGTTAAGAATAAACTCATATCTCAATATGATTGCCCCTTGTTTTTCATCTAATGCATCAATTCGTCTGATAGCATCGCACTTTAAATCAGTTAATTCATCGATACGTTTATTTCTTTCCGCAACAACATCAAGGAATTTAGCCACGCTACCATCTAGTCCTTGCGGAGTTCCACCACCACTAACCCTATCTTTTGAATAATCGATCGCACCTATTGTTGTCATATTAAGCCTCAATAAGTTAATCTCTTTTTTGATAGACTCAATTTGTGTTTCAACCAACTTAACAGGTTGTAGGTACTCAACCGCCTTTTCTATTAGTTGTTTTTCGTCTAATTCACCCAAACACTCACCCCCAATATAAACGCTAGACACATTACAATTACCACCAAGCCTAATATAACTGCACTTTTAGTTCCAAACTTTATATCAATAAAGTTTATCAATAAGAAACTAACTATAGATGCAATGCCACTCACAAGTAATGTTTTAAGCATAATCTATTTATACCTCTGCTAGTTTTGCGTATTCCCATCGATACACTTCATTATCAACATCATCAACACTCCACGATGTAGCTCCATATTCCCACGCCATTACATTGACACCATCAAATGACGAAAAATATCTATTGTACCAGTTTTTCCCCTCATTGCTAACCAATATTGGTGTATCAACTGCCACTTTTGACCAGTCAACAATGCCTAACTCTCCTGCAATGTTTAACACTTCATTCCGTTCTATTTTGGGCATTATTTTGCTTATGTTATTAATACACTTTACATGACCACCACTATTTATATCTAATATGCCGTCATTCATAACTGGTCTTTTTGTTGTTACAAATGCAGTACTACTTACATTCTTAACATAATATTTCCAGCCATCATCATATAGCTTTTGAAGTAACCACTCTTGACCTTGTTTATCTGTGATCATACTGCACCCACGCTCCTCTATCCTCATTCCATTTGAATTTAACTACATCGTATAAATCAAAATCATCAATCTTTTCACTTACCTTGCCTATATAGAACGCATCCTCATCACTCTCTACCGCAAGCTGGCACAAGAAATCAAATGCATCTTGGTAACTTTGAGGTCTTATGTTAAAGTCGGAGTGTTCAACGTAACCGCTATAGCTTGTCATGTACACCTCTTATAACCCTACCATTATGCACTTAACACCTTTTTCAACTATATAGTCCATAAGTTTTATTAGCTTGTCATACTCTTTATCCGTGAGTTTCCCTGCATTATAAACATCATCCACTTTCCACCTAATCTCATTTAAACTTTCAATGCTATAGGCTGAAAGTATATACTGCCTGGTTTTTCTGTAAAAAGCACTCATACTCACCTCTTATGATAGGGCGGATATTTCACCGCCCATATCATTTACTTAAATAACCAATACACCAAGAACGCAATCATAACTAACATTGATAGTATTAGTAACGTTACACACATTAATGCCCCATCACGTTCCATTTCATGCATCCGTTGTAGTTTTTTATAATTACGATCTAATTCATTTTCCATTCTTCAACTTCTTTGTTTTTTCCTTTGCAGTTAATTAATTTTAAAAACTTATTTACCAGTACTGCCATATCCACCAGTACCTCGTTCTGTTTCACTCAATTCATCTACTTCTACTACATCGACCATTGCTACTGGTACGATGATTAATTGTGCGATGCGATCACCTCTAAATATCATGTAATCACTACAAGATATGTTTTCATATGCAATGCTTAATTCCCCTCGATAGTCAGCATCAATAATGCCTACACTATTGGCACATCTTAATGGTGTTTTACTCATACTACTTCGTGGCACAAGTAAACCCATATGCCCTTTTGGTATTTCCACCGCTACCCCTAGCGGTATTTTCTTTTGACTATCTGTAGGCACTTTGATGTGAAACGGACAATATAGGTCTAACCCAGCTGCATCTTCACTACCTCTTGTTGGTAACTGTGCATATTCACTAACCAGCTTTACTTTTATTTGTTCTGTCAAAACTCCACCCCCAGCATAATCAACGCTTTTTTCACAGTTTTATAATCTGCTCCTACCTGATAACTGATTGCCCTTAATGACATTCCAGCGTTATGCATTTGTAATAATGAATTTCCATCTAACTCACTTGCACGTGTATATGTCTTTTGTGGTTTAGTACCTTTCAAGCCTAAACAACATAACGCTCTACCAGCACTTATATTTCCATACACACAAGCTGCTAGTGCTAACCAGTTAAGGTTATTATCTGGAACAAACTCACTCATATTAACCGCCATTGCTCCACTCACTTTCCTTATACAATTTAAACCAATCATCTGCACTCATGACTACAAGCCACTTTTGATTGCTCTTTTTCCAAGCCACTATAGGTATATCGCCATTGTTTGCTTGTTGTGCATCGTGTTCCGCTTGCTCGTAGGCTTTACGAACATTCAAATTTTCAACAAATTTGACCTCTTGATGTATGTTAGGTAGTCCGATACAGTCCGATGCATCACCTGTGTTACCACAATATTGTGCAGTTCTACGTACTTTATCGAACCCATTGGCTCTACACACATCACGCCACATTCGTTCGCCACGTTTACCTTTATCTTTACTATTTATCGGCAATGATCATCACACCTCTTTAAAATATCCTTTACTAACTCCAACGGAATATGCGACCTTGTGTTATATCGATTAATACCTTTGATATTCATGTTTTCAAATTTAATGTTGTTCCTAACATTATCTTTCAATAACTTCAAATCGATATTGCTACCAAACTTTGTTGGTTTCTTAACTGGATAATCATAGTTGTTGTAATAGGTTAGGTTTTCATAAGGAACATCAAACCCTATTACATTCTTGATATACTCCCATATCCGCCCATATGCTGGGTTTTCAATCACGAATACCTTAGGTTGATAACGCTCAATGATTTTCAATGTATTGTAGATACACATTTCACCATTGATACGTGTTAGGAATGACTTATCATATTTGAATTGGTAGTTTTCATAATCAACATGATTTCTGATTGTGAATTTACTACCTTGTTCGTACTCACCAAACAAGTTTATAGTCATATCCTTTTCTTGTTTCCAACACGCATTACCACCTTTCATCGCACTTGCTACGCTCCAACTTTCACAGGGCGGACTAGCTAGAATTACATCTGGTCTATCTAGCAAGTCCAACTGCTCCCATAGTGCGTTAGGTTTATGTAGCGTATTAACTGCAAGGTCTTGGTTTATACACGCATCACCAATGCCTATTGATGTGATTGTGTGCTGCCCCCCATATTCACGTTATATTCATCTACCGCTTGACGATAGCAGCCGTTGCCATCATCAAATAACCCCCATATATGCATCCTCTTTCCTGTTCACCTCTAATCATTCACAGTACATCCATACTTTGCCTTTCTCATACGATGCTTAACTTTCTTTACGTTATCCCCAAGGTACGCTAACACATCATTTCGTTTGATTGTGTTCTCTTGCATCGTTTCCTTTTTGCGTTTGTACATTCGGTAAGCTGGACACTTTACGTGGCAAGCTACCTCTCTGTATTCGCATCCCTTACATGGTGCATTCATTTTTCAGTCCTTATCCTCAAAAGGGTTTATAGTTTCAAGTACCACAAAAGAAGTATTATTGTATCCGTGGCGTTTTTCCCATTTACGAAATACATCGGTTAATTCTGCTTGTAATTCGTCTATATGTTCTTGTTTTACGTTTAGCAAATAATCTTCCGACCACTCCGCTATTTCATCATCAAGATCACTATCAAAAACATTTTCAATTACACGCTCCGCATCAACAGTAGGAACATAATAATACGGGTTCCCAACTCTAATTTTTGGTACTTCGTCAGCTGGATAAGTATCCGCAAATTCCTTAACCGCATCTTCAATGCTTTTATGCGGATATCCTACATACTCACCAATGCACCAACACCACTCATTCTCGTTTTTTACTAGCATATTTTCACCTCTTAAAACGGAATATTTTCATCTTGCGGTTGTTCAAAACTATCAAAGTTACTTGATGCAGTTTCATCATTCGTTAATGATGTACCTACAAAGTTTGCTACCACCTCTGTTACATATCGTTTTTGACCGTCAGCCGTTTCATAAGAACGTGTTTGAAGTCTGCCCTCTACAAACGCTCTATTGCCTTTACGCAAATTACCAATGCTTTCAGCTAGCTTTCCCCATGCTACACAGTTAATGAAAGCAGTTTGTTCTTTTGTTTCGTTGTTACTATCAATATATGTATTGCTTGCTGCCACATTGAATGTGGCTACCGCCTTTACGCTATTCGTATAGCGTACTTCTGGATCACGTGTTAAGTTGCCTAAAATTTGTACTGTATTCATAATTCTCCTTTAAATCTTTTGTTCGATGCACATCGTGCCTTTATAGATACGCATCATCTCTTCTAAATTTGCAAAGGTTCTTGCATCAGCCTTTGCAATCATCTGCATCTGTTGAGTAGCCTCTTCTTGTGTTTCCACGTTTAAAGGTATCTCAATCGTGATTACCATCTTTCGTTTTTTACTTAGCATTTATCCCACTAAACATAATCTGCAATACGATATGTTTTTGTTTCTTGCACTACATACGCTCTGTTCTCGTATCTATGGCGTTTTTCCCATGCTTGGAATACCTTTGTTAATTCTTCGCTTAGTTCGTCAATATGTTCATTTTTAACATCTTTCATGTAATCGTCTGACCATTCAACGATTTCATCATCTAAGTTGTAATCACACACATTCCAAATAACACTCTCGCCGTCTACTTCTGGCACATATCGGTATGGATGACCAACTTCTATCGTTGTCTGTAATAACTCCTATCGACTTAAAGCACCAAAATCGCCGTAGTCATATTCGTTATCTACATAATCAGCGATAGCCATTTTAACGCTATCTTGCGGTTCGCCAGCCACTTCATCATCAACCCAACAATACTTTGTTTCATCTTTAACTAACACAATCTATCACCCCTTACCAATAACTGATTTGATTTAATTCAGCATCTACTTCATCAACAAACACATCGTAGTTTTTGTGAATGTGGCAATCGACTGTTGCCTCATTCCTCATGATTTCAAGCAAGTTCTCAATCTTTACTCTTGCCTGTGCCTCGCTAGTTGCCATGACTTGAAAACTAACGTTAAAGCTAACGTTTACACTTACATCAAACTCTTTCACTCTTTCTTTCATCTATCCCCCTATTGCTTGTTTCAATAACTCTTTTCCTTTGTCAGATATTTTACTTTTATTGATTATCTCTGTTACATCTACTGGTTCTTTTGCTACCTCTACCAAGTTTCCTGTAGAGGTCATTTCTATTTGCTTTTGCCCAGCATTTAGTAACGCTCGTTCACGCTCTGCCTTTTCTCTTGCTTTTAATAACAAGTGATTATCTTTAATCGAATTAGATAATCTCAATCGCTCACGCTCTCTTGTTTCTTGCACTTCGTAGTTCTTAACGAACTGTGCCCTACATGATGTTTCGTTGAAGTTATCGCCGTTTTGAGGGTCAAACGATTTCCAAATTGCTTTGGCGCATTGTTTCGTTAAACCCTCTAATTTGTCTAACCCCTTTTCGTAGCCATATGATCGTGCCACTTGATACACCCTTTCCCATGCATCTTGTGCAATAGGAAGTTCCTCATGTGCATTTACAAAAGCACTTAATGCGGAACATTCCTCTCTGATTTCTGCAATCGTTGGTAAGAATTTACATCTATCAATTAAATTATTCACCGCTTGTTCTAATGTAACTGGGTTAATATCTGATAGCTTATAAACATATAATTTCATGCGTTCCTTTGGCATATCAGTACTGTACGCTAGCTGTAACATCGATAGTGCTTTCACTATCTGTTGTTGATTGTTCATTTGCACCCCCAAACTCTTGCATTAAATCATTAACAACATCAATGGCTTGTTGTTTCTTACTCACTTTTACATTTCTATATTCACTACGCTCCCATGTTCTGACCGCTGCTTTCCAATCTTTCATGGAATTTTTGCCTACTTTCCAACCATTGCTTTCGTAGTAGTCAAAGAAATGTTCAGCGTTTACGTTGTTGTTTCTTTCAATACAGTACTGTTTGATTTCAGATAGAGTAGGTTTTTCAAAACGCTTGCGTTTTGTTGTAGTGCTTTTTGCACTACTATCTATCTCTCTCTCTATCTTTATCTCTTTCTCTAACTCTATCTCTATCTCTATCTCTGGTGGAGATTTCTCGGAGATTTGTCGGAGATTTGTCTGGACATTTGTCCTATCTGTTTCTATTCGTTGTCTATATTCCCTCTTTCTATCAGCCTCGCTACTGCCTTTACCAATGAAGTTTTGAATATCCAACATATAGATAGCACCGTTTTCTAATACATCGATTAGTCCTAAGTCCTTGAAGATTGATAATGCTTGTTTGACTGTTCCTATTTGGTGTCCAGTAACACTTGCCAGCATTTCAGCGTTGTAAGGAATGTGATCATTAACAACTAACTTTCCATCATTCTTTAGACTTCGTAGATAGAGTTTTAAAAGAATATTACTGTACAAGTAACCGTCTTTCATACTTTCTAATATCTTCAACTCATCACTATCAAAGAAATTATCTTTGAGCCTTAGATAGTAATATTTTTTGTTATCGCTCATAGGTTAATCCTTATAGATAACTGGTGGTTTGTTTAATGAGTTTATCAACATCAAAACCATTAATCTTTGTTAAAGTCTTACCACATCTAACAGTTCTTGTTTTTGCGATTACATCCAGTACATCTTTTAGTTCGTTGATTTCTTTTTGATGAATTTTATATTCACCATTCTCACGTTCTAACAAATTAATTCGTTTTGTTATATATAATTCAACTACATCAATTTTTTTCATGCTAATATAACCTCTTCTCTAAAAATCGACATCAATAACTATTAGTTCTTTTGTTTTATCTCGTTCATTTCTAGCAATTAAAACTTCAATTTTTGAAAACATATTGTTGTAATTATCAACAATAACAACTTCATTATTCCCATTAACTTGCTTTAATTTATTGATTAACTCTTTAACTAACATAAATTTCTATTCCTCTCTTCTAACTTACGTTGTGTTTCTTTTGCGAATACTCCATGTGCTAAGTTCTCATGGCAATATCTACACAAACACGCTAGGTTGTTTAATTCGCTTGTACCACCTCTGCCCCTAGGTAATATATGGTGAACCTCTGTAGCAGGCGCTCCACATATTACACAACACGGATAGCCATCTATACTATCTCGTTCGATAGCTTGTGGTCTTGTTATTTTGTAGAGTTTATCGTCATTCCTTTTTCGTTTGTTCACTCTCCCACCCCTCTATGAGTGATTGAACGTACTCACTAGGTTCTAACTTGATACCTAGTTGTTCACATTCATCTGTTAGACAATCAATAAGCCTTGCCATTTCTTTTGTATTGTATACGCTGCTGCCGTGATAACACATGATATTGTGATAGCCTTTTAGGCTCTGACATTCGCCAGCATCTTCCGCTAACCAGCCTAGTCCATGTCCTTGCCATATCTGAATATATCTCTCTATGGCATCTTCACGCACAGGTACATAACTAAAGTGGCTACAATCTTTGATTGCTTTTCGGTACACATCCTCTTTTGATGTGTACCCAGTCTTACTTAGTTCTTCCGCTATCTTCTGACAAAGAACCCAGCAGTATGCATTAGCGTTCATACTACGTGATTTTGATTTCTTTTTAATCTCAATCACATATTCTTTTTCTTTATCTAATTTCGCTAGATCATTGTCATGTGGTGCAGGTATTACTACCATTACACCCAGCGGACTTCTTAATGTTTCGATGTTATTTGTTGTCCACTTCATAACCTTTTACCCAGTCATAAAGTTTTGACATTTGATTTCTTGTAATGTTATCAATCACACCAACACCAAACATTTCTGTTAATTGGTGTGCTACTTGCTCTTCGTTTAACCCATGTTCATTTGCCATCTTCAATATGATTGCGTATGCATTGTGAGGGTCAAATTCTTTTTCTTTCTTTTCTTTTTCGGCTGCTGCATTGATTTTCGTATCTTGTAAACCTCGGTATACATCAGCACCTACACCAATCATTTTTGCTGCAGTACCTAGTGCATCTGTAACAGCCATTTTGAAAGCCTCATCATTTCCGTGGTAACCATTTTTATCTTTGTATATTAAGAAATCACCACCATAACCAGGAATTGGTTTACTCCACTCATTCCCCTCTTTGATATATAGATTTACTTTTACATAAAGCATTGTTTCGCCAGTAGCCTCGACCAATACTTGTTCTGTATCTACAATGTCAAAGTACCAACCAACACCACACATCCCATAAACTTCGGTTAATATTTCCCATCGCCATTGAGGAGAAATGTCATATTTCCCTTTCAATTTCCCAAAGTCAATTATCTTTAACGCTGATTGCGGTACAGTTTTTACCGCATTATATCTACTATCCATCTATACCTCTTTGTACTTGTAACCACGCATTTCTAAGAAATCAGTTAAATCTTTTACATCATCTTCCGTTAAGTCATAAACAGTTACTGAAAAACCAGTTTTAGTTTCTACAACTTCGATTTTTTCAACTGTTTCATTTATGATGCTTGCTCGTGCAGCCTCTTCCATTTCGTTGCGTTCAGCGAATTTTGCATTAATCAATTCTCTTGCTTGATCTAGTGGCATATCTTTTACAACATACCAACATTCATCAAATGTAATTGGTGTTGCTAATTCGTATTGTTGGTTGCAAGTATCTACAACAAACTCAATCATGCCTTTTTTCTCTGCTAAGATTTGTTTGTAATCATCATCCGATTGTTGTCTTTTTGAAATCTCAATCATCGTTCCCTCAATAGAGATTTCAATGTCTTTCATCTTTGCAGTTTTATTCAACCAGCGTTTATCGTGTTGAAGTTGATTTGCGTATTCTTCACGCACGCCATATTTTTCAACCATTTTTTCGATAAACTTATTGATAGCATCTGTTTTCGCTTGTGCCTCTTTTTCGTCAAAATATTTAATTTGTTCTGCAAGTGGTTTTTCTGCATCGTAAACAACTTTCAATACTTCGTTTACTTCTTCCTCAAACAACTCAATAGGTCTTTTGAGTTCACGTTTTTTTTCTTTACAGAATTTATCAAGGGTTGTTCTATATTTAACGATTTCATTTTTAGCACTTACCATGTCTTTATAGTTATCTTCTGTAACTACAAGTCCTTTGTATTTTTCTAGTTGCGCCTCAAAGTAAGATTTGATTTCATCTTTGTTCCACTTGAATACTTGTTGATTTTGACTAACAATAGGTGTTAAATTAATTTCCATTTAATTCTCCTTATACTTGTGATAAAATATAAGTAGAGATATTTCACATATTCTCCACTCAAAGTCCGCTAAAACTTCTCACTTTTCACTAGCGGACTTTTTTATTTTCATAAATCTTACATTCATCTAGCCAATAGCTGGTTAATAGCCAAGTGGTTATACCTAACATCATTTGTAAAAAACCAGTCCATAAGCCTATTTGGTCTAGTTCTATACTTCCTACTGCACCAATAGCAAGTAACCCTGTTATTGTTCGTAGTGCGTAACATAGTTTAATCATTACTTACCACCCTCTTTTCGCTAATGCATTAACAACCATTTTCGATGCACTATCGCAATCCCATTTAAAAGCATTCCATGCGAAATCATATGCTCTTTTTTGTTCAGATACGCTTAGTTCTTCGCTTTCAATTCTTCTAACCCAACTTTCCGCATCTCTTTTGAAATTCAATCGTACGTTCATTACAATCACTCCTTACTTTTGACCCTTTATCTTTTTTCCATTTTTGAAATTCAACTTGGTTTTTAGGATTTTCGTAAAACTTGTAAATTTCTTCTATAAATAACCTCACTTTCTCACTCCTCTTTGATGAGTTCGCCAATAGGTACACCGAAACAATCAGCCAACTTTTGAAGGCTCGTAACACTTGCACTATTTTTGCCGTTAAGCCACTGGCCTATTGCGGCTTGTGAAATACCAGTTTTCTTTGACAGTGTATAAGCTGTCATGTCTTGGTCTTTCATGAGTTGCTTGATTTTTTGCAAATTCATTGATTATCACCTCGCTTTTTGCTAAAATCAAATTACTAAGTATTTATTTAGTATATGCACCGCTTTTACATTGCTATGTATTTGCGTTACCCTGTGATTACATAGTACTACGCATATGCTAGTAATTCAATTAACTCACTATAAAAATAATTAAGAATTACAGTTTTATTTTTAACTTTTTATAAACAGGTGGATAAAATGGCATATGACCGCATATTCGAGATAATGAAAGAAAAGGAATTAACGGCTTACCGAGTGTCAAAAGACACAGGAATATCACAGGCCTCATTAGCTGATTGGCGAAAAGGTAGGTCTAAACCTAAAATTGATAAGTTGCAAAAACTATCCGAATACTTTGGTGTATCAATCCAATATCTAACAGGGGAAAGCGATCAGATTGATGATACTCAACAAATGCAAGCACCAAACGGATACTATGTAGACAAAGAAACAGCCGAGTACGCTGAAATGTTACGTACTCGGCCAGGTGCAAGACTTCTATTCTCGGCTGCGAAAGACATCTCAAAAGACGATTTACAAAAAGCCGTGGAATACATTGAGTTTTTAAAATCTAAAAACAAATAATATTAGGGAGTGTGTTGTATTGGTAGTGAATATAATTTACTGCGATTTACCATGTGTTAAGGCTATATCAGAAGAAACGGAAGATATAGATACACATAATATATATGTG
>ERZ772999.1332-NODE-1332-length-14415-cov-22.911490_pt1 | contig 14415 bp, 10 predicted proteins | sample MGYA00511467_ERZ772999 | MGnify/ENA primary metagenome ERZ772999 (study PRJEB29015, sample SAMEA2738064) | human oral metagenome | biome: human oral; feature: human-associated habitat; material: saliva | place: China | collected 2218 ... | reverse complement strand
TAACAACAGAAGTAAGTGATGACCATTACGCAATGGTTGGTTATGCCGCAAATAATACTCTTACAGACCACGGAACAGTTACTCGTGGCGTTTGCCAAGAAGACGAAAACGGAAACTTAACAAGTATTGTTGAAGTACAGAAGATTGCTCGTAAAGATGGAAAAGTTGTTTACGATAACAATGGCACTTGGAAAGAAATGGATCCTAACGCATTAGTTTCTATGAACTTCTGGGGATTTACACCTAAGGTATTTGATGACATGGATGTATACTTTGATGAATTCATTCATGCAAATTTAGCATCTAATCCAATGAAGTGTGAATATGTTATTCCTACAACAGTTGGTCAGATGGTTAAAGATGGTAAGTGTACAGTTAAGGTACTTTCCTCTAAGGATCAATGGTTCGGTGTAACATATCAAGAAGATAAGCCACTTGTAGTTGAAAAGATTGCGGAAATGAAGGAAGCTGGAATCTATCCAGATATTCTTTGGAAGTAATAAAACTCCTGTGCTAAATGCCACACGTGCATAAGGATGTTTCTTGAAATGTAGATGGAGTAACACTCATATGAGTGTTACTCCATTTGCATTTATGCAGATATTTGTTTGTATTCACTTGGATTTTCTTTAAATGCCTGCATAAGCTTTTGAATTTCTGCCTCGCCCGGCTTTTGAAATAGACCAATAGCGGTAAAGGTAATATCAATCTTTACACAATTATGAGATTGTTTTTTCTCAGGATTGTGAACCTCTATGCGTTTGATTAGCTTGTTTACAATCGTAGGTGTAAGCTCCTTAATCTATGTAAATTCCATCAAACCTTGATACATCGTTTTCATATCAACAGTCTTTTTCTCAGCATTACAAAGTTCTTTTTCGCAATCGGAAATAAGTAATTCCAAATCCTTTTGCTCTTTTTCGTATGCAAAAGCCATTTTTGAATACCTGTCATCAGGTAGCTTGCCGATTACATTGTCTTCATAGATACGAGTGAAAAGCTAGTCTAAATCTGCAATACGCTTTTTGCTGATTTCAAGAGTTTGCGTTAATTCGTGAACTCTCTTTTTCTGTAATGAGCTTTGTTCTGTTGGATTATGCGGAATACTGAGCCATAGCAACAACCTCCTATTCGTTATCGTAATCAAGTGGTGTATTCAACCCCTTCACTTATTTGCACAAGGGGTATCAAAATGCACACCCTAATTTTGATTTTCTTCAAAAATATGTTTGTTATTTCAAGGATATTTTGCAATTAGCTCATTATTTTATTTTGAAATTCAACAGTTATTTTCAGATTTGCTTTATGGTGTCGAGAAATAGTGATACCACATCACACGAATCACAATAAACAGAGAGAACGCTCTATAATATGTCGAAAATATATTAACTTTATGTTATCATAATTAAAATGTCGGAAAGACGGGAGGTATAGAAATGTCTGTTAGCTACAAACGTCTTTGGAAATTACTTATTGACAAAGATATGAAGAAAAAAGATTTAGAAACAACAGCAAATATAAGCGATTACACTATCAGGAAACTAAACCGTGGTGATAATGTTACAACAGATATTTTAGTTAAAATATGTAGAGCACTAGATTGCACTGTTGATGATATTTTGGAAATTTTACCGGAAGAGCAACAAGGAAATTAAACTATGGCTGACTTAAGATTATTTAGCATAAAAAAGGATGTCGTTGAATTAACACCTAAAAAAGTTTCACTCGAGAAAGAATTGCAAACGCTTATTGAAAATAACTTGCAAACATTTTTTGGAGTTACTTTCTTAAAGTCGGGATATACTATAACAAACGGAAGAATGGACAGTATTGGTATAGATGAGAATAATTGTCCTGTGATAATCGAATATAAAAGAAGTGTTAATGAAAATGTTATTAATCAAGGCTTATTCTATTTGGATTGGCTTCTTGACCATAAAGCAAATTTCCAACTTCTTGTTGAAGAAGTCCTTGGTAAAGAAAAATCCGGAAATATTGACTGAAGTATGCCTTGTGTTATTTGTATTGCAAATGACTTTACGAAATTTGATGAACATGCAGTAAATCAAATGCAGAGAAATATTAAACTTGTCAAATATAGGAAATTTGATGACTTAATTGCTTTAGAATTATTGAATGCGCCACAAGTGAAGCCTATAACAGACGACAACAATTCAGTTTCTAATATTAACAAAAAGCAAAAATCTATAAAAGATTTCTATCAGTCTTTAGCTGATGCTGATGAAAAGATTAAAAATCTATATTCAACTGTTCAAAACTATATTATGGCTCAGGGAGACAATATAACTGAAAATCAGTTGAAACTATATGTTGCATACAAAAAAATTAAAAATTTTTTATGTGTTGTTGTACATCAAAGTTCTGTGGTTTTATATCTAAACATCAATCCTGATGATGTAAAACTAATACCTAATTGTGTAGAAGATGTCAGAAATAAGGGTCATTGGGGAACGGGCGATCTTAGAGTATTTTTAAAAAATATTGATGATTTTGAAAAATACAAATATCTAATTGATAAATCTTATGAGGAAAATTAGGAGGATAAATATATGTCATATCAAAGTGAAGCTCAACTTGAAGAGCAACTTATAGAACAATTACAAAAACAAGATTACAGTCGTGTTATAATCTCCGATTATAATGCATTGGAACATAACTTCAGAACACAATTTGAAAAATTTAATAAAACAAAATTATGCAGAAAATCACTCTCAGACAAAGAATGGGAACGTGTTTTAAATTACGCTAACGGAAAGAGCATTTTTGAAAGTGCTAAGATATTAAGAGACAAATTTGTTTTAGAGCGTGATGATGCAACAAAAATCTATGTATCTTTTTTTGATGAAGATTATACAAAGAATATATACCAAGTAACAAATCAATCAACAGTTATAGGTAAATATACTAATAGATATGATGTTACTTTGCTCGTGAACGGATTACCTCTTGTACAAATAGAGTTAAAACGTAGAGGCGGCGATATTAAAGAAGCTGTTAATCAAATAATGCGATACAGAAAACACTCTTATCAGGGGTTATATCACTTTATTCAGTTGTTTGTTGTTTCAAATGGTGTTGATACTAAATACTTTGCAAATAGTGATAAAGATATTTTGTATTCTCATACATTCTTTTGGACGGATGACAACAATATACGTGTAACTAACTTAAAAGACTTTTCTGTAGTATTTCTTGCCCGTGATTTGATTACAAAAATGATAAGTAAATTCACAGTGTTAAATGATACAGATAAAATTATGATGGTAATGCGTCCTTATCAAGTTTACGCAACTGAAGCACTTATCAGACAAGCAAGACTCACAAACAAAAATGCTTATATTTGGCATACAACCGGTGCAGGTAAAACGCTCACTGCGTTTAAAACTGCACAAATATTAGCGACTGATCCAAATATAAAAAAAGTAATATTCTTAGTTGATAGAAAGGACTTAGACTCACAAACCACCGAAGAGTTTAACAAGTTTGAAGCCGGTTCTGTTGACACAACAGATAGAACAGATATCTTAGTTAAACAGATGAAGGATAAGAACCGTCAGCTAATCATAACAACTATCCAAAAAATGGCAACTGCCATCAAAAAAACTCAGTATTCAAAAGTATTAGATGCATATACGGAAGAAAAAGTAATCTTTATTATTGATGAATGTCATCGCTCACAGTTTGGTGATATGCATAAAGATATTGTCAGACACTTTAAAAAAGCACAATTTTTTGGTTTTACCGGAACACCTCGTTTCGAAGTGAATGGAAAAACTGAAGGAAGAGTAATTCAAACAACAAAATCATTATTTGGTGAATGTCTGCACACATATCTAATTAAAAACGCAATATTTGATAATAATGTTTTAGGTTTTCACGTTGAATACATCAAAACAATGGATGGTGATTATGATGAAAACGACAGCACTATGACTGAAGCAATTGATGTTGGCGAGCTTTATATGGCTGATGACAGAATGATAATGATTGCCAATCATATTGTTGAAAACCATAAAGCTAAAACAAGAAACAGGCAATACACAGCTATCTTTGCAGTATCATCTATACCTGCGCTTATCAAATACTATGACATTTTTAAGAGTATTGACCACGATTTGAATATCAGCGGTATTTTCTCTTATGGAGCAAATGAAGATTACGAAGGAAGAGATGAACATAGCAGAGATGCCTTAGAAAGAATTATTAAAGATTACAACGAGATATACAATACTAATTTTTCAACTGACACATTCAGTGCTTATCACAAAGATATTAGCGACAGAGTAAAAGGTAAGAAAGTAAAGCAACTTGATATTCTGATTGTTGTAAATATGTTCTTAACAGGCTTTGACAGCAAACCTTTATCTGTTTTATATGTAGATAAAAAACTTGCTTATCACGACTTATTACAAGCTTATAGCCGTACAAATCGTGTTGAAAAAGAAACCAAGCCTTGGGGTATCATCATTTGCTACCGTAACCTTAAAAAGAATACCGATGAAGCATTGGCACTATTCTCGCAATCTGCTGATACAACAGGAATACTAACTCCTGATTTCAGCACATTCGTACATAAATTTAATGAGCTGGTAATTAAAATTAAATATTTAGTTCCAACACCTGCATCTATTGATATGCTAATGGACGAAAACGAGCAGAAAGAATTTGTTGTGAATTTCCGCGAGCTTTCAAAATTATGGCTATCATTACAAACCTTTATTGAATTTAAAACAGAACGTGACTCTATTGAAATGTCAGATCAGGAATTCCAAGACTACAAGAGTAAATATCTTCTTTTGTATCGTAAAACAAAGATTGACAAAGAAGTTGTTTCAGTTCTTGATGACGTGGACTTCTGCATAGAGTTGTTAGAAACAAACCGAATTAATGTTGCATATATTATGAACCTTATTCGTAATATTCATTTTGATAACGGAAAGGCTCGTACGGCTGATATTGACCACATAAGGCACGAACTTGACCGTTCGGATAATATGCAGCTACACAAAAAAATAGACATTCTCAAAGCATTCTTGGATGAAGTTGTGTTAGGTTTAACATGTTCAGAGGATATTGATGTAGAATACAATGAATTTGAAAACAAGAAAAAACAAGAAGAGATTGAAGAGTTTGCTAAATCAGAAAATGTTGACGCAAAAATGCTTGGAGATTTCATTTCAGAATATTCTTTCTCCGGTGTATTAAATCCTGGTGATGTGCGTGACAGCATTAAAACACCAATGCCACTATTAAAGAAAAAATCACTTGTTACAAGAATTTGTGACTTCATCAGATTACACGTCAGCAAATACAGTATATAAATATAAAAATCAAAATATTATAAATACTCCTCTAGTTATAAGACAGAGGGTATCGGAGGTAAAAATTAAATGGAAAACAGTATCCAACAACATCAAAAAGAGTTGTGCAATAAACTTTGGGCAATGGCAAATGCATTGCGCGGAAATATGGAAGCATATGAGTTTAAAAATTATATTTTAGGTATGATTTTCTACTACTATCTTTCTAATCGTACTGAAAAATATATGGCAAATCTACTTAAAGACGATAATATCAGTTATAACGATGCTTGGAAAGATGAAGAATACAAAGAAGCCGTAATTGAAGAATCTCTTCGTGATTTAGGGTTTGTTATTGAACCTCAATTTCTTTTCTGTAACCTTGTAACAATGGTAGAAAATCGTGCATTTGATATTGAGTTTTTACAGAAGGCAATTAACTCTTTAATGGAATCAACAATAGGCAATGAAAGCCAGCAGGATTTTGAAGGTTTATTTTCTGATATGCAGCTTGACTCTACAAAACTTGGTCATACTGTAAAAGACCGCAGTGTAGTTATGTCAAAAATCATTGCTTCTTTAGATGAAATCAATTTCTCTGTTGAAGATACAAAAATCGATGTTCTTGGTAATGCATATGAATACTTAATCGGTCAGTTTGCTGCAACTGCCGGTAAAAAAGCCGGTGAGTTCTATACGCCATCAGGTCCGGCAGAATTGCTTTGCCGACTTGCCTGTCTTGGGTTAACCGATGTAAAAGCCGCAGCCGATCCTACTTGCGGTTCAGGTTCTCTTTTGTTAAGACTGAAAAACTATGCTAATGTTCGTTCTTATTATGGACAAGAATTAACTTCTACAACTTATAACTTAGCACGTATGAATATGATTCTTCGTGGTATTCCATATACTAACTTTAGTATTTACAACGGTGATACACTTGAAAAAGACTATTTTGGAGAAATGAGATTCAGAGTGCAGGTTGCAAATCCACCGTATAGTGCAAAATGGTCAGCTGATGACAAATTTAACGAAGATGACCGTTTTAGTCAGTATGGTAAATTAGCCCCTAAATCAAAGGCGGATTTCGCCTTTGTACAACATATGGTTTATCATATGGATGAAGATGGTCGTGCTGTTGTACTTCTTCCACACGGCGTATTATTCCGTGGAGCTGCTGAAGAAACAATTCGCAAGTATCTGATTGAAAAAATGAATATTCTTGACGCAGTTATTGGCTTGCCGGCAAATCTTTTCTTTGGTACAGGTATTCCTGTATGTGTGCTTGTTTTAAAAAAAGACAGAGGAAGCAATACAGATAATATTTTATTCATTGATGCATCAAAAGATTTTGAAGCCGGTAAAAATCAAAACATCTTAAGAGGACAAGATATTGATAAAATTGTTGATGCCTATGTAAATCGTGAAGATGTAGAAAAGTATGCTCACGTTGCTTCAATGGAAGAAATCGCTAATAATGAATTTAATCTAAATATTCCTCGTTATGTTGATACATTTGAAAAAGAGCCTGAAATTGACCTTAAAGCAGTGTCAGCAGAAATTCGTTCATTACAAAAGGAAATCAAAGATATTAATACAGAATTAAAGCCATATTTTGAAGAATTAGGCTTAGATTTTCCTTTTGATGAGGAGGTGTAATTTTATGAATAACGTATCCTCAAGTAATAGTCAAAAGGCTCTTGTTCCGGAACTCAGATTTCCTGAGTTTAGGGAAGAGTGGAAGAAAGAAAAATTATCTAATTTTGTAGTTAGAGTAACAAGGAAAAATAAAGATAATCAATCTAATTTGCCACTTACAATTTCTTCAAAAGACGGGCTTGTTGACCAAGTAACTTATTTCAATAAAAAGGTATCAAGTAAAGATATGTCAGGTTATTATTTATTGAAAAATGGCGAATTTGCATATAATAAAAGCTATTCCGTTGGCTACGACTTTGGCTCTATAAAAAGACTTGATATGTATGATGAAGGTGCCTTATCGACTTTGTATATCTGTTTTGCATTGAAAAAGCATAATTCAGATTTTATAAAGACATATTTTAATTCGCTTAAATGGTACAAGGAAATTTATATGATTGCTGCTGAAGGCGCAAGAAATCACGGTTTATTGAATGTACCAACTGAAGATTTTTTTGATACAGTACATACATTGCCTAAAAGTATTGAGGAACAAACTAAAATTGCTGATTTTCTTACACTTTTGGAGCAACGAATATTAAAACAAGAGAAATTAGTCAATGCGCTCAAGTTGTATAAAAGAGGATTGATATTTTCATTATTTAAGGAAAATAATGTCTTTAATTTACCGGTTGAAAGACTCCCTTTATCAACATTATTGACTGAATATAAAAATAAGAACTCCGTAGGGTTAAGAGTTTGCTCTGTTGCAGTTAATAAGGGCGTGGTAGATCAAGTAGAGCATCTTGGTAGAAGTTTTTCAGCCAATGACACATCAAAATACAATCAGGTTAAACAAGGTGATATCATATACACTAAAAGCCCTACTGGCGACTTTCCTTTTGGTATTGTTAAGCAAAATAAACTAAATGAGGTTGTTGCTGTTTCTCCATTGTACGGTGTTTATACTCCAAAAAACTATGAGGTAGGCAATTTACTACATCATTATTTTGAGCAGCATCAAAATGCAAATAATTATATTAAACCATTGGCTCAAAAAGGAGCAAAAAATACAATAAACATTACAAATCAAAACTTCTTAGCAGGTAATGTCCTATTTCCTAAAAACAGCAATGACATAGTAAAAATGAGCCAGGCTTTTGAAACAATTCAAAAGCAAATAGAATGTAACGAGCTATTGCATAATCAATTAATTCTTACTAAATCATATTTCCTACAGAAGATGTTTATATAAACATCTTCTGTAATAATGCGTTTTTTGTCATTAGCAAAGAATTTAGAATTGAGCATTCTTTGCTAATCTTAGAATCAATCAAAGAAATAGTTCTTGAAAAAAATTCTTGATTTTCAATATTTGGTAGGTTTATTTTAACTTCAGCCATAACATTATTCATCAATTTTGGATTTCCGACATACGATACATACTTTTTAGAAATTGAGTTTATTAATTCTGCAACATAATTGTTAGCATATCCATCATTGTTAATAAGAACACCACATACATTAGTGCAATAAAATTTGCCTTTTCTAAATTTTGTATATCCAGCATTTGCACCATCTGTTGTCCAAGTAATTGCATCTTCATAAAGGTAGTCACTGTAATATCCTAATAATCCATCATTTTTGGTTTGAGAAGAATAAACAGGATAACAGAATTTTTCTGTTTTGATTGGAGATATATTACCAGTAGCAAGAACATTTCCTCTTGTTATGCTGAAAACATTTCCAACAGCAATTTCGTGACATTCTAAAGCAGTACAATTTAATGTCGAAATAACTCCTCTTTTATACAACTTGAGCTCGTCCACCAGTTTTTCTTGTTTTGAAATGAGAGTATCAATCAGCATCAACATCGATGCTAATTTCTTTTGTTCATTTATTGAAGGTAATGAAATTGTCATATCCATAATAAAGGCTTTATCGCCTCTAGGCATTTTGGAACCTTTTGCACTGCTCATAGCATAAGTGAAAAACTTATCCCTACAAATTAAATATTTAAAATATGATGGCTCAATTTTAAGGGGATGCAACACCAATACATCTGTACTACATACACCATCAAACTCTGCTAACCAAGCTTTTTTTAGATATGGGCGGATATTGCCCAAAAGAATATCATTTATTGAAAAAGATATGCCATCAATAGCAGTTTTATCAGTGTATGGCACAATACCCATACAGTTTTGTAACAAATTCTCTGTACTAACATAATGTGATTTAACATCTGTTGCTCTTTTAGTTTTGTAAACTGAAATATCTGAAAGCTTTGATTGTTTCAAATCGTCCCTAAATTCAGGAAATCTGAGTTCAGGTACAAGCGCCTTTTGACTATTACTTGAGGAATGTTATTATTGAATTTTACACCTTCCTTTACCATTTAGTGGGAGGTGGTCTTTATGACTGAAAATACACAATTTAAGACGCTTGTTAATCAATGGTTAAAAATAAAGCAGCCAATGATAACAGCGTCAACTCATGCAAATTTTACACTTATTGCGGAGAATCATTTAATTCCACGTTTTGGGAAAAAGAAAATCGGTTCTATAAAAGAATCCGATATTCAAGATTACATCTTGTATCTTTATGAAAAAGGTCGCATAGATGAAAAAGGAGGACTAACTGCAAAAACTATTCGCGACATTATTTTAGTAATGAGATTGGCTTTACTTTACGCATATAAAGAAAAAGCAATTTCATTGTTAAATTGGGACTTAATTGAATATCCAAAAGATATTCAAGCTAATCGTGTCATTTCTTTATCAAAAGATGAAGAGCAAGAATTAATCCAATGTATATATCTTGATTTGAATAGAAAAACAGCGGGCATACTCATTGCTTTAATGACCGGTTTGAGAATTGGTGAATTATGCGGATTACAAGTGAAAGACATTTCTTTAAGTGATAATGTAATTACTGTAAGCAGAACTGTTCAAAGGATTTATGACAAGAAAAAAGGATCATCATATATCAATGTTGGCCCGCCGAAAACATTAAACTCTGCTAGGACTATTCCCATTCCATCATTATTAGGAAACATTATAAAGAAATTTTATACAGATAATCCTAACCATTATTTCCTAACAGGCAAAACAAAACCAACAGAGCCTAGAACTTACAGACAGTATTTTGCAAGGTTTCTGAAAAGAAACAATCTTAAAAGCGTTAAGTTTCACGAGATAAGGCATACGTTTGCAGTTAGAGCGATTGAAATTCCTGAATTTGATATTAAATCATTATCAGAGATTATGGGACATAAAAATGTATCATTTACATTGAATGTATACGGAAGAGCTAATCTGAAACAAAAAATTATTTGTATGAATTTACTTAATGATTTGTTGTAGAAATTTAAACAGGTATTAGGGTGCCCCTAACGAGATTTGTACCGTTTTACGACTTCGTGAGTATAAATGACCTGCTCGCTAAGATTGCACAGTTAAAAAGGCGGGAGCAGTTTTTGCTCTCGCCTCAGTCTTTTTATGTGTAACCTATGTAGATTTTATACGAATTATCACCAACTTTTTCGTACAAAATTCAGACGCTTGAAAAGCCTTCACCGTTCTTGTAGCGGTCTAATCTGCTAGTAATATTTCCTTCGCATCCGTTGTCTTGCTTGTAATGCTAATAGGATTATCCCAACAATCCATAGCCGAATTATCAATCACTAAGCCAATGCTTTGCGCATAATTTGTTGTAAAATTGATGTAATAATCAATATCAACCGACTGCTCGGCAGGTCGTGTTGGCTGAATAACGGTGCTGTTCTCCGTTGTGGTTTCTACTTTGCCGGCACGTTAAGATGCTGACAATTTTTCCGTTGCTGACGCTTTTTCTATTACTTCAGCTTCTTGCTTTTCAATGGCGTTACTGCTCGTTGAAATTGAATAATAAGAATTATCAGATTACTGGTCAATAGAGTTATCTATCTCTTTTTCATTTGATAATTCCGCTTCTTTTTTAGTCGGCAACTCGGTTTCGCTTTCCCTTCCTGAAGCAATTTCTGATTTAGGAACAGGTTCAATTACTGATGTCTGAGCATAGTTTTGTGCTTTTTGCAACCGAATAAAGAAAGCACAACGATAAGACAGGAAGCAATATAGCGATTTGACTCATACAAAAATCACCTCGCTGCTTACAATCTTCGTAGCACGATTACGGATATTATTCATCTTTTGAACCCACAATATCATATCGTCTGATTTTAATTTCTCAGTTACATTTTCTCAGCTTGTTCATCGACATCTTAAAGGTGTTCGTTAAGTGTGCCTTTTATCAAATAATTGTATAGATAATGCGATGATTTTCCTTTAAGTATCTGTGGTATCACTGTCGCCATACACCGATTTCAAATTGTTTTTCTTGTGGTATGACAATCAAAGGCACTTCATAATCGCCTTTGATTTCATAAGTCCCACCAAGATTTTCATAATGTGTTTTTAGAATACATCCTTATAAACACCCAGCAAATGCACAAGAGTTTTTCTTTTACATATATTTTCTTAGAAAGCGTAGAACATTGCGATATGCAATATCTTTGATTTCCTCACTTGTAAATCCTACACGCTGTAATGCTTTGATGAAATTCTGCGCCTGGGAAGGTCCATACATATTATGTTCCTCACCATCGTTATAATATTCACCGAAGTCAAATCCACACGCAACATGTCTTACCCCAACAAGATCTGCGATATATTTTGCATGTTTTGCAAGATGTAATGCATCTTGTTTTTGCTGTTCAGTATGAATAAATGAACAACATGCATTCATACCAATCAATCCATCTTTACTTGCGATTGCACGAATTTGCTGATCCGTTAAATTTCTCTCTACAAAACAACGACCCTTCGCATTTGAATGTGTCGCAATAATTGGTTGGGTTGAACAGGAAAGAATATCCCAGAATGTTTTCTCATTGGCATGAGATACATCCACAATCATATGCAGTTCGTTCATCTTTGTGATTGCTTGCTTACCAAGTTCCGTTAAGCCTCTTGTAGGATCTCCAGAATTTCCTGTCGCAAGAGCGTTTTGATCATTCCAACAAAGAGAGCCAATACGATTACCCATATCATATAACCATTGAATTTTCTCTTCGACATCGTCGTGGATACCGCACATTCCTTCAATCGTCATTAAGAATGCTGTTTCTTGTTGATCATCATCTAAATCATCCTTGGTATAGATAACTTTATGACCAGAGGCAGTAATATCATTCTTTACTTTTGTGACAACATCTTGCATTTCTTTCCAACTTTCTGTTCCCACAAAGAAGCTTGCAGCAGAAGTATATGCAATCTGCCCCTGTTTAAAACGGGTATTCCAATCTTTCTTGAGAATAGATGTTTTGCCATCTGTGTAGAAAGGCTTGATTGCTTCTGCTAAATCCGCATGTAAATCAAAGATTTTCATATTCACTCCCCTTATTGATATCATATAAAATCTTCATTCCCTTATACGCAATATCCGCATCATATGCGTCTATCTCATCGGTCTCATTTGCGATAATCTTACCAAGACCTCCAGTTGCTATAACCATACATGATGAATCATTCAGTTCCTTCTTCATTGTTTTAATAATGTATTCAACTGAACCAATATATCCATATACAACACCTGCTTGCATGCCTTCAATTGTATTTGTTCCAAGAACTGATTTTGGTTTCACAATTTCAATCTCTGGTAATTTAGCAGTCATAGAAGTTAACGCATTGAGACTAATACCTAATCCCGGCTGAATCACAACATATCGGAAAACTCCATTTTGATCTATATAGTCGTATGTTGTTGCAGTACCAAAGTCTACGATAATGCATGAACGATGAAATGTATTCCATGCATAGGTTGTATTCACAATACGATCTGCACCAATTGATCTCGGTGCTTCAGTATCCAGTTTAATATCCATCTGCATATCATTACTTACAATCATTGGTTTCTGATGTAAATATTTAATCACTGCAGAAGTTAAGGAATACATCAACTTTGGTACAACAGAAGAAATGATAGTACCTTTTATATCTGATGCTTTTAATTCTAAAGTATTTAAGAATGTTGTGATGAAGAAACCGTACTCATCACTGGTACGTGTTGTTTGTGTCATAAGTCGATAACGACCAATGATATTCTCTCCATCAAGAATTCCCATGGAAATATTTGTATTCCCAACATCAATTGTTAGTAGCATAGTTATCCTCACTTCTTTAGGCAATGACGCAGTATTTCTTTTGCTGTTTCATCTTTGGATAATAATCCTAAATCCTCTACACTTGTCGGTGAGATGATTTTTACAATATTTGTATCAACACCAAAACCTGCACCAGGTTCACGAATACTATTTGCGATAATATAATCCGCATTCTTTTCTTGTAGTTTCTTTGCGGCATTTTCTAATAAATTTTCTGTTTCCATTGCAAAGCCAATTACAACTTGATTTTCACGTTTCTTCTTTCCAATTGTTAGAAGAATATCCTGTGTGCGTTTTAGAGTGATGGACAAATCACCATCTGCTTTTTTAATCTTGTGATCTGCTTTTTCAAGCGGTGTATAATCTGCAACTGCAGCAGACATGATTACAACATCTGCCTTTTCAAAGTTATTGACAACACAACTTGCCATATCCTCTGCACTTATAACATTTATAACTTCAACTCCATAAGGCTGCGGTAAATTCGACTTACCAGAAATTAATGTTACCATGGCACCTGCATTACGTGCTTCTTTTGCCAAAGCATAGCCCATCTTTCCAGTTGAATGATTTGTGATATAACGCACAGGATCGATTTCTTCTTGGGTAGCACCTGCAGTAATTACAACATGTCTTCCATTTAGATAACGGTCTGTCTCGACAATAGACGCAATCGCATCTTCAATTTCTTCTGGTTCAGGTAAGCGTCCTTTACCTACATCCCCACATGCTAGATACCCTGCACCACTACACATAATATGCATGCGATATTTTTTACATGTCGCAATATTGTCCTGTGTAATTGGATTATCTAACATATTTGTATTCATTGCAGGAACAATCAGCTTTGGACAAGTTGCTGCTAGAAATGTAGTTGTTAACATATCATCTGCTATACCATGTGCAATCTTCGCAATGATATTTGCAGTAGCAGGAGCCACAACAAATAAATCAGCCTTCTTTGCAAGTGATACATGATGAACATCTGGTGTATAGTCCACCGTAAACATATCTATAACGACCTTTTGATTACTGAGTGTTTGAAACGTCAAAGGTGTTACAAACTTCTCCGCTTCTTTTGTCATAATGACATGCACTTCATTTCCTTGTTTTTTTAACGAGGAAACTAACTGGCAAATTTTATATGCAGCAATCCCTGCTGTCACTCCCACAACAATGCACTTATTTTTCATATACTGTACCTTCTTGTAAACATTATAACACGCAAAATATGCTAATATTAGTGGCAGAGGT
>ERZ772999.1329-NODE-1329-length-14451-cov-23.099750_pt1 | contig 14451 bp, 9 predicted proteins | sample MGYA00511467_ERZ772999 | MGnify/ENA primary metagenome ERZ772999 (study PRJEB29015, sample SAMEA2738064) | human oral metagenome | biome: human oral; feature: human-associated habitat; material: saliva | place: China | collected 2218 ... | reverse complement strand
CGTTAGGGAGCCTGCTGGGAGTGTATTTGAGCTGGTCAGCTGATTTGCCTACGGGTGCCACGATTGTGTTGGTGCTGGGCGTAATGTTTGCCCTGGCCTGGCTATTAGCCCCCGGGCACGGCCTGCTCTACAAAACTGCCGCAGCCAGGCGGCAGGCGTTATCCACCCAGCGGCGGTGACGCGGCTCGCGCGCCCATTCCTGGCTGGTTAGCTCGTGGCTCAGGGAGCGATATTTGGCGTCATTAGCGCGCAGCTTGTCGTCAAGATCGCCCCCGAAACACAGCAGCATCAGCTCATAGTTGAGCATGAATGAGCGCGAATCCATATTGGAGGAGCCAATCACTCCCACTTCGTTATCCACGGTCATGTATTTGGAGTGTAAAACCGTGGGGGAGGGGTAGAGAAAGATACGCACCCCGGCATCCAGTAGCGCCGCATAGTAGGAGCGTTGGGCGTGACGCACCAGGAAATTGTCGCCGCTGGCCCCCACAAACAGCTGCACATCCACACCCCGGTAAGCTGCGCTAGTCATGGCGGCCAGCAGCGACTCGTCGGGCACAAAATATGGGCTGGTGATGGTTACCCGCCGACGTGCATTGTGGATCAGTGAGGTGAACATGCGCAGGTTTGGTTCAGTGGAGTAGCCCGGCCCTGAAGGGACGATCTGCATGGCGTTTACGACGCCGTCGGCCAAGTCTTTTTCCCACGCCGCCGAGGTGTTAACCAGCTCTGCAGCAAGTGCGCTCAGACCAGCGGTTTCTACCTGGGAGATATCCTCATCGCTTACGGCTTGGGAGCGGGCACCAACGAAAATTTTGCCGGTTTCGGCGTACCAGTCCATGGCGAATACACCCCCAAGCTCAGCCACGATAGCCCCGCCTAGCTGCACGGATAGGTCTTTCCACTCGCGTCCAGGGCCGCGCAGGTTGGTTTCGTAGAAGGGGTCAATGAGGTTGTGGGAGCCAACAAAGCCGACGCCGTCGTCGATTACCGCTAGCTTGCGGTGGTTACGCAGGTCTGGGCGCCCGCGCTGATCAGGCTTAAAACCTAGGGGCATCATCAGGTGCCAGTGGTAGCCGGCAGAGTTTAGCCGCTTCAGCAGCTTTTTCCAGGCTTTGTAGCGGCGTGAACCCAGGTGATCTAGCAGCAGCGCCACCCGCACCCCGCGTTTATGGGCGCGCTCTAGGGCCGCAAAAAGCGGCTCAGTGATGGGATCATCATGGACTATGTAAAACTCAATATTTACGCTGTGCTGGGCTGCGTCAATGGCCTGCACCAGGGCCGCAATGAAGCTGCGGGTGTCGTCATAGATACCCTGGACTGTGCCCGGCATACAGGGCATTCCGGTTAGGTGGCGGTTCATGCGCACAATCCCCAACAGGCGCTCATCAGCTTTTATACCTGGAGGTACATCTGGGAGGGCGGTGCTTAGGGCGGAGACAATGCTGGTTAGCTCGCTTTGGCGGCGGTAGCGTTTTCCCTGAATACGGGCACTTCCCAGCAGTAGATACATGGGTAGGCCCACCAGGGGCAGGAATAGGATGAGCAGCAGCCAGGCCGATGACGAGGCAGGGCGCCGATTTTCAGGCACCACCCCCATAGCCCCAATCTTAATGATGTACTCAATCACCACCCAGATTTCGGCGGCCATCTGCATATAACTCATTTAACAATTGTACTTGAGCCTGCTAAAGCAGCCTGTGGTCCAAGACTGGGTGCCAGCCGCGCCAGCTAGTGGGGGGAGCCGAACCAGACCTTCCAAAAACCGTAGAAGTTCAAGTTACCCCAGCTGGAGCAGTCGTCCCCATCATTCTTAGCGGCCTCATTGGGCTGGTAGGGAGTGTAGTTATAGAGCGCGGCGGTGGCGGTGTTAGCTGGGGTGATGATGGAAGAACCGCAGCTAGCCTGGGGGTTGTAGGCGATACGCACGGGTTTGCGGGCCTGCACCCGGTAGCTGGCGGGGTTAAGGCGGTATTTTTGCAGCTGGGCGGCGGCCTGATAGAGCTGGCTGACAAAGCCACGGTAGCGACTGTCGCAAGTCTGACCATCAGGGCAGCCATAGCCGGCAGCCCATTCATAGCGTGACGCAGTCAGTTTCTCGCCTGAAGCGGTCAGCAGCCCCTGCTCTTTTTGCAGCAGCACCAACAAAACCCGGGGGTTAATGTTGCAAGCCACCGAAACGCGGTAAATAACCTCACCAGCAGTTAGATTCTTGGCGGGATTCATCCCCAACGGGCAGGCCGTTGTGGGGTCAAAGCCTTTAGTGTCAAAGCGGGCCTTGCTGATGCAAGTAGTGCCGTCGGCGCTATTAACGCAGCCAGCATTGACTTTGGTGATGAAATTATCAATGTCCTCGGCGTTCATATTGGGAGCGCCATAAAGCTTATTGTCAGAGATGATATTTGCGGCGTTAAAACCACTGTAATCAGGGGTTACCTTAACCGGGCCGGCTGGGGTGGGGCCATCATCAATCTGTGCGGGGGCGGTGAACTTAGGCAGGATCAGTGCCCCAGCTAGGGCAGATAGGGTCAGTAACGCAAAAATTGAGACCAGCCGGTAACGCGAAATAAACCGCTCGGCACTGGCACTAGAGATGGCACGCTTGCCCTTGCCTCTAGTTGCGCTGCCGGCGGAGGTTACCGTTTTGGCTTTAGAATTAGATTTAGGTTCTGACACTAAGGGTTATTTTTCCACGAAATGGACAGTTAATGCATCTTGATCAGGTTTATGCTTTAGGCCGCGACCTGATGGACGCCAACGGCTTGCAAGGCTGGAGCCTGGGGTGGGATCGTGCCCGGCGTCGAGCTGGACAGTGTAACCACACAAACCGCTGTATCACTCTCTCACGTTACTTAATGCAACTCTATGACTTGCCTCGCGTGCGTGACACGATTTTGCATGAAGTAGCCCATGCCCTGGTTGGTCCAAGCCACGGTCACGATGAAGTTTGGCGCCGCAAAGCCCTAGAACTGGGCTGCTCAGCGCAGCGGCTGGTAGATAAGCGCGCCCCTAAAGTCCCCGGCGACTGGGTGGGCACATGCCCGGCTGGTCACCAGGTTGAACGTATGCGCCGCCCAAGCCGCGTGCTGGCCTGTGGGGTGTGTGCAAACAGTTTCTCCCTGGCCAACCTGCTGCACTGGACCTACAAGGATACGCCTATGGAGCCAAGCCAGATTGGTGGCCCCTACTTGCGCTCTTACAACCAAGCCACGCTTTATCTTTCATAGATGATTCATAGGTTACGCTAACCACCACCATAAAAGCCCCTTTTAAAGTTTTAACCAGCAAGGCTGATGCAGATCAGCAAAGCAACTGGCCCACTAAGCCGCCGGCAGGTAGCCCCGGGGTAAGCCTCGGCAGCGCTCGCTGGCTAAGCCTCGGTGACGTCCACCGGCTAAGCCCCGGCGGGCGGGCCACGGAAAACTTTTAAGGGAGGAAACCATGAAGCTCATGAAAAGGGGCATCGCATTCGCAGCGGCGATGGCGATGGCGTCCATGCCGTTAGCAGGCGCCTTCGTGGGAGCCTCAACTGCTATGGCTGCGGAGGTGAATAAGGGCGCCTGACTGGTGTTGAACACTCGATAATCTCTCTCCTTGTGAATAACTGACCCCCGGATTGGCTTTTTTGGGTTTCGCCAATACGGGGGCCAGTTGCATTTACAGGCAAATACAGCAGGCAGGCAAAAATGCATACATGCATTTACAGGCAAAATCATCCCTTCCCTATAAAAAATTCATGGGGTTTTATAGGGAAGGGATGAAATGTCAGTATTTGTGTGCGCCAGCGTGGGCAAGGGGCCGGCAGCGCCCAAAAAGGCGACGACGGCACCCAGTCAGCACGCCAGCCCGTCTAGATGCTGGCCCCAGCCAGAAACCCCAGGCCTAAAGCCTAGCCAAGCCTAGGCTGCAAGCCGGCATAACTGGCGGGTATGGCATCCAACCAGCGCGCCAGCCTATCTGGATGCTGGCCCTGGTCAGCCAGGCTGAGGCGGCAGTCCTGGCCGAAGGCGCAGACTGCAAGTCCCGCCCAAAGGCGTGATCCTTGGTCCGGATAGAGCACCGGCGCGGAAGTAGACAGTCGTCTAGAGCGCCGGGGCGGAGGCCAGCAGCCTGCTGATGCGCTTGGCTGAAACCTTGTGCGCCGTCCCCAACTGCTGGGCAAACAGGCTCACGCGCAGCTCCCACACCATATTTTGGGCCTGGCGCAGCACCGCCGAGCGGGCGGGATTAGCCGGCAGCCCCTTAGCGTGCTCGACGGCGTCGCTCACCTGCCCCTCAATCTCGCGTACCTGGTAGGCCAGAGCTGCATCCTGGCTGGGCGAGGCCGCCGCCTTCTCCAAGCGATAAGCCAAAGACTTAAGGTAGCGCCCATAGTGGGCCAGCTGTGCCGGATCGGCGTCGGCGATAAAGCGCGGCGCAATCAGGGCAGCAGCCTGCTCGCGAATTTCCTGCAAAGTGTCGAGCAAAGCCAACGAAGTATTACGCCCCACTGCCTTATCCAACTGGCCCTTAGCCTCCAAAGCGGCCTCTACCTGGGCGGCAATAGTTTCCACCTGGTCTTCCAGGCGGTCGCGCAGCCAAGCTACAAAAACCTCAAAATCTTTGCGGTCGTGCAGCTGAGCCAGGTCATGGCCGGTTTCGCGGCTCCACTGCTGGGCTAGCAGGCGCCCGGCAGCCAAGCACAAATCAGACACCAGGGTGTCAGTGGATTTGTAGGGCGCAGACACCATGAATAGAGAGCGCTTAGCGTTCCAACGGCTGGTCACCCGCGCAGTTTCGAGCGGGGTGCGCGCCAAAGCTAACGCCAAAACTCCCTCAGCGTGCTGAGCTAGCTGAGAATTAACATCCGCTAATATCTTTAAATCAGCTTTAAATGCTTTAGATGTTGGTTGTGCAACTAAAGTGGGGTAACCGCGAACTAATAGCCCCGCCCGCCCGGCAGATTCTATTTGTTGCGGAATTACGCCCTGGGGAACTTCAGGCCAATCAACTAAATTAGTTTGCTCCTTTAATGGGCTAGTTAATGACTGTGAAGTAATAGTTGCAAAAGTATTTGCGGCAGATTTATTGGCGCGGGCGCCGTTATGGGCGCCGTTATTGCCCCCGTCAGGAATCCCCTTGCGGCTCTCGTTGGCCCCGTTTTTGCGCCTAGATTTCGCCGACTTCTTGGACCGGGCCTCATCCATGGCCGCCGCCAGGGCGCCACGTACCGCCGAGCGCACCGCCGCCTCGCTTTGTTTGGCCAGTTGCCGCTGCAAAACGATCAGGTTGCGCCCGCGCCCCAGCTTGTTGCCGCGCGCGTCCAGCACGCTAAAGCCCATGCGCAGGTGCTCAGGTAGGTTCTCTTGCGCCTGGTCCCAGTCCTCGTCGGTAATTTCCACCTGTCGTAGCTGCTGTGCGGCCTGGGTGAAGGCCTGCTGGAAACTCACCGGGATCGGTTCGACGCCGCCGGGCTGGCTCGCTGCCGCGCCGTCGACCCCGCCGCCGGGGTTGCTGCCGACGCCGCCGGGCTGGCTTGCCGCTGTGCCCGCAGCCTGCGGGTAAAGCTGGCAGATCAGCTCCCAAATGCGCGTGCCGGTGTCGGGGGCCGGAACTAGCTGGCGACGCACCCGCTTAGGCAGGGCGCGGATGGTGGCCACACACAGCTGCGGGCGCATCCCGGGCACAAGCCAATCAAATCCCTCTGGGCGCAGGCGAGTGAGCACCTCAATGGGCACCTGTACGCTGACGCCGTCGTCGAGCCTGCCCGGCTCAAAAACGTACGTAAGCGCCAAGGTTAGGTCACCCTGATGCCAAGTGTCGGGGTAGCCGTCAAGGTTGTCACCCTCGGGAAGCAGCAGCTCACGGGTGAAATCCAGCAGCTTAGGGGTGTCTTGACGCTGATGCTTCCACCAGTTGTCGAAAGCTGCCGCGCTGGTGATCTTCTCCGGCAGGCGCTCATCGTAGAAGTCAAAAAGAGCCTGGTCATCAGCCAAAATACCGTGAGTGCGTTGACGACGCTCCACCTCGGCAGTGTCTTCAAGCAGCTCACGGTTGCGCTCAACAAAAGCGTGGCGGGCGTGCCAGCCCCCTTCCACCAGCCCGGAGCGAATGAACATTTCCCGCGCAGCCTGCCGGGCGGCGTCGGTACCCACACTGGCTAGCGTGACCGGGCGGTCAGCTACCAAAGTCAGCCCGTAAAGCAGCACCCGCTGATGTACCATGGCCGCGCCCTTCTTGGTGGACCAGTAAGGCTCACCGTAAGTGACCTTGACCAGGTGTTTAGCGGCCTGCTCCACCCATTGAGGCTGGATGCGGGCCACGGTGCGAGCAAATAAGCGACTGGTTTCCACCAGCTCAGCGGCCATCACCCAGTCGTACTGTTTGCGGCGCAGCCCGCTACCAGGCCAAATAGTGAAGTGGGTGGCGCGCGCCCCGGCATATTCGCGCCGGCGCTCATCATAGTTACCCAGGTTGGAAAGCAGCCCCACCAGCAGGGATTGGTGGATCGCGTCGGCATCGGGGGTGTCTGCGCTTTGCCCCAGGGCCACGACGGCGTCGGCTACGTCCGCATTAGCCATGCCGGCCGCGTGGGAGCCGGGAACTAGGCGGTCACTAGCGGCGCGAATGGAGGCACGGGTGGGCAGCTCGATGTTTTGGGCGTTAATGCCTAGCGGCCGCGCCAACTGGGCCAGCTGATTGTAGACGTCGCGCCATTCACGAATACGCAGGTAGTGCAGGTATTCGTGGCGGCACATGCGCCTAAACGCAGAGCCGGACAGGTCACGTGACTGGGTGCGCAGGTAGCGCCAGAAGTTGAGGTAGGTGAGAAAATCGCTGGTGGGATCCGCTAAACGCCGATGCATGGCGTCTGCGGCTTCCTGCGCGTCAAGCGGGCGTTCACGCACGTCTTGGATTGAAAGCGCGGAGACAATCACCATTACTTCGCTGGCGCAGCCGCGTTTATTGGCTTCTAGTAACATGCGCCCCAGGCGCGGGTCGATGGGTAGACGCGCCAGTTGGTGGCCGATCGCGGTCAGGCGCGGCTCGTGCATGGATTTAGAGTTTGCGCTGATAGCGCCGATTTCGGTTAGTAGCGCCACGCCGTCGGCAATAGCGCGCCGGTCTGGCGGGTCAATGAAGGGAAAATCTGCCACATTACCTAGGCGCAGCGCTGCCATCTGCAAAATTACGCTGGCTAGGGAGGTGCGTAGAATTTCGGGTTCCGTGTATGGCTCGCGCCCCTCATAGTCGGTTTGTGAGTACAGGCGGATTGCCACGCCGTCGGCCACGCGCCCGCAGCGGCCGCTACGCTGGTTTGCGCTGGCTTGGCTGATGGGCTCAATGGGTAGGCGCTGCACCTTGGTTTTGTTGGAATAACGCGAAATACGCGCCACGCCCGGGTCAATCACGTACCTGATGGAGGGCACGGTTAGCGAAGTTTCAGCCACGTTGGTGGCTAGAACAATGCGTCGCAGACGGTGTTTTTCAAATACGCGATGCTGGGCGGCGGCGCTTAGGCGCGAATATAGGGGGATGATTTCAACGCTGCCGGGCAGGCGGGCGCTGGACTCGTTGGCGGCGTAGCGTGGGCCTAGGTGGTCGATAAGTGCGGCTTCGGTATCGCGAATGTCGCGTTCTCCTGCCAGGAACACCAAAATGTCACCGGGGCCTAGGGCCATTAGCTCGTCGACGGCGTCGAGGATGCCCGTGACCTGGTCGCGCGGCTCGTCGGTGCTTGCGCTGGCAGCTGCTGAGTTTGTTTGGCTGCTATCTGGCTCTGGCTCGACGCCGTCGAGGGGGCGATAGCGGATTTCTACCGGATAGGTGCGCCCGGATACCTCAATAATTGGGGCGGGGCGGCCTTCAACCCCAAAGTGGGCGGCGAAACGTTCAGAGTCGATGGTGGCCGAGGTGATGATGACCTTCAAATCTGGACGCTGAGGCAGTAGCCGCGCTAAATAACCCAAAATAAAGTCAATATTTAGGCTGCGCTCGTGTGCCTCGTCAATAATTAGAGTGTCATAGCGGCGCAATAGTGGGTCGTTTTGAATTTCGGCCAGCAAAATACCGTCGGTCATTAATTTGATAAGCGTATGTTCACTAACTTCATCAGTGAAACGAACCTGATAACCGACTATTGATTCTTTAGAAACTTTAGTGCCCAGCTCTTGAGCGATGCGTTCAGCTACTGAGCGCGCTGCGATACGCCGGGGCTGGGTGTGTCCAATCATAGCGTTGACGCCGCGACCTAAATCTAAACAGATTTTAGGGATCTGGGTGGTTTTACCGGAGCCGGTTTCACCTGCGACGATAACCACCTGGTTAGCCAAAATGGCGGCTGCGATCTCCTCCTGGCGGGCTGAGACTGGAAGCTGCGTTGGGTAGGTGATGGTGGGCAGGGAAGCTGCGCGTTGGCTTAGCTGTGCGGGGGTGAAGGGGCGCGGCGCCGCCTGGTTTTTGTGTTGGCGCCGTCCGTGATTGCGCTGGTGGCGGGCAGGACGACGGCGTGGCGCTGCGGCTGAGTTAGTTGCGTCTGGTTGGCTGGGCTGACTGGAGTGTTCGTTCATTACCCCTGCATTGTCTCGCACTTTGACCCATCTGTGGAACCAGCTCACCGCGTAAGATAAGCACAGCCTAGTGAACTAATTAATTGTACCTATAAATGTAAATTGTCGATTAAATATTGCAAAACTAGTTGTGGGCTTTAGATAGTAGAGGTATTCTGTAGTCACTCCAATGACGAGTGATGCAGTGCTGATCCACTGCTTGTTCCCAGACCTGGCCTTGCCAGGCCTATCCGCTCATTAACGTGAGCAACGCCCTTAACTGGGTTCCCTATATGCGATGAACTTTAATCAAGGAAGATGAAATGAAGTATCTGAGGATCATTGCAGCTCTAGTATTAATTTGCGGTTTAGCCTCGTGTGGGAGTGGCGAAAAAGCTTCGCCGACTGCCCCTAATGATAAGGCTGCTAAAGTATCTGCTGACGGTTTAACGCGTTACGACATGTCTAAATGGCGACTTCCCACAGATCCATATAGAGAGGCTGATACAATTCTAATTTCGCGCGCTCGAACCGTCTATTTTAGGTATTGCATGAAGTCCAAAGGATACACCTATCAAGGAAGGCCAGAACCGCCAGAGGGGCAGGCTGAGCGATACGTAAATAGTGCTGGTAGACGTCTATTTGATGAGAAGATTGCAAGCGAAGTCGGCTACCACATGGGTATTGTTCCTGGCTGGAATGTCTACCAATATAGCCATGACACTATTGAAAAGTATAAAACTGATCCTGGATACCGGGATGCTAAACTTTTATGTTTTAATAAACTAATGGATCAGTATCCAGTATTGAAGACTTATGAGGAAAAATCTGAGACTGGAAATGCTCTTTTGGCATCAATTGGCGGCGCTGAGCAGGGGCTTGAAGATCCTAAAGTTAAAAAACTTGCTGCCACTTGGAAGCAATGCATGAAACCACTGGGCCTTAGTGATCTACCTGATAATCCAATGTTAATGCCAGGACCGCAGCTCAGTCAGAAAATTGGCTTAAATCCAGGTGCTGATGCGCCCCAATCTGCTATCGCGGCGTCACCCGGAACCGTGTCAGAGTATGAGCGAAAAATCGCGGTTGCAGATGCAAAGTGCCGCATCAGCTCCGGCTGGCAGCAGGCATACTACGACGCTGACTGGAACAGCGCTGATGCTTATGTCAAAAAGAATCAGAAAGAATTATCTGCCTGGCTGGGACAAATCAAGCAGGTCGAAGCCACTTGCCGTGAGATTGTGAAGAAATACTCGTAATTATTTGTGATCGAAGGGGGTAGCTGTGAGCGCTAAACGATCTCAAGTGAAACGCTGGTTACTTGTAGTTTTAGTTGTGTTTATGGCGGTGGCGCTAGTGGGTGCAGGCTGGCTGCTGGCAAGCTACACCCAATCGCCAGCGCAGCGCGCAGCTGCCGCTGCACCTCCAACTTCAGCTCCTGTAACTGTGGAAGTTGAGCAAGGAGACCTGACAGATCAAATCACTGCCACAGGTGTTATTGCCGGGGCACAGGATTCAGCCGTTAACTTGCCTGCTACTAGCTCAGATTCGGTTGTTACCGCCGTAAACGTAAAAGCCGGTCAGCAACTTGAAAACACGCAGGTGGTGGCTTGGATTAACGATCGCCCTCTGATTGCCTATCAGGGTAGTTTTCCCGCCTACCGTGATCTGTATGAAGGTGATTCTGGCGCGGATGTGTCACAGCTGCAACATGCCCTGGTTGCATCGGGCTACCAGCTAGCAATAACTGGAACCCTAGACGCTGACACAATCGCTACACTAAAACATCTATACGGGCAAACCAAAGACGAATTAGCTACTACCGATACTCATCAAAACGAGTCAGACAACGCGGGTGCTAATCAAGGCGGCGGAAACTCAAACGAGGCAGGCGCATCCGAAAAACCGCAGCAAGCCAAAAAGAAGGTAGTTATAGCAAAAACTGAGATGCTGTTTATTGCGCAGCTTCCAGCTGTTGTTACCTCACTACCTAAAGTTGGCGATAGTTTAAATGGAGACAAACCCTCCCAGCTAGGCCTATCTACAGGCGAATTTTCTGTAACCGCTGAAGTTCCAGCAGGTGTGGGCTCGGTATTGAAAACTGGCAGCGTGGCTAGCGCGGTTTATGGCTCTCAGCAGCTAAACTTAACTCTCAAAACTGCTGCACCTAAGAAAGACGAAAAAAGCCAAGCTGAAGCAACCACTTATGCACTAACCTTTAGCGTTAAAAAGGGAAAACTTCCAAGCGATGCACGCGGTAAATCAGTGGTGTTAACTGTAGATCGACAAGCACCAATCAAAAACGCTTTACTGATCCCTCAACGCGCAATGGCGCTAGATGCTAATGGTAACGCAAATGTGCTCAAACGCCAGGCGTCCGGTTTTGTTATGGTTAAAGTAGAGCAGCTTGGGTGCGTATCTGGGCAATGCGCCATTAAATCTGACCAGCTTAAAGTTGGCGATAGTGTGCGAGTGGATCGCAAATGACGATACTAGAATTATCGCAGGTTTCTAAAACCTATAATCCGGGTGCTCCTGGTGAGGTTAAAGCACTAAAAACCGCCTCACTGCTGATTGAGCAGGGTGATTTTGTGTCTATAACCGGCCCTTCTGGGGCTGGTAAATCAACCTTGCTGAATGTTCTGGCGTTACTTGACCCTCCCACTAAAGGCAAATACTTTATTGATGATCTAGACGCAACCAAGTTAAGTGATTCCCAACTAGCAGCATTACGGGCACACACATTCTCTTTTGTGTTTCAAGCATTTCACTTAATTGATGAGCGAACTGTAACTGAAAACGTGGCTTTAGGGTTGATGTACAGCGGAGATACGGCTGGCTCTGGTGAGGAAACCGCGCAAATCACGGATACGCAGCGTATTGAACAAGCCCTAAACTTTGTGGGGCTCACACATAAGCAACACGCCAAAGCAGTGCAGCTTTCTGGTGGTGAAAGGCAAAGAGTAGCAATTGCCAGGGCTATCGTGGCCGCTAACCCGGTGCTAGTTGCTGATGAACCCACCGGTAACCTCGACTCAGCCAATTCGCGTTCAGTGATGCGTGTACTAGATAAACTCAACCAAAGCGGCACTACCGTCATAGTTGTCACTCATGATCCAAAAGTTGCAGCTCACGCTAAAACCCGCATCGAAGTGCACGACGGCGTCGTCACCGTTCCCGAGAGTGAAAGTTCAAAGCCTCTAAAACCAGCTAAAACCACCCATGCGGCGCAAGCTAAAAACCCTAAAACCAGCAGCAAAAAAACTAGCCTAAGAGCCATACTCGCGGATGCAGGGCGCACAATTACCGCTAAACCAGCTGCCAGTGGCGCGCTAATTGCCGGCGTATTACTGGCGGTAGCGTTAGCGTTAGCCACGGTAGGTATTTCTGAAGCTGCCCGCGCCCAGGTGTCGCAGTTATTTGATGCGGCCCGCAACCAGCGTGTAGCCGTCTCGGTGCCAGAACCTAAACAATTAACTAAAGATGGAAGCGTTAAACAAGCCAGCACCACTACACTAATGCGCCTGAAACGTATTCCCGGAGTGGAACGTGCACAAATCTACTCAAACCATGGCAATCAAAATATTTCACTAACTAGCGACACTAAAGGTCAAAACTTTGATGTATTAGGAGCAACCGATCCTAGTGTGCCCGGGCTGGAAATCGAAGGCAAAGAATCCGCCAAAACCAGTGGCATAAAACTTGGCCCAGGCCAGGTGCTAGTAGGTCGCGGTATCGCAAATAACCTAGAGTTAGGCCCAGTTGACGCCAGCCCAGTAGTGTGGATCGCCAATAAAGCCTACGTAGTGGTGGGAGTTATAAGCGACTCAGGTTTAGACGCCAGCATCATGAACGCCGTGGTGATGCGTGAAACAGACGCCGTTGCTGTGGGGGCAACCAATGCCGTCACCGCCGAAATACGTACGCGCCCCGGCGCTGCCCAGCTGGTGGCGCAGCAAGCACCCATCGCCCTAGATCCTTACACCGGCGAGAACGCCCACGTGGATGCGCCTGAAGACCCTAAAACCATGCGTCAAAGCGTGGAATCCAATGTGCGCACAATGCTGGTGACATTAACCGCCGTCTCATTATTAGCTGCCGTGCTAATGCTCACTAACTCCACGGCGACGGCGGTATCGCGGCGCTCTGGAGAATTCGGTTTGCGCCGGGCAATGGGGGCCAGGCGCTGGCAAATTGCCGCATTAGTCACCACTGAATCGGCGATAGTTGGCTTAATCGGCGGAGTCATTGGCACATTTACAGCGGTGGTAGTCATTATCTCCACAGTGCTAGTGCGCCACTGGCAGCCAGTACTTGACCTGCGGCTTTTGCCCGTAGGAATCATTGGCGGCATGGTAGTTGGCTTAGTGGGTTGTTTACTGGCAGTGCGCCGCGCCGCAGGCGTTTCGCCCGCAGATGCTTTACGCCAATAATTACCGGGCCCAAAACATCCGAAACTGGGTTTCTCCTCAAGCTATCAGCCCCCTTGACACTTACAAGCCAGGCTAATTTCGGGTAACCAAACGTTGCAATGACGCCAAAAAAATGAAACATTGAATCAATGACTTCCGCACCCCAAACCCCTGAAACTGGCGCTGCGCCGTCGCGAACCCAAATTAAACACTGGCGCCGCCACCTAGCTGAAGAACGCGCAGAAGGGAAAGTCTACCGGGACCTAGCCATGCGCCGCGAAGGTGAAGAACGCGAAATTCTCCTAGGCCTAGCGGAAGCCGAAGCCCGCCACGAACGCTACTGGTATGAGCTGTTAGGCCCCCACGCCCACCCAGCCCCCAGGCAAACTCTACGCGGCGCCATCATGCCCCTACTGGCGCGACTATTTGGCTCAGTGTTCGTGCTGGCCCTAGCTCAACGCTCCGAACAACGCAACGACTATGAGATCGACGCCGACGCTTCCAGTGCCATGGCCGCAGACGAACGCATCCACTCCGAAGTTGTGCGTTCCCTAGCTGCCCGCCACCGCCAGCGCCTCTCGGGCACGCTACGCCCGGCTATTTTCGGCGTTAACGACGGCCTAGTATCCAACCTGTCCCTAGTGCTAGGTGTGGGCGCCACCGGCATCAGTACCCACGCGATCCTGCTAACCGGTCTAACCGGCCTGCTAGCAGGGGCTTTAAGCATGGCGGCAGGTGAGTTCATCTCGGTGCGCTCCCAAATCGAGCTACTTGAAGCCTCCACTCCAGACCCTGGCGCGGGGGAGGTTGTGCCCGCGCTAGACGTCAACGCCAACGAACTCGCCCTGGTCTATCGCGCCCGAGGCGAGGATGAACACGAAGCCGTCGCACACGCCAGACTAGTACTCAGCGCCGCAAATATTGACCCACGCAGCGCCCGCCAAATCTCCCACATTGGCGATGAAGCCCCCAATTATGAGGAAATCGGTACCGCCAAGCGGGCAGCACTATCCTCATTCGTGCTGTTCTCAGTCGGCGCCGTCATTCCCTGCCTGCCCTACCTGGTTGGGCTCGGCGGAATGGTTGCTGTAGCCGCCTCAGCCCTGCTGGTAGGGGCCGCACTGTGCCTAACCGGTGGCGCCGTCGGCGTACTATCAGGCAAAACCCCCCTACCCAGCGCCATGCGGCAGCTAGCTATCGGCTATGGGGCCGCCGCAGTAACCTACCTGCTGGGCCTGGCTTTCGGCACCTCCGTCAGTTAAACGGTAGCCTGAAGACGATGCACGAACTACTTGAACCCAACGCCCTACCTGCCGTTTTCCGGTTCATCGACCTGTCCGGGGTGATCCTAAATGGGATCCTGGGAGGGCTCATTGCCCGCCAAAAAAACTTCGACATAGTAGGTTTCGTGGTGCTGGCACTAATGACGGCCACCGCCGGCGGTATCCTGCGCGACCTCATGATCCAAAACGGCCCGCCCTTCGCCCTGACCGACCCCTACTACATTTGGA
>ERZ772999.1328-NODE-1328-length-14453-cov-24.769760_pt1 | contig 14453 bp, 15 predicted proteins | sample MGYA00511467_ERZ772999 | MGnify/ENA primary metagenome ERZ772999 (study PRJEB29015, sample SAMEA2738064) | human oral metagenome | biome: human oral; feature: human-associated habitat; material: saliva | place: China | collected 2218 ... | reverse complement strand
CGGTGCACGCCACGACCTCGTCGACTGTGTCCTTCCCGGTGAACGGCACCGCCATCATCGTGGATCTGCCCGGCGGCTCGATCTCCGGCACCTACGAGCGCATCCTGCGCAACACCCAGAAGTGGGGCCAGCCCAAGCAAGGCGACTCCTCGCGAATCATCTGGGAGATCGACATCAAGGGATCCCAGCTGCCCGAGGGCGCGACCGAGGTCGAGATCGTCGACACCTTCGACATGAGCTCCGGCGGCTACTCGCTGGTGCCCGGGTCGGAGAAGCTCTACTACTACAACAACGACGCCGAGTACCAGGCCGAGCAGGCGCCCGCCCTCAAGGCCGGCGCATCGATCGGCGACGGCACTTTCACGATGGAGGCCAGCGCCGACGGCAAAGGGTTCACCGCGACGTTCCCTCGCCTGACGAACAACGGCACCTACGTCCTTCAGTACGAGGCCACGATCAACAACATGGCGACCGTGCGCAACGGCGTTACCTTCCACAACGACGCACTCATCAACGCGAAGCTGTACACGGGCGGCGTGGACATCCACTCGGACGGTTCGGGTGACGCGAACGGCGACACGAATCCGACGCCTACCCCGTCGGTGACGCCGACGCCGGAGCCGACTCCTTCCACGACTCCCACGCCGGAGCCGAGCCCGACCCCGTCCGTGACCCCGTCTCCGACGCCGTCGGTGACGCCCAAGCCGACGCCCTCGACCACCCCGACTCCTTCGGCCACGCCGTCTTCCACGCCCTCCCCATCGGTGACACCCACTCCCTCGACGACCCCGACTCCTTCGGCCACGCCGACCCCATCGGTGCCCTCGACGCCGAGCTCGTCCACTCCCCCGGCCACGCCGCCCGCTCCGTCGACTCCCGCGCCGAAGCAGCTGGCTCGCACGGGTGCCGATATGGCTGGCGTCCTCGCTGGCGCCGGCATGCTGGGCCTGCTGGGCGCGCTGGCGGTGGCCGCTCGCCGACGCCAGGCCTGACCACCCCGCCCTCCGCGTGAGGGCGCGCATCTGACGCACTGAGCCCCGGCCTCGTTCATATCGACGAGGTCGGGGCTCAGTCTTGCGCGAACGCGCCCACGCGCGCTCGTGATCGCCGGGAAAGTGTGAGAGAAACCGGCGGCGAGCGGTCGCGTGGGCGCGTCCGTTTACACAGGATGTTTCACAGGAGCCAGAGATAGAGAGATAGAGAACTCCTAAGGAACAGTGATCAGCGTAACAGGCGCGGGGTTGTCGCGGGCGCGTTTGGGCGATCATTTTTCGACGTATTCTCGCTTCGCTTTTCGCGCTTTTCTTGACAGAAACGACCAGCCCTCTCGGACGTTCCGAGCGTCAACGAGGGACTATTCATCTTTCGTCGGAGTCACCCGCGATGCACTCGGGCTCGAGGATGAATTGCTCCTCTTCCCAGTCATCGTCGTGGATGCAGGTGCCGTCGAGGCGCTCGACCATTTCGGAGGCGCGGGTACAGGCCTCGACGGCCTCGAGGATGCCGAGGGCGATGAGCGCGCGCCCCAGTCGGTGATACAGAGCGCGCAGGTGCCCGAGGTGATGTCCTTGCGGTACTCGCTGCCCACGTGCGTGATGCGCGCGCGAATCTGCGTCTTTGCCGCGAAATTATCGACCGTCAGAAGGCCCGGGCAATGGGCCTCGCTCCTCATTTTTTGCAGGTGCTTTGACCACCCTAGAGCGGGCCCGCACGCTCGATGAGGCAACCGAGCGGCTCCGATCATCAGGAACAATGCATCTTTCGCCGCTGATACGAGAAAAGGTGCAGCCGCTGGGAACGGGCTGCACCTTGCGAAGGATCGTCCCCGCTTGCGCGGGGAAGCGATCACCCCCGGGCAGATGAGATACCGCCGCAGGTAGGGTGATCCTGCTGTCCGACGCGAAGCGTATAGGGTGGACTGCCGGCTCATCCCCGCTCACGCAGGGAAAACTGAGCTGACGGGCACGTCGGACAGCGCACGCGGGACTCATCCCCGCTCACGCGGGGAAAACGGGAACAAGTCCCGGGGCCGGAACTCCGGGAAGGGCTCATCCCCGCTCACGCGGGGAAAACGCCTTCGCACTCGATCGTGTGGGCGCGCAGGTCGGCTCATCCCCGCTCACACGGGGAAAACCATAACGTTTGGCATCTTTGAAAGACCCTCCTGCGCTCATCCCCGCTCACGCGAGGAAAACTGATACGTCGTCGTTGTTTTACCAACCCCACCCGGCTCATCCCCGCTCACGCGGGGAAAACACGAGGATGACGAGGACGCCTGCCCGGTAGTAGGGCTCATCCCCGCTCACGCGGGGAAAACCCATCAACGGGCGCCGCACGCTCATCACGGAGGGGCTCATCCCCGCTCACGCGGGGAAAACCCCGCATTGGTCACGATGGACGAAATCTGGAAGGGCTCATCCCCGCTCACGCGGGGAAAACGGACGGCCCATTTTGTCCCATGCAACAAAGACGGGCTCATCCCCACTCATGCGGGGAAAACTCCCTGATGGATGTCCAGAACACTTTCTGCGAGGGCTCATCCCCGCTCATGCGGGGAAAACTTGAGGCGATCGGCGGCGAAGATGCGCACACCGGGCTTATCCCCGCTCACGCGGGGAAAACCGTGCGGAGAAGGCACACCCTGCGTTCTAGAAGGGCTCATCCCCACTCATGCGGGGAAAACGATCCGCCGAGCTTTTCGAGGTCGCCGTTCAGGGGCTCATCCCCACTCATGCGGGGAAAACATGGTCAGCGACGGAAAGGTCTCCCTCGAGGACGGCTCATCCCCGCTCACGCGGGGAAAACCGGGAGTCCACAACCCAGAAGGTGCCGCGCGCGGGCTCATCCCCGCTCACGCGGGGAAAACCCGACCCTGCTCATCACGACCCCTCACGTCCAGGGCTCATCCCCGCTCACGCGGGGAAAACGTCGCACAGACTCTAGGCCCCGGCTCTCTGAAGGGCTCATCCCCGCTCACGCGGGGAAAACCGCCACCAGCGTCCGATACGAATAGACGCGGTAGGCTCATCCCCGCTCACGCGGGGAAAACCAGGTTATCTGGGGCACCACCAACGACGCGGTGGGCTCATCCCCGCTCACGCGGGGAAAACCTGACCGGGCGGCAGGGCCTGGGCAAGTCGTGGGGCTCATCCCCGCTCACGCGGGGAAAACGTCACCGGCACGATCACCCTGAATCGTCAGGGCGGCTCATCCCCGCTCACGCGGGGAAAACAATGTCGCGGTGAATTGGCCGCGGGTGTAGTGCGGCTCATCCCCGCTCACGCGGGGAAAACTGCGACGAGTTTGTGACTGTCACACGTGATCACGGCTCATCCCCGCTCACGCGGGGAAAACCGACAATCGACCTGCTGCCAGCACTCACGGCACGGCTCATCCCCGCTCACGCGGGGAAAACGACTTAACTGATCCGATCATGGAACTGATACCGGGCTCATCCCCGCTCACGCGGGGAAAACCCACCGCCGAAGCGCGCCCAACGGCATCAAGAGGGCTCATCCCCGCTCACGCGGGGAAAACAGGTCGGATCGGGTGATGGTGTCGGTGGTTGGGGGCTCATCCCCGCTCACGCGGGGAAAACACGGCCCATGTGCGCACGCACGGGCGCGTGGGCGGCTCATCCCCGCTCACGCGGGGAAAACCTCGACAGGTCGATCATATCGTGGTACAAAGCGGGCTCATCCCCGCTCACGCGGGGAAAACGGTTTGTCCTTACCAGTCGTTTTTATCGAGTAGGGCTCATCCCCGCTCACGCGGGGAAAACGGCGCGACGGCGTACAACTGGAAGGCAAGGACCGGCTCATCCCCGCTCACGCGGGGAAAACCGTGGGTGGGGGGGCTTGGCGGCCTGTGACCTGGGCTCATCCCCGCTCACGCGGGGAAAACTGGGCCAACCAGCCTATGCCCACCGACCCCCCGGGCTCATCCCCGCTCACGCGGGGAAAACGCCACCCACCCCGACGAAGTCATGAACGCCCTGGGCTCATCCCCGCTCACGCGGGGAAAACCTGCGAGGTTGCGTTCGTAGCAGGCGAGGAGCAGGCTCATCCCCGCTCACGCGGGGAAAACCACGTTTTCCCACACGACGAGGCGGGGTCGGATGGCTCATCCCCGCTCACGCGGGGAAAACGGCAATTGCACTACCTACGTTCACTACCAGGCGGGCTCATCCCCGCTCACGCGGGGAAAACCGAACGTTGTCCAGGAGGGCGCGAACGCGGGCGGGCTCATCCCCGCTCACGCGGGGAAAACTCAAGTTGACAACGCACATCCTCCCCACTATTGGGCTCATCCCCGCTCACGCGGGGAAAACTTACCGTGAATAGTCTCATTGTCACACTCACGGGGCTCATCCCCGCTCACGCGGGGAAAACCCGCACAACCTGCGCAACTTTTTTGATGCACAGGGCTCATCCCCGCTCACGCGGGGAAAACTAGGGGTACGGTACTCGGTCCAACGGGTAACGGGGCTCATCCCCGCTCACGCGGGGAAAACCGCACCCTGACCCTTCTCCCCCGCTGCTCTACGGGCTCATCCCCGCTCACGCGGGGAAAACCGACGACACAGCACTCGACCGTTCTCGAGGACGGGCTCATCCCCGCTCACGCGGGGAAAACTGGGGATCGCAGGCGGCGTCGTCTGAGCCGCCGGGCTCATCCCCGCTCACGCGGGGAAAACCGTCTCGCTGCCCCGGCGCACGCGCGCCTGATGGGCTCATCCCCGCTCACGCGGGGAAAACGCACGTGATCCTACGGCTTGCGGGCGAAGCGGGGGGCTCATCCCCGCTCACGCGGGGAAAACCAAGTCTATAACGATGTGCTCCCCATGACCTCGGGGCTCATCCCCGCTCACGCGGGGAAAACGCACGAAAGCTCGCACAGTTTAAGAACGATACGGGCTCATCCCCGCTCACGCGGGGAAAACTTTGCCTGCGGCGCTGCGATTGCAAAAAACGTGGGCTCATCCCCGCTCACGCGGGGAAAACATCAAAACCGGCCTTGGTAAGCACACGCATTTGGGCTCACCCCCGCTCACGCGGGGAAAACTTCTTTACACTTACTCAGCAATTGATTTTTTAGGGCTCACCCCCGCTCACGCGGGGAAAACGCCGAGAACGACACCGGGGTCGCGAGCATGAACGGCTCATCCCCGCTCACGCGGGGAAAACGCCCTCATGGGCATGATTTACAGCCCCGAGGACGGCTCATCCCCGCTCACGCGGGGAAAACATCAGGTCAGCGGTGAAGCCACGGCCCGAGGACGGCTCATCCCCGCTCACGCGGGGAAAACTCCTCATCGTCAAGCGCCCTATCAACCAGGGCCGGCTCATCCCCGCTCACGCGGGGAAAACATCGACCACAAGCGCATCAGCTTTAACGCGGCGGGCTCATCCCCGCTCACGCGGGGAAAACCCCAGGGCACAACCACGCGCGCAAGGCCCTACGGGCTCATCCCCGCTCACGCGGGGAAAACTTCGCACAGGGCATCGAAGCACCCCTCGACCTGGGCTCATCCCCGCTCACGCGGGGAAAACCTTCCAGGCCGAACTGGAGATGATCCAGGACCGGGCTCATCCCCGCTCACGCGGGGAAAACAACTACCATGAACACCAAGTACGCGCTCGCCGGGGCTCATCCCCGCTCACGCGGGGAAAACTGACGTTACACGCGCTAGATGTTGCGCTACTGGGGCTCATCCCCGCTCACGCGGGGAAAACAGCGCGCGGGACAGGGCCGCGCCGCACTCAGCGGGCTCATCCCCGCTCACGCGGGGAAAACGCGCCGCTGCTGGACGAGGATGTGGAGAAGGCGGGCTCATCCCCGCTCACGCGGGGAAAACCGTTTTCCCACACGACGAGGCGGGGGCGGATGGGGCTCATCCCCGCTCACGCGGGGAAAACCGCCTGCGCGAGCGAGCGGCGGCGGGCGAGCAGGGCTCATCCCCGCTCACGCGGGGAAAACAACTTGTATTCCGCGTCCCTTATCGCCGCCTCGGGCTCATCCCCGCTCACGCGGGGAAAACCTGTAGGCTCACGGAGTGGCCGCCGGCCCTGCGGGCTCATCCCCGCTCACGCGGGGAAAACACGGTGGGGGCGTGGGCGAGGGTGGCTGCCCCGGGCTCATCCCCGCTCACGCGGGGAAAACGACAGGCAGATCGTAGGTTTCCTGATAGTCGCGGGCTCATCCCCGCTCACGCGGGGAAAACCAAATTATGTCGACGGGTTCAACGTCGGCCCAGGGCTCATCCCCGCTCACGCGGGGAAAACAGCCGACGCACTGCACAGCGCATTGATCAGCTGGGCTCATCCCCGCTCACGCGGGGAAAACGCGGTCTTGGGAATGATGAGCATGCACGAGAACGGCTCATCCCCGCTCACGCGGGGAAAACGCCTCGCCGTCGTCGTCCAGGAACAGCGCCGGGGGCTCATCCCCGCTCACGCGGGGAAAACCGGCGGTTCGCCAGGAGAACGTAGCGGTGCGGGGGCTCATCCCCGCTCACGCGGGGAAAACCCGGGAAACTTCGCATCGAAAAAGTAGCGCAGGGGCTCATCCCCGCTCACGCGGGGAAAACCGCGTAAGCGCATGAATCGGCCCTCATCGGCGGGGCTCATCCCCGCTCACGCGGGGAAAACTTATTTCATTTCCGCATCACCTAGGCGTGCGTGGGCTCATCCCCGCTCACGCGGGGAAAACGTGCCTGCGTCTTAGCGAGGGTCGCGATAGACGGGCTCATCCCCGCTCACGCGGGGAAAACGAGTACCAGGCGCGGAAGTCCGTCGCCGTACGGGGCTCATCCCCGCTCACGCGGGGAAAACGTCGCGAGGGTCGTCACGGCCTGTTTGCCCGCGGGCTCATCCCCGCTCACGCGGGGAAAACCGAGAAGGCAGCAAACCCCAACTATCCGCCCGAGGCTCATCCCCGCTCACGCGGGGAAAACGCGAGCTGCGTGGGGCTGATGCCGAACGCGGCGGGCTCATCCCCGCTCACGCGGGGAAAACATAGCCATGCCACGCAGCGAGAGGTCGAGAACGGGCTCATCCCCGCTCACGCGGGGAAAACACGCCCTCATCGAAAGAGACGACCGAGGCAACGGGCTCATCCCCGCTCACGCGGGGAAAACTGCCGTGCCTGAACCCGCCCTAAATCCCGGTACGGCTCATCCCCGCTCACGCGGGGAAAACCCCGGCCCAATCCTTCGCTTCGGCGCGGATAGCGGCTCATCCCCGCTCACGCGGGGAAAACGCCTCGAAGGACTGGCCGTTGATCGTCGCCTTGGGCTCATCCCCGCTCACGCGGGGAAAACGGTTGCCTCCGCGTCGTCGTGGGGGAGGCAGGGGGCTCATCCCCGCTCACGCGGGGAAAACGCCTACGCGAACAAGCTCAACAAGCACGGCGCCGGCTCATCCCCGCTCACGCGGGGAAAACAATGACCTCAGCGCGAGCGAGCTTCGCCTGCAGGGCTCATCCCCGCTCACGCGGGGAAAACTGGGGGAGGGAGGGGGATAGGCCCCTATTTTGGGGCTCATCCCCGCTCACGCGGGGAAAACTATTTTGGTTGAAAATACGCCACAAACAGGACGGGCTCATCCCCGCTCACGCGGGGAAAACAACGCGCGCCGCGGAATGAGGTACCGCGGCTCGGGCTCATCCCCGCTCACGCGGGGAAAACGTACTCGAGGGACGCGAGGGTCAGATCGAGCAGGGCTCATCCCCGCTCACGCGGGGAAAACCTATAGGCCCTCGCACTTAAAGCTCCTAACACGGGCTCATCCCCGCTCACGCGGGGAAAACCGACGACCGTTATATCCCGCTCATCAGGGAGCGGGCTCATCCCCGCTCACGCGGGGAAAACTCGGGAACCTTGAGGACGCGGCCCTCGACTGCGGGCTCATCCCCGCTCACGCGGGGAAAACAAGTGCCTCGGCTCGAAGATGGTCGGCATCACGGGCTCATCCCCGCTCACGCGGGGAAAACTTGGCCTGGTCCTCCATGGCCTTCTGGGCGCGGGGCTCATCCCCGCTCACGCGGGGAAAACACTGCACACTCCTCACGACCTTGACGGCCTCGGGGCTCATCCCCGCTCACGCGGGGAAAACCCTGGTCGGGCTGCCAGCCGTCGGGGAGCCGGGGGCTCATCCCCGCTCACGCGGGGAAAACGCGTTGCCTGCGCGGGGTTGCGCAGATGCGCAGGGCTCATCCCCGCTCACGCGGGGAAAACTTGATGACTTCGAGCTTCGCGTTCGCCTGCTCGGGCGCATCCCCGCTCACGCGGGGAAAACGACGACAGGTACATCCCACTCATCAAAGCCCGGGGCTCATCCCCGCTCACGCGGGGAAAACCACCTAACCCCACGATGTGACGCACAACACACAGGCTCATCCCCGCTCACGCGGGGAAAACGCTGTCTGCTTTTGCATCCGCTGGTCTGCTCGGGGCTCATCCCCGCTCACGCGGGGAAAACTGACATCCAGGATCGAACAGAGTCAAAACGAGCGGCTCATCCCCGCTCACGCGGGGAAAACGATGTCAAGCAAACACCCTCGGCCCTGTCGTTGGGCTCATCCCCGCTCACGCGGGGAAAACCGCGCCCTGTCGGCATGGGCACACGCCGAAACCGGCTCATCCCCGCTCACGCGGGGAAAACTTGCACATCGGGTGGTTGCCATTTTCGGCAATGGGCTCATCCCCGCTCACGCGGGGAAAACCATTTTCGTTCTTGTTCACCATTGCAACGCGCGGGCTCATCCCCGCTCACGCGGGGAAAACACAACACATAACTAAGGTGCTATTACGCGCGCGGGCTCATCCCCGCTCACGCGGGGAAAACCTTCGGATCAGTGGACGGGGTGGTGGGAATCGGGGCTCATCCCCGCTCACGCGGGGAAAACGGCAAGCTCGACGACACCAAGCACACCCTGACCGGCTCATCCCCGCTCACGCGGGGAAAACCGGCGCGTGAGCTTGAAGAGGGCGGCGAGCTTGGGCTCATCCCCGCTCACGCGGGGAAAACGAAAACGTGCGAGGGAGTTTGACGAGTGGAGCGGGCTCATCCCCGCTCACGCGGGGAAAACTTGCGGGGGCGTATGGCCCGAACGTTGCGTCGGGGCTCATCCCCGCTCACGCGGGGAAAACGCCGGGCTGCGCGGTCCAGTAGTCGCGGAAGCGGGCTCATCCCCGCTCACGCGGGGAAAACCGTGCGGGAGTCCACGACCCAGAAGGTGCCGTGGGCTCATCCCCGCTCACGCGGGGAAAACCCCCCCCTACTGTCGACGCTATTACGCGCGCGGGCTCATCCCCGCTCACGCGGGGAAAACGTGTGAGTGTGGTTACTTGAGGTGCTTAACCAGGGCTCATCCCCGCTCACGCGGGGAAAACGAGGCGGCGATTCAGGCGGGCGCGGACACCGCGGGCTCATCCCCGCTCACGCGGGGAAAACGACGGGGCCTCCGGGGTGGGTCAGGCGAGGGCGGGCTCATCCCCGCTCACGCGGGGAAAACATGAAGAAGGCGGACGCGGAGGCCCTGAAGCAGGGCTCATCCCCGCTCACGCGGGGAAAACAGACCATCTACACCCCCGCCGAACTGGCCGAGGGGCTCATCCCCGCTCACGCGGGGAAAACCTCGTCATCGGCGGGCACATCATCGACCGCCGAGGCTCATCCCCGCTCACGCGGGGAAAACGGCCGACGGATGACCGCCGCCGAGCGCCGCGTAGGCTCATCCCCGCTCACGCGGGGAAAACGAGGACTTCTACAGTGAGTCCGAGCGTCGTAGGGGCTCATCCCCGCTCACGCGGGGAAAACGTGAGGCCGAGGCCCGCGAGCGTGTACTTGGGGGGCTCATCCCCGCTCACGCGGGGAAAACGGGCGGCTGTGAACGCCTCGGTCATCGTCACAGGGCTCATCCCCGCTCACGCGGGGAAAACGCCATGGGCGACGTATCCGACCTCGGTATGGCCGGCTCATCCCCGCTCACGCGGGGAAAACGACACGCCGTTCGCGCGGGCGGTTACCCATGCGGGCTCATCCCCGCTCACGCGGGGAAAACGCCATTGTCGTCGGCATGGTCAGGGAGGGAATGGGCTCATCCCCGCTCACGCGGGGAAAACACGGCACACATGGCGATCATGGGCCGGGCGAGCGGCTCATCCCCGCTCACGCGGGGAAAACGACGAGCGCTATATACCGTTGATCCATGAGCGGGGCTCATCCCCGCTCACGCGGGGAAAACGCGCACGCGGCGCGGATCACGCCAAGCGTGGCCGGCTCATCCCCGCTCACGCGGGGAAAACGCCAACTACGGCGGCTGGATTCAGACCGTTGAAGGCTCATCCCCGCTCACGCGGGGAAAACTCTGACCCGGCATACGGGCGGGCGCTGTCCCTGGGCTCATCCCCGCTCACGCGGGGAAAACACGTTCATGTAGTAGCAACCCTCCAGCTCCGGGGGCTCATCCCCGCTCACGCGGGGAAAACGTCCTATCCGTCGATGCTGAAGGACAGGCTGCGGGCTCATCCCCGCTCACGCGGGGAAAACCCTGATGGTGCGCCCCATCCAGTCGGTGATGGGGGCTCATCCCCGCTCACGCGGGGAAAACACTTCATGGAGGCTGGTCGCCTCCCGTCTGGCGGGCTCATCCCCGCTCACGCGGGGAAAACCAATATGGACCTGACGACGGTCACGCGCCGCCAGGCTCATCCCCGCTCACGCGGGGAAAACCAATGCAGCAACTTGATTTTCTGTGCGCGGTCCGGCTCATCCCCGCTCACGCGGGGAAAACAGGCCACCGTCCTTGTCGACGGTCTGGACCACGGGCTCATCCCCGCTCACGCGGGGAAAACCGCAGACTTCTACAGTCAGTCGGAGCGCCGACGGGCTCATCCCCGCTCACGCGGGGAAAACGCGTCGAGGTCGGCGAAAGCGTCTTTGACGGCGGGCTCATCCCCGCTCACGCGGGGAAAACCTTCGAGGCTCTTGCCGTGGTTGCTGAGCGTCGGGCTCATCCCCGCTCACGCGGGGAAAACGCTTTGATCTGTTCCCAGGCCGCGTTTACGGCGGGCTCATCCCCGCTCACGCGGGGAAAACCCGATCAGGGATGCAAACAGGGCGGTCCTCATGGGCTCATCCCCGCTCACGCGGGGAAAACATGAGCATCGCCGCGTCAATGGTGTCGTCACGCGGCTCATCCCCGCTCACGCGGGGAAAACCGTGGAGGAAGGTCACGCCCGGCAAGACCGACGGGCTCATCCCCGCTCACGCGGGGAAAACGGTCTGGTTCATTAATGACGGTTCATATGACGGGGCTCATCCCCGCTCACGCGGGGAAAACTACATCGGTTGAGAACTGATGCGGTTGCACCGGGGCTCATCCCCGCTCACGCGGGGAAAACACAATGCTCCTTTCTATCTTTCTGTGTAGATACGGCTCATCCCCGCTCACGCGGGGAAAACGCGCTCACTGCGACCACCCGCCCGCAGATACAGGGCTCATCCCCGCTCACGCGGGGAAAACTACGAGCGCAAGACAGGTCAGCCCATCACCTCGGGCTCATCCCCGCTCACGCGGGGAAAACATACGCGGCCGATAATCGCACTATTCGCGATCGGGCTCATCCCCGCTCACGCGGGGAAAACACCACCAAGAAGCGCAGCGTCCCCATCAAGACGGGCTCATCCCCGCTCACGCGGGGAAAACTGCCATCGTGGCGTTGAGCGCCGCCCATGCGACGGCTCATCCCCGCTCACGCGGGGAAAACTCGCCCCACACGAGCGTGCGGACGGTCTCGCCGGGCTCATCCCCGCTCACGCGGGGAAAACATCGCGCGCGTGATCTCGACATCGAGGGGCGGCGGCTCATCCCCGCTCACGCGGGGAAAACCCGTTACTTCGCTTCGAGCTTGTCTGCGTCCGCGGCTCATCCCCGCTCACGCGGGGAAAACCGTCGAGAGCGATTCGAGCGCGGGCACAAGATGGGCTCATCCCCGCTCACGCGGGGAAAACATCGTCGATAAGCCCAACGTCCTGGCCGGGCTGGGCTCATCCCCGCTCACGCGGGGAAAACGCGTGTAGTCGTCTGCCGCGCCGGGCAGGTAGGGGCTCATCCCCGCTCACGCGGGGAAAACGGACCAAACCAGCCGTGTAGCTGCTTCAGCTTGGGCTCATCCCCGCTCACGCGGGGAAAACCACTCCGCGTATCGCGGCCGAAGTCGAGGCGCGGGCTCATCCCCGCTCACGCGGGGAAAACGGTCGGGGGTGGTTTCGGTGGGCATTGGGTGTGGGCTCATCCCCGCTCACGCGGGGAAAACCGGGCCACTCGGAGATGGACGACATCATGGGCGGGCTCATCCCCGCTCACGCGGGGAAAACCTGACGGCTCGGAATGTGTCGTTGGTGCGGGCGGGCTCATCCCCGCTCACGCGGGGAAAACCTCGCGGGTTCGGGCCTCGCGCTCGGCTTCACCGGCTCATCCCCGCTCACGCGGGGAAAACGCAACCGATGGGCGCAGCGTCACGGTCGCCTCTGGCTCATCCCCGCTCACGCGGGGAAAACCACCGTCGCAGTGCCCCCAACGGGATCAAGAACGGCTCATCCCCGCTCACGCGGGGAAAACGCGATCTTCGGCGTATCAAGGGCGTAGCAGCCGGGCTCATCCCCGCTCACGCGGGGAAAACAGCGACCCGGCATACGGGCGGGCGCTGTCCATGGGCTCATCCCCGCTCACGCGGGGAAAACCCGCGTAGCTGCTCCTGGGCGGGGCGGGGCATGGGCTCATCCCCGCTCACGCGGGGAAAACAACCGATTCGACGTCGCGGCGAACGTTTGTTGGGGCTCATCCCCGCTCACGCGGGGAAAACTTCGGTCCTTTCATGCTTGGTTGTTGCGATGAGGGCTCATCCCCGCTCACGCGGGGAAAACTTCGGCGCGGGTGACGTGGGGGCGCGCGCCGCGGGCTCATCCCCGCTCACGCGGGGAAAACTTGGTGATCTGGAGGATGTCCACACGAGAGTGCGGCTCATCCCCGCTCACGCGGGGAAAACTCGTGGAGCGTGGACTTCAGGTTCTTCGGCACCGGCTCATCCCCGCTCACGCGGGGAAAACGGCATGGATACACAAGGAAACGGGGCTGCCCTGGGCTCATCCCCGCTCACGCGGGGAAAACGTCGCATGGGCCACGAGTCAATCCAGATGACCGGGCTCATCCCCGCTCACGCGGGGAAAACACTTCCTGACCTGCGCTTTTATCGCGCAGATCGGTCAGATCTTGGAAAGCCTTGAGCTTTGCGCCTCTTCTGAAAATTACTCATTGATGGACGCTTACGCAACTGACGCGCCGCAGGATCGGGTTCGGAGTATTGGCCTCGTCCCTCGGAGTAGTAGGGGCGCATCATCAGCGTGAGCCCATCGAAATCGACGGGCTTCCAGGGATCACCCCACGTCAGGAACTCGAGGCCCTGTTCGTTGCGCGCCCGGTAGACCATGACGGCACGCCCGGTCTTCATGTTCTCGGTGACTATATCCCACAGGCGTTCACGAACCCGTGCGGACAGTGTCCCTACGAATACTCCCGGGGAGATTTCCATCAACCACCGGGTTACGTGCCCTCGCAACCCCTCAGGCACGGCAGAGAGAACGAGGACGATCACCAGGATCCACTCTCCTCGTACGCCACGCCCGCGGCAACAGTGCCCTCATGATCATCCCACAGTCGCAAGTCGTCGACGATCAGGTCCTCGTCCTCAACGTCCAAGGCCCCTGACACCGACAGCAGCCCCTTGATGTCTGCAACACACCGCTCGAGCAGATGAAACTCTCGCACGGCATCGCGGACGGCCTTGCGAGCGGCACTCCCCACACCCTCGTCGGTCGGAGAAGCCGCGACATCAAAAGCGATTGGAATCGTGAGGTCTGCCTTGTATAGGTCCGCAATGTCGTACACAAATGACCGATAGTTCCCGTTGTGCACAAACCCCAGCCCTGGGCTGCATCCCAGTGCGACGATGACCGCGTGGACGATCCCGTAGATCGCCGAATTCGCAGCCGAGAGAGCCTGGTTCACAACCGAACCATCCTCATAGTTCTCGGGATCGTACTCGCGTCGGTCCCATAGCACCCCCGTGCGCTGCGAGTGCTCACGATACAAGCGACGGACCCGAGCGCCCTCGCGCCCCCTCAACTGCTGAAGACTCAACTTCGACACGTCCTCACCGGCGAAGCGCATCAAGTACATGTTGCGCGCGACAGTCAGCCGCATCGATGGATCACTCACCGCGCGCGCCTGCGCCTCCAGCAACCTTGAGGAACGCGAGGGCGGAGAACCGTGCGCGTAATACCGCACCCCGTTCTCACCAACCCACACGATGGTCGATCCGCTCTCGGATAGAACAGACACCGCCGAGTGAGTGATCCGAACCCCGGGTCCCAGCAGCAGCACCGACA
>ERZ772999.1327-NODE-1327-length-14458-cov-4.027078_pt1 | contig 14458 bp, 10 predicted proteins | sample MGYA00511467_ERZ772999 | MGnify/ENA primary metagenome ERZ772999 (study PRJEB29015, sample SAMEA2738064) | human oral metagenome | biome: human oral; feature: human-associated habitat; material: saliva | place: China | collected 2218 ... | reverse complement strand
ATTACTGAATAACAGATGATAAACGACTATTTAAGGGAGGACTTATTGAACAACTATACTATCGTGAGATAAGTAAAGTTATCAACAGCTTTGTTTGGTAAATTATCAGATAGAACTACAAAAGGGGCTTGTATTCGCCATTAGCATTTGCAAGATAGCTATTTAACTAAAAGGATTTTCACCCATGTATTCAAAATCGAAGTTCGAACCTTTACAAGAAGGGAATTGACTTCTAGGATCTACATCGTTTCTATTCTTTAAGTGAGAAAGAATCGCATCATAGCATTCCTTACCACTCATAGTCTGCACCAAGGCTTCAAATATCGTATCCTGATATTGAAATTTGTTCGTACCAGGAATTAACACTACTCGTTTGAAAGTCAAAGCCCCTCTGTACCAACCAAAGTTTTCTTCTTGCAACATTGTTACTTTAATTTCTTTTCTAGAAGTAAGATCCAACCCTTGAGGCTTTAAAGCATTAAAAGAATCTTTTCTATTGGCTTTAAACTCTTCCATAGAAGATGCAATTGTTTTAATAAGGATAAAGTAAATATGGGGACGTATCTTTAAGCGCTTAGGGTAAGTTGTATCACTATTAATATAGTCTTTTATTTCTTCAATTATTTCGTCCGTCAACTCAACATCCGGTAAAGACTGAAGAAACTGAATCACTCCCTCTTTATCACTAACCAGGGTATCAAAGTCAAAAAATCGTACGTAAATATTCATTTCCTAAGGATTTTGTAGTATCTATTTATTATCAAACACAATAAATACGTCTTTTTCAACAAAAAAACAGATAAGTTGTTCCTAAAGAACAAATTGAGTGTTTTAATTGAGCGGCAAACGGGATTCGGACCCGCGACCTCAACCTTGGCAAGGTTGCGCTCTACCAACTGAGCTATTGCCGCAAAAGTTGCACTTCCTCTCAAATGCGATGCAAAGGTACAACATTTTTTGAAAGGACAAAGTATTGCTACGAAAAAAAATGCTTTTCTGATAATCTTTCTTCGATATAAGGCACCACATTAAGCAGAAAATTTAATTGACCATTGAGTCTAATTATCAACACTCACAAATAAAATATATTATTCTGTTAGTAGAATCAAAGATTTCAAGCCACTTCATTGTATTTTATCTCCAAAACTCTATACATCCATTATTTATGATCACGAAGAAAGCCCCTAAGGACACATCCGCAGTATTTTTTCTTCTTACCATATGGTTTTCTTCAAATATTTGAGGAATAAAGCACGTCAAACAATAATACGATATAATGAAGTTCCCATCAACCCCCATAACAAATCATACGGCATTGCACACGGCAAAGAAGATTTTCGAATGTTTTGTATTTTGTGGCTCTTATGATCTCCTGTAGTGTGCCCTTAGCAGCAATTACACAAACTAAAGGAAGGTCACAAAAAAGACTATATCCCATATAAGAACAAAAATAAAGAGCAAGGCAAAAGTATCTATTGAAAGACCTCTTCCGCCTTGCTCTTTAGTGTAATATTTAAATCAAATATAGTTATCTGATTTTCTTATAGCCATACACAGCCTGCTCACCGAGTTCCTCCTCGATGCGGATAAGCTGATTGTACTTCGCCATACGATCTGTACGGCTCAAGCTACCCGTCTTAATCTGCCCTGAATTTGTTGCCACAGCAATATCAGAAATGGTTGTATCTTCTGTTTCGCCAGAGCGGTGAGAAGTAACGGTATTATAACCATGACGATGTGCCATTTCAATCGCATCAAGTGTCTCTGAAAGAGAACCAATTTGGTTTACCTTAATCAAAATAGCATTGCCTGCTCCCATTGCGATACCTTTCTCCAAGAAGCGAACGTTTGTAACAAACAGGTCATCACCTACAAGCTGAACTTTATCGCCAATTTCCTTAGTCAATTTTACCCAGCCTTCCCAGTCGTTTTCATCAAGGCCATCTTCAATAGAATCAATCGGATATTTCTCAACAAGCTCTTTCAAGTATGCGATTTGCTCATCAACAGAAAGCTTCTTACCATTAGGATCCTTCGGCATACCAGTCTTCAATTGCTTATAGTCATAGAAATACTTGCCGTTTTCTACGAAAGCAAACTCACTAGCTACGCAGTCCATTGCAATCTTAACGTCTTTACCAGGTTCGTAACCTGCATCTTTGATAGCCTGAATAATGCTATCCAAGGCATCCTCTATACCATTAAGCTTTGGAGCGAAACCACCTTCATCACCAACAGCAGTGCTAAGTCCGCGTTTCTTTAGCAACTTCTGAAGAGCGTGGAACACTTCTGCGCCCATACGAATAGCTTCTTTCTCAGAAGGTGCACCTACGGGGCGAATCATAAACTCTTGGAAAGCAATAGGAGCATCGCTATGAGCACCACCATTGATAATATTCATCATCGGAACTGGAAGTACGTAAGTATTCGTACCGCCGATGTAGCGATAAAGAGGAATATTGAGATAATTAGCTGCAGTATGTGCCACTGCGAGAGAAACGCCAAGGATAGCGTTAGCTCCCAAGTTCGACTTTGTCTTCGTACCGTCGAGCGCAATCATCTTGTTGTCAATGGCGCGCTGTTCGAGAACAGACATACCAACCAAAGCCGGCGCTATCTTTTCGTTGACATTGGCTACAGCCTTCTGTACGCCTTTGCCACCATAGCGCTGCTTGTCACCATCGCGCAATTCGAGCGCTTCGTTTTCACCGGTAGAAGCTCCTGACGGAACAGAAGCGCGACCAATAACGCCGCATTCGGTAGTTACTTCAACTTCTACGGTAGGATTTCCTCTCGAGTCGAGGATTTCTCTTGCATGAATTTTCTCGATGTACATAATTGTAAGTGTAAGTTTTATAGTAATTTCAACTGTGCACAAAGATACAAAAGGAAAAGAAACTATCCGTCAACAACAACTGAAATCTGCTTACATTTTATGTATTTCGAGATGTTTTGCAACACAAACCTTTCAATGTGAGCACCAACAGGCGCAACTATTACTCAAAACAAACAACGACAGACCCTACTTTTTATCCTGATGAATCGACCCACACATGCGATATTGCGTCCAAACGACATTTGCAATACAAAGCAAAGCCACGCCGGTATCAGCAAAAACGGCCAGCCAAAGCGTAACATACCCGAAAGCCCCGAGTATCAGAACGATCAACTTTGCCCCTAATGCCAACATTATATTCAATATGGCCAAACGCCTCGTTTGGCGCCCCAATTGAATTGCTTCTGCAACTTTTGAGGGCTTATCAGAGCGAATAACGACGTCTGCTGTCTCAATAGCTGCGTCACTACCACTTCCACCCATCGCTATACCGAGATCACTTAAAGCCAAGACCGGAGCATCATTAATACCATCGCCAACAAAGGCTGTCTGGCTGTCGGTCGTCTTCTTAAATCGGGTCATATAATCGGCCTTTCCCTCCGGCAACAAAGCGCCGGCACACACATCAACCTGTAAAGCTTTTCCCAAACGGGCAACAATACTCTCTTTATCTCCGGATAAGATTCCAATCGTTTTGATACCCAATCTGCGCAAGGCTTGAATGCCACTTTTTGCATCTTCTTTTGGTTTATCGGCTAATGCTATGTAACCCAAATAAACATCATCTACAGCCACAAAGACCTGCGTAAAATCTTCACTCACCTCCCCTACCGGCACATCAACAAAACGGGCGTTGCCTACCTTATAAATATGCCCATCAACATCAGCACGCAAGCCAAACCCGGCTGATTCTTCAATGGCCGCCATTGGAGTAAACGTCAATCGTTCTTGTAAATAATTAGTAATGGCACGCGCTATCGGATGCGTTGATTTTGCTTCCATTCCGCCAACTATTGCCAAGACGGCCTCATCTTCTATAGTTACCTTATCTACTTCAAATTTTCCAATAGTAAGTGTACCCGTTTTATCGAAAATCACTGCTTTTATCTTCGTAATAGCATCCAAATAATTCCCCCCCTTAAAGAGTATGCCTCGCTTTGACGAAGCACCGATACCAGCATAATAGCTTAGCGGGATACTTACCACAAGCGCACAAGGACAAGATATCACTAAAAAAATACAAGCACGATACAAGTAATCCTCAAACGCTGCATTATTCAACAACAAAGGAGGCAGTAGCGCCACGAAAAATGCTAATAGAATAACGATGGGTGTATAAATCTTGGCAAAACGACGAATAAAGCGTTCAGCCGGTGCCTTTCTGCTATTGGCTTCGTTCACCAATTTCAAAATTCGCTCCAAAGCACTCTCCTGAACAGGCCGAAGCACATTTAACCTCACCGTCGTTCCATTAGGAATCATCCCGGCCAACACTTCTTCTCCTTTATTTATAGTACGTGGCTCACTTTCACCAGTCAGCGCGGCAGTATCAAAAGTGGCGACGTCGTTAATTAGAGTACCGTCTAATGAAATACGCTCACCGGAAACCACTTCAATAACAGCCCCAACTTCTACTTCCTGCGGCGTAATTCTAGAAATTTCATTCTCATGAACAAGCGTCACCATATCCGGCCGCAAATCAACTAAAGATTTTATACTATTTCTAGCTTTATCTGCCGCACGCTCTTGAAACCACTCACCAATAGCATAAAACAACATCACGCCGACAGCTTCAGGATATTCACCAATGTAAAAGGCTCCTGCAGTGGCAATAATCATAAGCAGAAACTCGTTGAATATTTCCTTTTCTAAAATCTCATGCCAAGCCTTTTTCAGAATTGGCAGCCCTACCGGCAAAAAGGACACGCCATAATATATAAGACGAAGACCGGAAGGAATAAGCAAAAAATGGTCTAAGACCAGACCAACAATCAGTAAAGCAGCCGACAATAAAGGGAAAAGCAGACCGCTATGTCCATGCCCTCCTTGCTTTCCACAAGTATGATGGTGATGATGACAACTACAAGTTTCGCACATAACTATTGATTTTGTTGCAAAATTACGGAAAAGTTTATGCAACTTAGTTGCAAATATTTCCACCCTCGCCATATAGGTTACGCCTAACACTTACAGCGTCATATTTTACTTTTATTCTCTACTGAATAAGAGATAGCGCACACCTATATCTCGCCTTACCCTCTCTGTTTATAATACTATTATGCAACGGACAACTTAAGGCATTTTGAAGAGCATACGTTTGTCACCCTTTCCCATACATTGTACAAAAGAACTCGACAATGCTCGCTTCTAATAGATTTTGAATTTCTGATGCAACGACATAATGGAGATAAGACCTCAACTCAGCATTCACCCATCGCACTTCGCCAAATTTCTTTCGTGAGCGTAGCTTTGTACTATCGTGATGGGACGACTGTACTCTCGTGAGGGGAGAATCATACCCTCACGAAGGGACGAAAATAAATCAGGCCAAAGGACTTCAAAGAATAGGTATGCGATTCGGTATTTCATATTTAAACAGATAGCATACTATTTTAGAGAGTTTTAAGCTCATCTTCCTAAACTATTTTTTCAGGAAAATAGAATCCAAATCTTGCCCGAAAACAAATGATCACCCAACTTTATAATGCCTTATTTTTACCGCTTTAACCCCCATCCGGCCATCATCATCTTCAACTCATTCTTTGATTTTTTTTGCAAAAACAAAGCTTCGACGAAAAAAAACAGAAATTACACACAATAAATTTGCGACTTTCACGATTAGTTTCTATTTTTGCAGAAAACAGAAATACAATGAGAAAATATACGCGCTTATTACTATTAGCTTTGTTCCTCGTAATGATGCCTGCAGTTAATGCTGCAGCTGCAGTAGTTTATGAAAGTCCACAAGAGGTGAATGACTTTGAGGAAGTGCGAATAACGCTAAACGGAGCCAATCTGCGAGTACAAAATGGCTCAGGTATGAGTGTTGAAATCTACAACATCACGGGAGTGAAAGTGGCAGATTATCGCATTGATTCCAACGATAAGACAATACGCCTTGAATTAAACCGAGGCTGCTACATTATAAAAGTAGGAAAAACCGTACGAAAAATCTCTATCCTCTAAAGGATAGAAAGGCTACTTGCATTTAGATGGTAAACAAGATTATAGCTAATCTTGTTTACCAATATTAGAAGAACCACAGAACAGTGAAGACGAGGACCAATGATGGCGCTACTGCCATTTTTGGCGCATAGAAATAAGATAAATTCTAGATCCTTTCCTTAGATAGAACTCTTTTACCAAAAGAATAACTATCTTTGTCGCTCATTTAATCAGAATTCACATAAAGCATCACTGCTGAATAGCATAATAAATGGAGTTAACAACCTTAACAGCCGTGTCCCCCATAGATGGGCGATACCATCAAAAGACAGCGAATCTTTCAGCTTATCTCTCAGAGTTTGCCTTGATGAAATATCGAGTGCGTGTAGAGATCGAATACTTTATTTCGCTGTGCGAATTACCGCTTCCTCAACTCGAGGATTTCAATCACGAACTCTTCCCTACGCTTCGCGGATTGTATGAAGACTTTACCGAGGAAGATGCCAAACGTATCAAAGAGATCGAAAGCATCACCAACCATGATGTAAAAGCCATTGAGTATTTCATTAAAGAGCAATTGGATCGTATAGGCAATATGGAAGCTTACAAAGAGTTTATCCATTTTGGCCTCACGAGCCAAGACATTAACAATACATCATTCCCGATGATGCTGAAAGAGGCTTTGAAGGATGTTTATGTACCGCTGCTAGATGAATTGATTGACAAGCTAAACGAGTTTGCAGAAGAATGGAAAGATATTCCGATGCTTGCACGCACGCACGGGCAGCCGGCAAGTCCTACAACCTTAGGTAAAGAATTTAAAGTCTTTAGCTATCGCCTTGAACAGCAACGCGAGTCGGTCTGCAATTTTGCCATCGAAGATATTTCCGGAAAATTTGGAGGTGCAACAGGTAACTTTAATGCGCATCACATAGCTTACCCAACAATAGATTGGCCCAGCTTTGCCAACAACTTTTTGGAGCAGCACCTAGGCATACGCAGAGAACAATACACCACACAGATCTCCAATTATGACAACCTTGCCGGCATTTTTGATGCGCTTAAAAGAATTCAAACAATTATCATTGACTTGGATAGAGACATTTGGCAGTATATTTCTTTGGGCTATTTCAAGCAAAAAATTAAGGCCGGGGAAGTGGGATCCAGTGCGATGCCGCACAAAGTTAACCCGATAGATTTTGAAAATTCAGAAGGAAACTTGGGCATCGCCAATGCTATATTGGAATTTTTGAGTAGAAAGCTTCCAATTAGCAGACTACAGCGCGACCTTACCGACTCCACGGTGATCCGCAATATAGGCGTACCACTCGGACATAGTCTTATAGCCTTTAAGAGTACACTCAAAGGCCTCTCTAAGTTGGTCCTACACGAAGAAAGCATACGTGGCGATTTAGATAATTGCTGGGCAGTTGTAGCTGAAGCCATCCAGACAATCCTGCGCCGCGAAGGCTACCCCCACCCTTACGAAGCTTTAAAGGAACTAACACGCACAAACGAGGCCGTCAATCAAGATAGAATCGCACGTTTTATTGATAGCCTTGATGTGCCTGACTCTGTTAAGAAAGAATTGACAACAATTACGCCATATAATTATATAGGTATTTACTAAAAACTAATAGCCGTGAGGCTAACAACAACAGATTATGAGCGAAGAATTAGAAAACAAAGGATTTCAGGAGAGAAGAAGCGATGAAGCTCCTTCTTCTGAACAAAGACAAGACTTCGGGCACACTCCGCGCCCGCGTTTTAATCGGAATGCAAGAATAGGAGGCTACTCTACAAACTACAATGGGAATCAAGAACCCAATGAACGTCGCCAACGATTCAATGGCCAAAACAATAATGGGTATCGTCCGCGCTATAATGACCAGCCCAATGATTTTGGAGCTTCCCCCTTTTCACAATACAATAACAACGAACGCTCAGAGAATAGTTATGAGCGACGTGAGGGTAATTATCGTCCACGCAACAACTATGGCCAAAACTACAATAATGGCTATAGGCCACGATTTAATGGCCAGCGTAATAATAATAACAACAACTACAACAATGGCCCTCGCTATAATAATCGTGAGAATCGGGACAATGCTCCGTCTAATTGGAACCCCAATTATAGACAGAATGATTTCCAACAAAACGATTATAGACAAGGTGATTTCCAACAAGGCGCTTATCGCCAGAACGGATATCGCCCCCGCCCCAATTATGGCGATCGACAACAAGGTAACTTCCAAAGGCGTCCACAGCAACGTAGGCCCTACAATCCAAATGCAAAATATAGCCTGAAAAAGCAAATAGCTTATAAGGAGGAGCACGTAGATCCGAACGAGCCGATTCGCTTAAACAGATATTTGGCCAATGCGGGGATTTGTTCTCGTCGCGATGCTGATAAGTATATACAAGCTGGCGTGATTACCGTCAATGGCAAAGTAGTTACAGAATTAGGAACGAAAGTTTTGCGTACAGACGAAATTCTCTTCCACGAAAGTCCCGTAAGGTTAGAGAAGAAGGTGTATGTATTACTCAACAAGCCGAAAGGTTGCATTACAACTAGCGAAGACCCACAAGAACGCAAGACGGTAATGAATCTCGTGAAGGGAGCATGTCAAGAACGCATCTACCCTGTTGGTCGCCTAGATCGTAATACGACAGGTGTTTTACTTCTGACAAACGATGGAGAAATGGCTGCAAAGCTTACACATCCTCAATTTATGAAGAAGAAAATCTATCACGTCTATTTGGATAAGAATGTTTCCGGCAGTGATATGCAAAAAATTGCAGAAGGTATTACCTTGGATGATGGAGAAATTAAAGCTGATGACATTCAATATGCTAGCGAAACAGACAAGAAGCAAGTCGGCATCGAAATCCATAGCGGTAAGAATCGCATCGTACGCCGAATCTTTGAAAGCTTAGGTTATCATGTTATTAAGCTTGATCGAGTTTACTTCGCAGGCTTAACTAAAAAACATTTACGCCGCGGAGATTGGCGTTACTTGACCCAAGATGAAGTTAACTATCTCCGTATGGGTGCATTTGAATAAGTTAGAAGAAAGGAAGAACAAAAAATGGAAACAATAAAAAGGACAAAAATAATCGATGTTTTAAAGCGTACAGACTTTGACACAATCGTAAACGTTAGAGGGTGGGTAAGAACCAAACGAGGAAGCAAGAATGTAATCTTCATCGCCTTAAATGATGGCTCTACTATTAACAATGTCCAAATTGTAGCCGACACAGAAGCATTTGATGCTGAGTTAGTCAAGGATATTACGACTGGTGCTTGTTTAAGCGTTAATGGCGCTTTAGTTCAAAGCCAAGGTTCAGGACAGGCTGTTGAAATTCAAGCCAAGGAGATCGAAATCTTAGGTACTTGCAGCAGCGATTTTCCAATGCAAAAGAAGGGGCAATCATTTGAGTATATGCGCCAACACGCTCATATGCGTTTGCGAACGAACACCTTTGGAGCTGTCTTCCGCATTCGCCATAATATGGCAATGGCCATCCATCATTATTTCCATGAGCATGGTTTCTTCTACTTTCATACACCGATTATCACAGCTAGCGATTGTGAAGGTGCAGGTCAAATGTTTCAAGTAACGACCAAGAACTTGTATGACCTGAAGAAGGATGAGAATGGAAAGATTGATTATTCGGATGACTTCTTCGGCAAACCAACTAGTTTAACTGTAAGCGGCCAGCTTGAAGGAGAGTTGGGTGCAACATCTTTAGGTGCAATCTACACTTTTGGCCCGACATTCCGAGCTGAAAACTCCAATACGCCGCGCCACTTGGCTGAGTTTTGGATGATTGAGCCAGAAGTTGCCTTCAATGACATTACCGACAATATGGATCTTGCCGAAGACTTCTTGAAATATTGTATTCAATGGGCCTTCGACAACTGTCAGGACGACTTAAACTTCCTCAACAAGATGATCGACAACACGCTGATAGATCGTCTGCACTTTGTCTTAAAGAATGAGTTTGTGCGCCTCTCTTATTCTGAAGGAATTGAGATACTTGAGCAAGCTGTCAAGGCAGGCAAAAAGTTTGAGTTCCCCATCTATTGGGGAGTTGATTTGGCCAGCGAGCACGAACGTTATCTTGTAGAAGAGCACTTCAAGCGTCCTGTTATATTAACGGACTACCCCAAAGAGATCAAGGCTTTCTATATGAAGCTCAATGAAGATGGAAAGACAGTTCGCGCAATGGATGTCTTGTTCCCTCAAATTGGAGAAATCATTGGCGGTAGTGAGCGTGAGGCCGACTACGACAAGCTCCAGACGCGAATTGATGAGATGAATCTTCCGATGAAAGATATGTGGTGGTATCTTGATACTAGAAAATACGGAACTTGCCCTCACAGCGGCTTTGGCTTAGGCTTTGAGCGCTTGATCCTATTTGTCACCGGTATGCAGAATATTAGAGACGTCATCCCCTTCCCAAGAACGCCAAAAAATGCAGACTTCTAAGTCTGCATTCTCCCTGAGGTATAAAATCATTTTACAAAAAACCTTGCAAATCCTTATAGGCTTGCAAGGTTTTTTGCATTCTGTCTCACATTTAATGACCCCAATTCGGTTTAAGGTCCCTTCTTTTATTCCTTATCTTATAGTCCACAACGACTCTTTCGATCTGAGACCTCTGCAAAACTCCTCTTATAATTTGTCTTTCTTAAATATTCTTTGTACCTTTATGGTATGAAACAGAAGTTATCCTCTCCCGGTTTTGCTGACCTATTCCTTGGTCAAAGAAAGGTCAAGCAGACATTCTTTTCACAAATAAACACAGTCATTGATTGGGCACCTATTCGTGCTATAATAGAGGTGGCTTATACGAAAGGCTATAAGTCTACCGGCTGGCCAAGCTATGACAGCCTTGTTTTATTCAAAATTGAATTACTCCATACTTGGTATGGTCTGAGTGACGGAGAAGTTGAAGAGCAGGTTAACGACCGCCTGTCTTTTAGCCGTTTTGCAGGTCTTGGCATGGCAGATATTGTTCCTGATAGTACTACTGTGTGCCGTTTTCGCAACATTCTTGTTGAAGCGGATTTGTATGGTACGCTTCTTGCGGAGTTTAATCGGCAATTGGAAGCTAAAGGAATCATTGTAAAACGTGGTGCCATCATTGATGCCGACATTACGAATACTCCCCGTCGCCCCCGCGGACGTAAGAGCCATGAGGTCGTTGAGGATAGAAAAGAGGATGAGAACATGGAGGCTTCTGAGAAAGCCATGCTCAAAGAAGTTATCAAGCCTAACGTAGACACAGAAGCCCGTTGGGTAAAGAAGATGGGAAAGCTCCACTTCGGTTACAAGCGTCACACGGTAACGGATGAAAACGGAATGGTGCTTGCCGAGGAAACGACAGCTGCCAATGAAAGTGATATGAAACACTTAGAAATACCCCTAAAGAAAGCTAAATTGCCACGAAAGGCACTTGTCTATGCCGATAAAGGATATGACTCGACGGAGAACAAAGAAACCCTCAAACGTATGAAACTTAAAAGTCGTATCATGCATAAGGGAACAAGAGGACATGAAATTACGGAAAGACAGCAGCATATCAACGTTGCGATAAGTAAGATACGCTACAAAGTAGAACGTACCTTTGGTTCTATGCATAGATGGTTTGGTGCCGGAATAGCAAGATACGTTGGACTTTCAAAAACACATGCGCAGCATATTATGGAATCCATTGCCTACAACTTATACCGAGCACCAGGGATTATTGTGTCAGATAATATGAAAATACACCAATAAAAGATTATTATCTACTCAAAAAGTAACCTCCAACAGCATCTTTTGGTCAAAAATATTCATTCTTCTAAAAGTGTATAGGTGAGAATTGAGAGGATGGCAGGTTTTACAGAGGTCTCGAGCGAGTAACAGAAGAACTTTTCGCTGAGAAATGGATTTCTTGGCGAATTGGAGGCAAGTGGTTCTTGCTGATGCAACTGGACGCTCCAGAACCTCGTGTTGCCGTGAAATTACAGCCAGATGTGGCTGCAGTACTAAGAGAGCAATTTGAAGGGATAACTCCAGCCTATCACATGAACAAGACTCATTGGAGTGACCTTTATTTGGAGCGTCTTGACGATAACTTTGTAAAGCATCAGATACAGGCATCCTATAATCTCGTAGTAAGCAAGTTACAGGAGAGGATAAGAGAAACATTTGAGTAAATAAAAAACAGAATGATATGGAAATAATGACACCTCCACAAATTATCTTCCCTGACAAGAATGAGATAATCTATGAACTGAAGTCGCAGGCAATTCAGTTCCTGAAGAATTATCATCTTGAAATCAAAGGTGTGGCAATTTACCCAAAGGAAATAGAAGTCTATTTCTATCAGTCTGGCGTCTTTGAGGATGACACTGTTCATTGTAATGAACTTCAAAAAGACAATGCTAATCATTTATATGTACATCGGACAGGGTTGAAGAAAACCAGTTCGTATAAGGGAGGGAATAGAGTATGCGCTGATTTTGTGGTGAGTAATGATAAAAGTAAGTACTATTCTTATTTGTTGAGAAGCGTAGTCATTGATAACAAATTAACTGTAGGACCAAACAAAACGCTTTGTGCTTTGAAGAATGCTTTAGGCATAGAGTCCAATAAAATATTGGAAAAACAAGTTGTGAAGGTAGTCAAACATACTCCTTCCAAAGAAGACATCATCTTGACATCTGAAAGAATAAATCTTGGAGGGGATGGGAGCTATTCCGATGCCCCACTGCGTTTCGTCGTTTGTGACGATTTCTTTCGTAAAGCAACATATCCATTAAGAGAAAAACTTCTCGTTTCATATATGATAGAAATGCTTCGAAGTGCAAAAATGGAAATTGACGATGCACTATGTTTCATCAAATATAGATTAGGCTATCTTTCGTCTGCTCTTGCTGATAGTTTTACATCTGAAGAGCGAAAGAAATTGTGGAGAAGGCAATGATAGAATGGCGACATGACAGATATACGAACTTTGTGTATATCTCTGATAAATTGAAAGAGTTTTATCCAGACACACACAAGCGATTGACTGCTCTGTTCAATGATATGGGTATTGATTGGGGCGAAATACCATACACGGAAGACATTTGGGTTCGAGATTTTATGCCGATCCAGATTGACAACAAATTCCTTCTATACAAATATTATCCTGACTATCTTGATAACGACAAAGATAGAAGATACATAACTGATGCACACAAAGCATGTGATGCTTTAGGAATCAAGTATCGTGAAGTAAAGCATGTTTTAGATGGAGGTAATATTTCTTTTTGTGGACATTATGTTGTTCTAACAGACAAGGCTCTTTCTGAGGGTTCTCCTTCTTCGATAAAGTCAGAAGTGTTTAACGATATATTCACTCCGATATTTATTCCATGGGAAAAAACCGAAGGAGATCCTTATGGACATTCTGATGGTATCATACATTGGTGTGGAGGTAAACGTGTCCTTATGTCCAATTATCGAAATACCAATTCAAGCGGAGCTGATTATATTAAGGAAAAACTGGAGCAGAAGGGCTTCGTTGTTATAGAATTGTTGTTTGATGAAGTCAAATCTCAAAGTCCCGATTGGAATTGGGCTTACATCAACTATTTACAAGTCGGCAATAAGATCATAATGCCATCATTTGGAATACCAGAAGATAAAATTGCTTTGAAATATATTCAGGAAGCCAATCCTGGATGTGAAATCAGGCAAATCAGGTTACGGGATATAGCAGGAAATGGTGGTGCTCTTCATTGTATAACTTGGAATATCCGCAAAAAAACATAAAATGGCAAAACGAGAGTATATACAAGCCAACAAGTATTGGCTGGAGGAGAAAGCCAAAGAGGAAGGCGTAAAGGCTCTTCCCAAGGGAATTTACTATAAGGTGTTGTCTGAGGGCAATGCCCAGAGTGCTAATCCAACCGTCCGAAGCATTGTGACGGCTCACTACACGGGTAAGACCATTGACGGCAAGACGTTTGACAGCAGCCGTGGCGGTGTGCCGTTGGCTTGCAGGCTTTGTGACCTCATCGAGGGATGGATTATCGCCATGCAGCAGATGCACATCGGCGACAAATGGGAGGTGTATATACCTGCCGAAATGGGCTATGGAAAGTTCTCTCAGCCTGGAATCCCCGGTGGTTCCACACTGATTTTTGAGATTGAACTATTAGGAATAGCTTAATGGCACGGAGAAAGAAAGTCGAAACATCGCAGTTGGAACTGTCCTTGTTCTCTCCCGAAGATTTTCTGGAGAAGGTGGAAACTGCCTTGCAAGAGGCTCCTTCACCTATAGAACCGACGAATGAGGATGAGAACACCTTTGACAGAGAACGACTGATTCAGGAAATGAGGACTGCCGACGATTTCCTTCAGACCCCAATTCGGTTTAAGGTCCCCTCTTTTATTCCTCATCTTATAGTCCACAACG
>ERZ772999.1322-NODE-1322-length-14489-cov-15.860468_pt1 | contig 14489 bp, 3 predicted proteins | sample MGYA00511467_ERZ772999 | MGnify/ENA primary metagenome ERZ772999 (study PRJEB29015, sample SAMEA2738064) | human oral metagenome | biome: human oral; feature: human-associated habitat; material: saliva | place: China | collected 2218 ... | reverse complement strand
CAGACTGTGATTCTGAAACTGACGCACTCTCTGACGCTGATTCTGAGGTTGACACTGACTGCGACTCAGAAACTGAGGCACTTTCTGACGCTGATTCTGAATTTGATACAGACTGAGACTCAGAAATTGACGCACTTTCTGAAGCTGATTCTGAGTTTGACACTGATTGTGATTCTGATACAGAAGCACTTTCTGACGCTGATTCTGAGTTTGATTCAGACTGTGATTCTGAAACTGACGCACTCTCTGAAGCGGATTCGGAGTTAGACACTGATTGTGATTCTGAGATTGATTCACTTACTGATGCTGACTCGGAATTTGATTCAGACTGTGATATCGATGTTGATTCACTTACTGACGCTGATTCGGAATTAGACACTGATTGTGATTCTGAGATTGATTCACTTACTGAAGCTGACTCGGAGTTTGAAGCAGACTGTGATTCAGAAACTGATGCACTTACTGATGCTGACTCGGAATTTGATTCAGACTGTGATATCGATGTTGATTCACTTACTGACGCTGATTCGGAATTAGACACTGATTGTGATTCTGAGATTGATTCACTTACTGAAGCTGACTCGGAGTTTGAAGCAGACTGTGATTCAGAAACTGATGCACTTACTGATGCTGACTCGGAATTTGATTCAGACTGTGATTCTGATACAGAAGCACTTTCTGATGCTGATTCGGAATTAGACACTGATTGTGATTCGCTTACTGATGTACTCTCTGATGCTGATTCGGAATTAGACACTGATTGTGATTCTGAGACTGATTCACTTACTGATGCTGACTCGGAATTTGATTCAGACTGTGATTCTGAAACTGATTCACTTACTGAGGCTGACTCTGAGGTTGAAACTGATTGCGACTCAGACACAGATGCACTTTCTGAAGCGGATTCTGAGTTTGAGACAGACTGTGATTCTGAGATTGAAGCACTTACTGAGGCACTTTCAGAGTTAGAAACTGATTGTGATGCTGAAATTGACTCACTTACTGACGCTGACCCTGAGGTTGAAACAGACTGTGACTCAGACACTGACGTACTTTCTGAGGCTGATTCTGAATTTGATACAGAATGTGATTCTGATACTGATCCACTTTCTGAGGCTGATTCGGAGTTTGAGACTGATTGCGATTCTGAGACAGACGCACTTGTTGATGCAGACTCTGAATTTGAAACTGATTGTGATTCTGAAATTGATTCACTTACTGAAGCTGACTCGGAGTTTGAAACAGACTGTGATGTTGACGTTGACTCACTCTCTGAAGCTGACTCGGAGTTTGAGACAGACTGTGATTCTGATACTGATTCACTTACAGAGGCTGAGTCAGAATTTGAGACTGATTGTGATTCAGACACAGACAACTTTGTTGAAACGGACTCGCTCAAGGAACTCGAGACACTCTCAGACTTCACAGTACTCAAAGACGCACTCGTTGAAGCAGATTCACTTTGTGAGAGGCTTGTCTTCAAGGATTCGCTCAAGGAACTTGAAACGCTCGCTGATTTCACGGTACTCAAAGATGCACTTGTTGAAGCGGATTCACTTTGTGAGATGCTAGTCTTCAAGGATTCACTCAAGGAACTTGAAACGCTCTCAGATTTCACGGTACTCAAAGACGCGCTTGTTGAAGCAGATTGGCTTTGTGATACGCTGGTCTTCAAGGACTGACTCAAAGAACTTGAAACGCTCGCCGATTTCTCAGCACTCAAAGACGCACTTGTTGAGGCGGATTCACTTTGTGAGACACTCGTCTTCAAAGACTCACTCAAGGAGCTTGAAACGCTCTCAGATTTCACGGTACTCAAAGACGCACTCGTTGAAGTTGACTGACTTTGTGAAAGACTAGTCTTCAAGGACTCACTCAAGGAACTTGAGACACTCGCTGATTTCACGGTACTCAAAGATGCACTCGTTGAAGCGGATTGACTCTGTGATACGCTCGTCTTCAAGGACTCACTCAAGGAACTTGAAATGCTCTCAGACTTCACGGTACTCAAAGATGTGCTTGTTGAAGCAGATTCACTTTGTGATACGCTCGTCTTCAAGGACTCACTCAAGGAACTTGAGACACTCGCTGACTTCACAGTACTCAAAGACGCACTTGTTGAAGCAGATTGACTTTGTGAGACGCTCGTCTTCAAAGACTCACTCAAGGAACTTGAGACACTCGCTGACTTCACAGTACTCAAAGACGCACTTGTTGAAGCGGATTCACTTTGTGAGAGACTTGTCTTCAAGGACTCACTCAAAGAACTTGAGACACTCGCTGATTTCACGGTACTCAAAGACGCACTCGTTGAGGCTGACTGACTTTGTGAAACGCTGGTCTTCAAGGATTCACTCAAGGAACTTGAGACACTCGTTGATTTCTCAGCACTCAAAGATGCACTCGTTGAAGCGGATTGACTTCGAGATTGGCTGGTCTTCAAAGATTCACTCAAAGAACTTGAGACACTTTTTGAGGCTACCGTACTCAATGAAAGGCTAGTCGATGCAGACTGCTTAGCAGACTCACTTCGACTTTGAGAAATCGATTCCTGCTTAGACTGACTGGCACTTTGCGACACTGACTGGCTGTAATCACTATCCGACAATTTCACCGTCACAACATTGGTCGTACTGTCTTTATAAGTAATGGTGACTGTACCATCACTATTAACCGTATAGGACTTAATCCGGTTGGCCACCTCTGGATTAACAGCCGACACAGCTGCAATCACCTTGCTCTTATCTGCGTCTGTTAAGGCAGTCAGGCTGGTCACCTGAATAGTGCTTGTCGGCGCCACACCCGGTGTACGATCTGACAAGCGACCCTGAGTAATACGAATCTCACCCAAACCATTTGGACGGTTCATATTTGACGCATTGTCAATAGCAGCAACATTACGTTGCCATGTGTTTCGGAAAGAATGATAAAGGTCATCCTTCAAATGAATGGTCGTTGTGATGGTTGCAGGATTATCAGTCGTTGCTGTGATATCTCCCGTAATTGGTGCAATATTACCAGTTCCGTACTGGCTACTACCAAAGAAATTGCCGTTCAAGGCATTGTCATTCAAATCGGCTCTTGCAACGACTTTCATTTCTTTAAGCTTGCCACTGTCATCTGTTGCCGTGAAAGTCACAACAGCATCATCACCAGCATAGAGGGTATAGTTTTTCCCACCACCCTCGAGAGGTGTTGACTTAGGTTCCACACCATCTACAGTCAACTTGGCCGTCACTTCAGGACGCGTTCCGTCCGTTACAGCCACGGAATTGCTAGCATCTGAGTATACCGCATAATCATCATACATGATGCGAGCTTTGGCTGTTACACCACCTGTTTGTAACTTAACTGTCGGCGTCACAATCGCTTGACCCGAAGCATCTGCCACTGCTGTTCCCACTTCGTCGTCATTATTGTATAGAACGACTGTGGAACCTGGCTCAGCTCCCGTCACCGTTACAGGCGTCTGTGTGTAAGCCTTGTCCAATAATCTCGTTTCAACAGTTGGTGCTGCTAGTCGCTTCACTGGAGCCGTCACATCATTAGTGGTGTTATCTTTATAAGTAATGGTTACCACACCAGATGATGAAACGGAATAAGATTTAAAGTCCTTTGAAGTAGCAATATTTGGGTTAGCAGTCTTAAACGCTTCCCAAACCTTATCTTTTTCAGCCTGAGCGAGACTACTTGTGTCATTGACAAAAGTACTCGTTGTCACAGCCGTAATCGGGTTTCGAATGCCATCATTTTGTGGCAAAACCTGAATACGAAGCGTACGTGTCACTGACTGCCTAGCCGTATTAGTCACTACAAAAGAAACATTATAAATTTTCCCAGGCGTTACGACCTCTGTCTGCCCAACAGTCCCCACAATATTAAAGGCGACTGCACTATTTTTCAATGCAGAGGTCTGAGGTACGTTGATCCCATTCACACGATTACTACCAGAAGCGTAACCAATGCTTTTAATACTATTTCGTGTAGGAATGGTTTCAACAACATTATAAGCCTGATTGATGTAGTCAGAGTTATAAACAGAAATCAAGGCATTGTTAGCTAGACCTAAATTATACTGGGGTGCACGGAGGTTGCTATTAGCATCAATGCGAGAACCATTACGAGGATCACGCTGACCAGATGTCGCACGAAGCACCGCATTGGCAAGACTATTTCTAACCTGACGGGCCTGACTAATCGTAGGAGCCACATCACTATCACGATCAGCCAGACTGACACGAATGGCATCCAAAGATTTATCTCCCTTGAGAATAGCAGCATCCGTATTTGGCAAATCAACAGCTTGAGCTTTATAAGTATAAATGTCTAAGGCTAAATCTTTGAGACGCTTTTCTTGTTCTAAACGCTCAGCATCAGCCACAACCGAGGCAGCTAGTAGCCCAGTCGCCGTATCAGATAATTGGCGATTCGTTTGCACTTCAGATGTCAAGGAAGCGTTTAACAAGGTTGACTCTGAGCTGACAAGGGACATCCCTACTTTAGAGTCGCTACCACTATCACTCTTGCTAACTGACTGAACAGATGCACTTGCACTATGCTCTGAACTTTCTCTAAGCGTACTCTCAGACTGACTGTGAGAAGAGGAATCCGTCTGACTTACTGATTCCGACTTAGAAGTTAATGAAGCTGACAAGGAAGCAGAAAGCGAGGCACTCAATGACAAGGATGTCGATCTTGAAGCTAATTCAGAAGCAGACACCGATTGGCTGCGTGATAAAGACTCACTCAAAGAAGCCTCCGAAGTCTGACTTGACGCAGTTTCTGATGACTCTTGACTATTTACTTGACTCTCTTGAACACTGGACACAGACTCCATATTTCCAAGAACAACGGAATCAGATGCAGCCAAGAAATCAGTCTTAGCTCCTGCTTCACTTTCCAAAATCGGCTGATCAGTCATTTCATTCGCATGAGCTACTTGAGTCACAACAGAACCACCTAACAAGGCCCCCGTTGCAAGCACTCCCTTAAGCAGTGTCTGACCTGAAAAAGCAGGTGCGTCCACCTCTACCTGATGGGCAGCAACAGACGGTGTATCCACGCCTCCTCTAAGCACCTTGAAAAGACCAAAATTCGACGTCGCCGCACGAAGCCAGTGCTTCCCTGACTTAACCAATTTAAAGCGTGTCACACGATCGGTTTCACGATATTGACCTTCATTCCTTCTAAAAAACATATATACTCCATTTATTTTTGATTAAAACACTCCTTTAAATTTTATCATAAAATTAAGCAAAAAATCTCATTTCGAGATTGCTTTCTAGCGATTAATCCTTTCTTCCATATCTCTAAAAATACGATAATAATGGTAACCCTAAGACTTATTAAAACTATTTGTATTTTTAGAATATCAGACTAAAAAAAATCCCCTACCAATTAGGAAATCACTCTAATCGATAGGGGATATTTGATTATCTCGCTAGAAGATAATGATTAAACTTACTAAGACTTAGAAGTCTTCACTTTCTTCTTCATCTTTCTTACGTTTAGCAAGAAAGGCGAGACCTGTTGCAGTTGCCAAAGCACCAAATGCCATTGACAATGATGAGTTTTCCTCACCAGTCTTAGGAAGCGCTTGGCTACCACGTTTGTGCTTAGAATCTTTCGCTTCAGAAGTTGATTCTGAGGCACTTGTTGAGGCAGAGGTTGAAAGACTTGCTGAAGTACTCAATGATGTTGAAGCACTTGTGCTTTCAGAGGCACTCAAGAATGCTGATGTAGAAGCTGACTCTGATACTGAAGCGGATGCGCTCGCTGACGCTGAGGCAGAGACTGAAGCGGATGTGCTTGCTGATTCTGACACAGATGCTGACTCAGATGCACTTACTGATTCTGATGCAGAGACTGAAGCTGACGCACTTGCTGATTCTGACGCAGATACTGAAGCGGATGTGCTTGCTGAAGCCGACTCAGATGCTGAAGCGGATACACTTGCTGACTCTGAGGCAGAGACTGTAGCGGATGTGCTTGCTGACTCTGAGGCAGAGACTGAAGCGGACGCACTTACTGATTCTGACGCAGAGGCTGAAGCTGAGGCGCTTGCTGATTCTGACGCAGAGGCTGAAGTGGATGTGCTTGCTGATTCTGACGCAGAGGCTGACTCAGAGGCACTTGCTGATTCTGACGCAGAGGCTGAAGCTGAGGCGCTTGCTGAGGCTGACGCAGAGACTGAAGCGGATGTGCTTGCTGATTCTGACGCAGACGCTGACTCAGAGGCACTTGCTGATTCTGACGCAGAGACTGAAGCGGATGTGCTTGCTGATTCTGACGCAGACGCTGACTCAGAGGCGCTTGCTGATTCTGACGCAGACGCTGACTCAGAGGCGCTTGCTGATTCTGACGCAGAGACTGAAGCGGATGCGCTTAATGATTCTGATGCAGAGACTGACTCAGAGGCACTTGATGATTCTAAGGCTGATGTTGATGTTGATGCTGACGCAGAAACTGAAGCGGATGTGCTTGCTGAGGCTGAGGCTGAGGCAGATACTGAAGCGGATGCGCTCGCTGATTCGGATGTAGATACTGAAGCCGATGTGCTTGCTGATTCTGACGCAGATACTGAAGCCGATGTGCTTGCTGATTCTGACGCAGATGCTGACTCAGAGGCACTTGCTGATTCTGACGCAGAGACTGAAGCGGATGTGCTTGCTGATTCTGACGCAGATGCTGACTCAGAGGCACTTGCTGATTCTGACGCAGAGACTGAAGCGGATGCGCTTGATGATTCTGACGCAGACGCTGACTCAGAGGCGCTTGATGATTCTGACGCAGATACTGAAGCGGATGCGCTTGATGATTCTGATGCAGATACTGACTCAGAGACGCTTGCTGATTCTGACGCAGAGACTGAAGCGGATGTGCTTGCTGACTCTGAGGCTGATACTGAAGCTGACGCAGAGGCTGAAGCTGACGCACTTGATGATTCTGATGCAGAGGCTGAAGCGGATGCACTTGCTGACTCTGAGGCTGAAGCTGATGCGCTTGCTGATTCTGACGCAGAGGCTGAAGCGGATGCACTTGATGATTCTGATGCAGAGACTGAAGCTGATGTGCTTGCTGATTCTGACGCAGAGGCTGAAGCTGACTCAGATGCAGATACCGAAGCGGATGCACTCGCTGATTCCGATGCTGATGCGCTTGCTGAAGCTGACGCAGAGGCTGAAGCTGACTCAGATGCAGATACCGAAGCGGATGCACTCGCTGATTCCGATGCAGATGTGCTTGCTGAGACTGACGCAGAAACTGAGTTTGAAACAGACTGTGATTCTGAGATAGAGGCACTTGTTGATGCAGACTCGGAATTTGAAACTGATTGTGATTCACTGATTGAAGCACTTACAGATGTACTTTCAGAATTAGATACTGATTGTGAGCCTGAAACAGATGCACTCAATGACGCCGACTCACTCAATGATGCTGAGTTAGATGTTGAAATTGATTCACTAGCTGAAATGAAGCTTGAAGCCGAGTTCGAAATAGACTCAACAGTTGAAATGATTGCAGAAATTGAAGCACTGAAGGCTTGAGACTGGCTTTCAAATACAGAAGCACTCAATGAGCTTGATGTACTCAATGATTCTGATTCAGAAGCTGAAACTGACGCACTTGTACTTCGAGATTCACTCAATGATGCAGACTCACTAGCTGAAATTGACGCACTTTCTGACGCTGATTCTGAGTTTGAAACAGACTGTGATTCAGAAATTGACGCACTTACCGATGCTGACTCTGAGTTAGATTCAGACTGTGATGTCGACGTTGATTCACTTTCTGAAGTCGAAACTGAATTTGAAGCGGATTGTGATTCTGAAACTGACGCACTCTCTGACGTTGAAGCAGACTGTGATTCAGACACTGAAGCACTTTCTGACGCTGATTCTGAGTTAGACACTGATTGTGATTCTGAGATTGATTCACTTACTGATGCTGACTCTGACGTTGAAGCAGACTGTGATTCTGAGATTGAAGCACTTACTGATGCTGACTCTGAGTTTGAAACAGACTGTGATTCTGAAACTGATGCACTCTCTGACGCTGACTCTGAGTTAGACACGGATTGTGATTCTGAAATGGATTCACTTTCTGAGGATGATTCGGAATTTGAGACAGACTGTGATTCTGAAACTGATGCACTCTCTGATGCTGATTCTGAATTAGACACTGATTGTGACTCAGACACTGATGCACTCTCTGATGCTGATTCTGAATTAGACACTGACTGTGACTCAGAAACTGATGCACTTTCTGACGCTGACTCTGACGTTGAAGCAGACTGTGATTCTGAAACTGACGCACTTTCTGACGCTGACTCTGAGTTAGACACTGATTGTGATTCTGAAACTGATTCACTTACTGACGCTGACTCTGAGTTAGACACTGATTGTGATTCTGAGATTGATTCACTTACTGATGCTGATTCTGACGTTGAAACTGATTGTGATTCAGAAACTGATGCACTTACTGACGCTGACTCTGAAGTCGAAGCAGACTGTGATTCTGAAACTGACGCACTCTCTGATGCTGATTCTGAGTTAGACACTGATTGTGATTCTGAAACTGACGCACTCTCTGAAGCTGATTCTGAGTTAGACACTGATTGTGATTCTGAAACTGATTCACTTTCTGATGCTGATTCTGAGTTAGACACTGACTGTGATTCTGAAATTGACGCACTTACCGATGCTGACTCTGAGTTTGAAGCAGATTGTGATTCTGATACAGAAGCACTCTCTGATGCTGATTCTGAGGTTGATACAGACTGTGATTCTGATACAGAAGCACTCTCTGATGCTGATTCAGAATTAGACACTGATTGTGATTCGCTTACTGATTCACTCTCTGATGCTGATTCTGAGTTAGACACTGATTGTGATTCTGAAACTGATTCACTTACTGACGCTGATTCTGAATTTGAAACAGATTGTGATTCTGAAATTGATGCACTCTCTGAAGCTGATTCTGAGGTTGAAACAGACTGTGATTCAGAAACTGATGCACTTTCTGACGCTGACTCTGAGTTCGATTCAGACTGTGATGTTGACGTTGACTCACTTTCTGACGCTGACTCTGAATTTGACACTGATTGTGATTCGCTTACTGATTCACTTTCTGACGCTGACTCTGAGTTAGACACTGATTGTGATTCTGAAATGGATTCACTTTCTGATGCTGACTCTGAGTTTGAAACAGATTGTGATTCTGAAACTGACGCACTTTCTGATGCTGATTCTGAATTAGAGATAGACTGTGATTCAGAAATTGACTCACTTACTGACGCTGACTCTGAGTTTGAAGCAGATTGTGATTCAGAAACTGACGCACTCTCTGAAGCTGATTCTGAATTTGAGACAGACTGTGATTCTGAAACTGATGCACTTTCTGATGCTGACTCGGAATTAGACACTGATTGTGATTCTGAAACTGACGCACTTTCTGATGCGGATTCTGAGTTTGAAGCAGACTGTGATTCAGAAACTGACGCACTCTCTGACGCTGATTCTGAGTTAGACACTGACTGTGATTCTGATACAGAAGCACTCTCTGATGCTGATTCAGAATTAGACACTGATTGTGATTCGCTTACTGATGCACTGACTGATGCTGACTCTGAGTTCGATTCAGATTGTGATTCAGAAACTGACGCACTCTCTGACGCTGACTCTGAGTTTGATTCCGACTGTGATGTTGATGTTGATTCACTTTCTGACGCTGATTCTGAGTTAGATACTGACTGTGATTCTGATACTGACTCACTTGTTGAGGCTGACTCATAATTTGAGACTGATTGTGAAGCTGAAGTTGACGCACTTACTGACGCTGAAGTTGAGTTCGACTCAGACTGTGATGTTGACGTTGATGCACTCTCTGAAGCACTTGTTGAGGCACTTTCAAGAAGACTTTCTGAGATACTCTCTGAAAGAGATGCTGATGCTTCCTCTGATTGAGAAAGAGAAGATGAGACAACCTCTGACTCAGATGCTGAAACTGATGCAGATTCTACCTTACTTGTTGATACAGATTCTGACTCTACTGTTGAAGCACTTTCTACGAGGCTCTGAGAAGCACTTAGAGATGCACTTGTTGTATCAGCTGCAGATTCTGACTCAATAACCTGACTACCATTAAAGAAGTTAACACTAGTATTATCTGTCTTACCTGCATAAGGTGAGAAGGTGAAGGAAGTATCATCACCTGTGATTTTAGCAGTCCAAGTCGATGTTAAGCCATAACTTTTCTTGGCCTGAGTACCATTCATTTGGAACCCATTTCCCCAATTGTAAGCATTATTACCTACAGACACCACTGGTGTAGTATTCGAACTAGGATTTGCAACTTGGTTACCATTTTTATCTGTAATATAAGTTGTTACACTTGTCGGAGCACTAAGTCCTTTACCTAATGTAAACATCGTTTTATCTGATGATGCTGTATTATATATAGGATATCCTGGACCCATCTTCGAAATATTCCCAAGGGTTGATGTTGCAGGATTTACATATGAAACAGTGTAGACAAAATTCAGATTTGTCCCGTCATTTGTCACTTTCAATGTATAGTAAATTGGAACATTATAGTTTGAGTCTGTTCCAGTTCCTGTATAAACCTTAGTCTCACCAGTCGCAAGGTTAAGGTTTGAAGTGATAGCTGGAGTGCCATTCACTGTAGAGTTTCCATTGAAACCAGCATTTGTAAGCTTGGTCATCATGTTATCGACGGCATTACCAAGACGCTCACGCTGTTCTGCGTAAGCTGCGTTTGTTGCTGATGCCGCGATCAATGTTGTTGACTTAGTGACTTCTTCTTGAACTGTTGTAATAGCAGTTTGGATTTCAGCCTTAGCCGCTGTGTCTGTTAATTTTGCTTGGTAGTTTTTAGCGATATTAACGAGCAATTCCGCTTCTGAAACGTTTTGATCCAAGATAGTTTTTTCATCCTCTTGGCTTGCAGTCTCTGAAGCAACTGAGCTTGTTGAAGTTGCCGAATCAGAAGCTGAGTCTGAGTTTGAACCACTTGTGCTTTCAGTTTCTGACTGGCTATCAGAAGTTGAGTACTCCTTGCTGAGTGATGCAGATTCTGAGATAGCCTGTGACAATTCAGCAGAAATAGATTGAGAGACAGATTGTGATACTGAAACTGATGCTTCCGTGCTTGCTTGAGCATCTACTGATGAGCTTGTAGACTCTTGGCTTGTTGATGCTACTGCTGAAGCTTCCGAAGCTGGCGCCGCACTCAATACAACTGACTCAGAGTTGACTGCCACATCTTGATTAGCAGTTACTTGGCTTTCCAAAGCTGGAGTTGTCGTTTCTTCCGCTTGGGCTGTATAAGTTGCCACTGCGCCTCCAGCCACTGCTCCCGCCGCTGCAATCCCTTTAAGAAGAGCTTGCCCTGAGAGAAGCGGTGTTTTTTCTTCAACACTTTGCGCTGAAACTGATGGTGCATCTGCCCCACCTTTAACAACCTTGAAGAGTCCAAAGTTGGATGTCGCAGCACGAAGCCATTGCTTACCTGATTTGATCAATTTAAAACGAGTCACGCGATCAGTTTCGCGATATTCCCCTTCGTTCCTTCTAAAAAACATATCTACTCCATTCTTGTTTTATGAATTAAAACTCACCGATAAATTTTATCATAATATTCTTGTAAGTTCTAATATAAACTACTATTTCCCTCAAAAATGATTGCAAACGCTTTATGCTGTACAAATACTGAAAATGCTTGTTTCATAGCATTTTCACCCATCTTACATTTTGCAAAACAAAACTTAAAGTTATCTTAAAATTCAACGTCTACTTCTTCTACATCTAAGATTTCAGCTTACTAAACTAATCCTCTCCTCTATAATACTAAGACCAAATGAGACCTAGACTAACAATTAAGATAGCCTCTCTCATTTTCAAGAACGACAAAAAGACACACCCCAAATCGGAATGTGTCTTTTTTAGAACGAAGCTAATCGGCTTATTCTAACTTAAGAGTAGTTAGTTTTTATTAGGACTAGTCACTCATAAGTTTTAGGGGTAAGTCGAAGGAATATTATTCCTCAGTTTTTTTGCGTTTTGCCGCAAGAGCCAATCCAGATGCAGTTGCAAGCAATCCAAGAGCTGCTGTAGCTGCTACGTTAGACTCTTCACCAGTGTTTGGCAATTGTGCCATTTCTTGTGCAGGTTTAACTGGAGTAGCTTTAGGAGCTGGATCAACTGGTTTACCTGGAGTTGGTTGTTCAGGTTTACCTGGAGTTGGTGTTACTGGTTTTTCTGGAGTTGTATCGACAAGTTTATAAACGTAAGTTACGTTCTTATCGCCTTCGATAACTTTACCAGTTACTGGGTCAGTTGTAGTCAAGTGACCATCACCATCTACAGAACCTACTGGGTAGTTACCTTGTGGTACCAATTCGTAAACTTTACCATCAGCAGTAACAATTGTCCTAGGACGGTTATCGATTACTGTATCGTAATCTTTACCTACTGGTTGACCAAATTCATCTGTTACAGATTGTTTGATAGTGTTACCATTTTCATCTACATAGTGAACGTAAACATTACCCTTAGGTTGTGCTGGTTGTTCTTTGAGTTTGTAGATGTAAGTAACGTCTTTACGTCCTTCGATAACTTTACCTGTTGTAGCGTCTGATGACTCAAGGTGACCTTGTCCATCAACTTTACCTACAGTGTAGTTACCTGCTGGTACCAATTCGTAAACTTTACCATCAGTTGTTGTGATAGTCTTAGGACGATTATCTACTACTGTATCGTAGTCTTTATCGACTGGTTGATCTTTTTCATCAACAACTGAAGTCTTGATTGTCTTACCTTCAGTATCTTTATAGTGAACGTAAACGTCACCTTTCACTTCTTTGTAGACGTAAGTGATGATTGAACGTGGTTTTTCAACTTTACCTTTAATTGGGTCAGATGATTCAAGGTGTCCATCGCCATCAACTTTACCTACTGGGTAGTCACCTTTCGGTACGATCTTGTATGTCTTACCGTCTGGAGTCTTGATTGTGTTAGGTTTTTCACCTTCCTCAGTTGTGTTATATGGAGTATCATATGGTGAGTTTGGTGTGTCTTGACGAGGTTTCTTGATTTCTTTACCTTTTTCGTCTACATAAGTGATGATTACGTCACCTTCTTTAGGTTTCGTTGGATCTTCTTTAAGTTTGTAGACGTAAGTTACGTTCTTATCGCCTTCGATAACTTTACCTGTTGTAGCGTCATCACCTGTCCAGTGACCTTGTTCGTCGACTTGACCTACTTTGTAGTTACCTGCTGGTACCAATTCGTATGTCTTACCTTCGAATTCGATTTCTTTCGGACGGTTATCTACAACTGTATCGTAGTCTTTACCTACTGGTTGTGCCAATTCATCTGTTACAGATGCTTTAATTGTCTTACCTTCAGTGTCTACATAGTGAACATATACATTACCCTTAGGTTGTGCTGGTTGTTCTTTAAGTTTGTAGACGTAAGTTACGTTCTTGTCGCCTTCGATAACTTTACCTGTTGTAGCGTCATCACCTGTCCAGTGACCTTGTTCGTCGACTTGACCTACTGTGTAGTTACCTGCTGGTACCAATTCGTATGTCTTACCTTCGAATTCGATTTCTTGTGGACGGTTATCTACAACTGTATCGTAGTCTTTATCAACTGGTTGGTCTTTTTCATCTGTTACAGATGCTTTGATTGTCTTACCTTCAGTGTCTACATAGTGAACGTAAACATTACCTTTCACTTCTTTATAAACGTAAGTGATTGTTGATTTAGGTTTATCAACTTTACCTTTAATTGGATCAGATGATTCAAGGTGTCCATCGCCGTCAACTTTACCTACTGGGTAGTCACCTTTTGGTACGATCTTGTATGTTTTACCATCTGGAGTCTTGATTGTGTTAGGTTTTTCACCTTCCTCAGTTGTGTTATATGGAGTGTCATATGGTGAGTTTGGTGTGTCTTGACGTGGTTTTTGGATTTCTTTACCATCATTCTCACGGATGTAAGTAATGATTACTTCACCAACTTTAGGAGTTTCACTTTCAGACATTGATTGAGAAATTGAAACTGAAGTTGATTCAGAGCTTGAAAGTGATTCTGAAACTGAAGTTGAAGTTGATGTAGATTCTGAAAGGCTAGCAGATGCTGAGTAAGATTCAGAAGCTGATACTGATTCAGATACAGAAGTTGATTCTGAAGAGCTTGCTGATTCTGATGCAGATGCTGACTCAGATGCGCTTGCTGATTCTGATGCAGATGCTGACTCAGATGCACTTGCTGATTCTGATGCAGATGCTGACTCAGATGCACTTGCTGATTCTGATGCAGATGCTGACTCAGATGCACTTGCTGATTCTGATGCAGATGCTGACTCAGATGCACTTGCTGATTCTGATGCAGATGCTGACTCAGATGCACTTGCTGATTCTGATGCAGATGCTGACTCAGATGCACTTGCTGATTCTGATGCAG
>ERZ772999.1321-NODE-1321-length-14492-cov-23.911408_pt1 | contig 14492 bp, 9 predicted proteins | sample MGYA00511467_ERZ772999 | MGnify/ENA primary metagenome ERZ772999 (study PRJEB29015, sample SAMEA2738064) | human oral metagenome | biome: human oral; feature: human-associated habitat; material: saliva | place: China | collected 2218 ... | reverse complement strand
AAGTCAACGATGGTGGGTATGCTTGACAAGGTGAAGAAGGAGATTGTCACTGGTCAGTTTGAGGTTAAACAGGTCTTCAAGATTTCCAAGGTTGGAACTGTTGCTGGTGGTATGGTTACTGAAGGTAAGGTTCACAGCAAGGATAAGGGTCGCGTAGTTCGTGACGGAATCGTTATCCATACAGCTCCTATTGATGCTTTGAAGCGTTATAAGGACGATGTGAAGGAGGTCGCTACAGGACTTGAATGTGGTATTTCACTTGTCAATTACAATGATTTACAGGTGGGTGATATCATCGAAACCTTCACGGAGATTGAGGTTGAACAGAAATTGTAACAATATAAAAAACCGTCTTTTCTCCATCAAAGGAGTAAAGGCGGTTTTTTCTTCATGGTAACAAATGTTGCCATTGGTCTTTGTGGCATACATATTGTATGTTCACAGAGTGTATATAAGTATTGAGAATAGAGATGGTGGGAACTAAGAACTTATTGCTGGATGAATTGAAACGATAGGTTTAAATGAATTAAACAATAGGTATAGGAAAGACAGATAGTGTATTTGGATGGGCTAAACGTTAGAGGTAACGAAGCATACTGAAAAGGTAAGTATTCTCTTTAACCCTTCTAACTCCCTCTAACTCTTTTGACTCCTGAGTATTCTCCCTCTCTTTAATCACAAAAAACAAATGTCTGAGAACAAGAATAATGAATTTGTAAAGAAAGTCGCAGAGCAGAAGTATGAGTTCGGCTTTACGACTGATGTACATACGGAGGTCATTCCGAAGGGTCTGAACGAAGATGTCGTTCGACTTATTTCGCAGAAGAAAGGGGAACCAGAGTGGCTCCTCGATTTTCGTTTGAAGGCTTTCCGTTACTGGCAGACACTCCCTATACCAACGTGGGGACACTTGCATTTGCCAGAGTTACATCTGCAGGATATCTCCTATTATGCTGATCCATTAGCGAAGAAGCCTAAGAACAAGGAGATTGATCCAGAGTTAGCAAAGACTTTTGATAAGTTAGGTATTCCATTGGAAGAGCGTCTTGCTTTGAGTGGTACGGCAGTTGATGCCATTATGGACTCGGTGTCAGTGAAGACTACTTTTAAGAAGCAGTTGGCTGAGAAGGGTATCATCTTCTGCTCTATCGGTGAGGCTGTTCAGGAGCATCCAGACTTGATACGTAAGTATCTTGGAAGTGTTGTTCCTTATCGTGACAACTATTCTGCAGCACTCAACTCTGCGGTCTTTAGTGATGGTTCCTTTGTATATATCCCTAAGGGCGTTCGCTGTCCGATGGAGCTTAGTTCGTACTTCCGCATCAATGCGGTTAATACAGGTCAGTTTGAACGTACATTGATTGTAGCTGATGATGATTCGTATGTTAGCTATCTTGAGGGCTGTACTGCTCCTATGCGTGACGAGAATCAGTTGCATGCAGCAGTCGTTGAAATCGTTGTCTTGGACAATGCAGAAGTAAAATACTCTACTGTTCAGAACTGGTATCCAGGTGATGAAAACGGTAAGGGTGGTGTCTTGAACCTTGTTACAAAGCGTGGTGAACTTCGTGGAGTGAACTCAAAGCTGTCATGGACACAGGTAGAGACAGGTTCGGCAATCACTTGGAAATATCCTTCTTGTGTGTTGAAGGGTGATAACTCACAGGCAGAATTCTATTCTGTTGCTGTAACCAATAACTACCAAGAGGCTGATACTGGTACGAAGATGATTCACATGGGTAAGAATACTAAGAGTACAATTATCTCTAAGGGTATCTCTGCTGGCCATAGTCAGAACTCTTATCGTGGCTTGGTTCGTGCTACAGCCAATGCGGAGAACGCTCGTAACTACTCAAGTTGTGACTCTCTTCTCTTAGGTTCTGACTGCGGTGCTCACACATTCCCTTATATGGACATCCACAACGATACAGCTATTGTTGAGCATGAAGCAACCACTTCGAAGATTAGTGAAGACCAGCTTTTCTATTGTAATCAGCGTGGTATTCCTACTGAAGATGCTGTTGGCTTGATTGTCAATGGTTATGCTAAGGACGTACTCAATAAGCTTCCAATGGAGTTTGCTGTTGAGGCACAAAAACTACTCTCTGTAACACTTGAAGGAACGGTAGGATAATATAACTGAATAAACAACATGCGAAAGGTCATTCTTATCACGTCTGGCTTGCTGCTAACAACAATGCTTCAAGCTCAGTCATGGCAGTTAAAACCATGGGAGAAGTTTCTTATAGAGAAGCATGTGAAGCAGGATACAGCGATTACATGCCAGTCAGTGATGGGGTTGCCATCGACACCCAAGCCCTTTGAAACTCGCCTTTATCGTACAGTTACGGGCTCGGAGATGATAGGCAACTTACCATGTTACAAGAAGAAATCAAAGTCCTTCCTTGGTTATAATGACTCTTCGCCATCGCTTTTTGAAGAGCAGAGAGAACAAGAAAAAACAGAGAAGATGGCTCGTGGGGAGTATCATACCTCTGATTTCGTATTCGACATGTTGTTAGATTTCGTTAATATATTTTTAGTGAAGAAAAAATAAAGCAAAGATAATATGTTAGAAGTAAGAAACCTGCATGCAACCATCGCAGGTAAAGAAATATTAAGAGGCATCAACCTCACAATTAAAGATGGTGAGATTCATGCTATTATGGGCCCTAATGGCTCTGGTAAGTCAACACTGAGTGCAGTACTTACAGGTAATCCTCTCTATGAGGTAACTGATGGTATGGCATTGTTTAATGGCAAGAATCTCTTGGAGATGAAGCCTGAGGACCGCTCTCATGAGGGACTCTTCTTGTCTTTCCAGTATCCAGTAGAGATACCTGGCGTAAGTATGACTAACTTCATGAAGGCTGCTATCAATGCAAAGCGTGCCTATGAAGGATTAGAGCCAATGAAGGCTGCAGAGTTTATGGTACTCATGCGTGAGAAGCGCCAGTTAGTTGGTATGGATTCAACACTCTCTCGCCGTAGTGTAAACGAGGGCTTCTCTGGTGGTGAGAAGAAGCGCAACGAGATTTTCCAAATGGCAATGTTGGAGCCAAAGCTTAGTATTCTTGATGAGACCGATTCTGGTCTTGACGTTGATGCTATGCGTATCGTGGCTGAGGGTGTAAACAAGATGCACAATGAAACTACTTCAGCTATTGTTATCACACACTATGAGCGTCTGTTAGAGATGATTAAGCCAGATGTTATCCATGTGCTTTATAAGGGTCGTATCGTGAAGACTGCAGGTCCTGAACTTGCAAAGGAGATAGAACAGCGCGGATACGATTGGATTAAGGAAGAGGTTGATGCAGAGGAATAATCGGTGGCTTAAGAGTGTCTTGTAGTTCTAATAAAAATAGTATTACGAGTGGCATTAGTCCCGCTATCCTTTAGATAAAACCTCCAAAAAGAAATTACAATGCAAAGCGAAAAACAATATATAGACCTCTATACAGAGGCGCAGCAACTCATCAAAGAGCATGCTGCACCTGTGCTCAATGAGGTACGCGATAAGGCTTTTGAAGACTTCCGTCGACAGGGCTTTCCTACCAAGAAGGTGGAACGCTATAAGTACACGGATATGCAGAAGCTCTTTGAACCTGATTATGGATTGAATCTCAACCGTCTTGAGATTCCTGTTAATCCTTATGATACCTTCAAGTGCGATGTTCCAAATCTCAGCACTTCTCTTTATTTCATAGTGAATGATCAGTTCTACAGTAAGTCACTTCCAAAGGCAAAACTTAATGATGGTGTCATTGTTGACAGCTTGAATCATGTAGCAACTGAGCGTCCTGAGTTGGTTGCAAAGTATTATGGTCGTCTTGCCAATACTGAGGCTGATGCGATAACAGCTTTGAATACAATGCTTGCACAAGATGGTCTTTTTATCTATGTGCCTAAGAATGTACAGCTTGAGCGTACCATACAAGTAATCAATATCCTTCGTTCAGATGTTGACTTGATGGTCAATCGTCGAGTTCTCATTGTTCTTGAAGAAGGTGCTAAGGCGCAGTTCCTCTTCTGTGACCACGCTGCTGACGACCGTAACTTCCTTGCTACACAGGTAATCGAAGCCTACGTAGGAGCGAATGCCAATCTTGAGTTGAACTGTCTTGAGGAAACGCATGCAAAGAATGTACGCGTGTCGAATGTATATATCGAGCAGCAGCGTGATTCACGTGCAAGCCACAATGTCATTACATTGCATAACGGAGTTACTCGCAATATGCTCGACCTTGTTTTCAAGGGAGAGGGTAGCGAATGTTTCTGTAATGGTTGTGTGATAGCTGATAAGAGTCAGCATGTTGACAACAATACGCTTATCGACCATCAAGTACCTCATTGCACAAGTAACGAACTTTACAAGTACGTACTTGATGATAATGCAGTTGGTGCTTTTGCAGGTCGTGTGCTTGTTCGCAATGGTGCGCAGAAGACGCTTTCACAAGAGAACAACCGTAACCTTTGTGCCAGCAAGACAGCTCGTATGTTCACCCAGCCAATGCTTGAGATTTATGCTGATGATGTTCAGTGTAATCATGGTTCAACGGTAGGACAGCTTAATGATGCTGCGCTCTTCTACATGCAGCAGCGTGGTATTGATAAGAAAGAAGCAAAGCTCCTTCTTGAGTTTGCCTTTATCAATGAGGTAATTGATAAGATGGAACTTGAACCATTGCGCGACCGTCTCCACCATTTGGTAGAGAAGCGTTTCCGTGGTGAGCTTGATAAGTGTGAAGGTTGCGATTTGTGTAAGTAATTTGGTATTAGGCTAATTGGGCTTATTAGCCTTATTAGCCCAATTAGCCCTATAAGCCCAATAAAAGATGTACGATATAACGAAAGTTCGAGAATCCTTCCCAATTCTCTCCCGCACCGTCTATGGTAAACCCCTGATTTATCTTGACAATGGTGCTACCACACAGAAACCGCTCTGTGTGTTGGATGCTATGCAGGAAGAATACCTCAATGTAAATGCCAATGTGCACCGTGGTGTACACTGGATGTCACAACAGGCTACCGACTTGCACGAGGCAGCACGTGAGACTGTGCGGAAGTTTATCAATGCTCGTTCAACAACTGAGATTGTCTTCACACGTGGTACGACAGAGAGTTTGAATCTCGTTGCTTCCAGTTTTGTAGAAGGTTGTATGAAGGAGGGTGATGAAGTGATAGTTTCTACCATGGAGCATCACTCAAACATTGTGCCTTGGCAGTTGCAGGAACAGCGCAAGGGAATTGTGCTAAAGGTTATTCCAATGACCGATGAGGGTGAACTTCTGCTTGAAGAATACGAGAAACTCTTCACCGACCGTACAAAACTTGTAAGTGTAACACAGGTAAGCAATGTTCTTGGCACCATCAATCCTGTAAAGGAGATGATTCGCATCGCCCACGAACACGGAGTGCCTGTTGTTGTGGATGGTGCGCAAAGCGTTCCTCACTTTGCCGTTGACGTGCAAGACTTAGATTGCGACTTCCTCGCCTTTAGTGGTCATAAGGTGTATGGTCCGACAGGTGTGGGCGTTCTTTATGGTAAAGAAGAGTGGCTCGACCGACTACCTCCATATCAAGGTGGCGGTGAGATGATAGAGCGTGTCAGCTTTGAGAAGACTACCTTTGAGCGTCCACCTTTGAAGTTTGAGGCAGGAACACCTGATTATATTGCAACGCATGGACTTGCAACCGCCCTCGATTATGTTACTTCCTTGGGGATGGATAACATCCTTGCTCATGAGCAGGACCTCACACGTTATGCACTTCAGCAACTTCGTGAGATAGAGGGTATGCACATCTATGGACATCGTTATGACAGCGGGGATGCTGTTATCAGTTTCAATGTCGGTGATATTCACCACATGGACCTTGGTACATTGCTCGACCAGTTAGGTATTGCTGTCCGCACAGGTCATCATTGTGCACAACCTTTGATGGATCGCCTTGGTATCCTTGGTACTGTTCGTGCCTCCTTCGGATTATATAACACACGTGAGGAAGTGGATGCTTTGGTAGCAGGTATCAAGCGTATTGCAATGATGTTTTAAGGAAATAAGTAGATTTAAACAGGCGTTTATATGCGTTTCATTACGCTTATGAACGCCTGTTTTCTTGCAGATATACAAGGTATACACCGAGGTTCTTATCCCTTCTTGCACTTATAAAGGCTGAAGACAAACCAAATAAGGAAGACTCCTTGTAATAGTAATGATGAAACAATCGGGAATATAGTCAGAATCAAAGCCAACTGAGCTTGCGTGATATAGGAAGCCTGCTTGCTACTCACTTCCCGTTCGAGGACAGAGCTGTAATAATTACGCAGCCACTCTACTGGAGTTTGGAACCATGCAGCTGCGTCTGTGAAGAAACGACTAAGCTCGTTGTACGATGCGTTACGCTCTGTGAGAATCAATTCTTTTTTCATATTCTTTGTTCTTTAATTGTTGCTATATATAAATGATGTGTAAAACATTCCTTGGTTTACGTTTGCAAAATTAGTTGTGTGTTGTGCAAGGAATGTTCACTCTGCAAAAAATATTTGTTATATAAGATTAAAACGAAAGGTTCTTTAACTTTTAAAACCTATTGCTCATGCTGAAAAGTCATTATTATGAAAGCCTAATAGAGGCTGGTTGCGACGAAGCAGGCAGAGGATGCCTTGCTGGAAGTGTCTATGCTGCAGCCGTTATCCTACCACCCGATTATCAGAATGAGTTGTTAAACGACTCAAAGAAGCTGACGGCAAAGAAACGTTATGCACTTCGTGAGGAAATTGAGCGAGATGCTATTGCATGGGCAGTGGGTATCGTTACGCCTGAAGAGATTGATAAGATAAATATTCTCAACGCCTCTTTCTTGGCTATGCATCGAGCGTTGGACCAGTTGAAGGTACGTCCAGAAGCGGTTATCGTTGATGGTAATCGTTTTAAGCCTTACCAAGATCTCCCTTCAACAACCATAGTTAAAGGAGATGGGAAGTATCTTTCTATTGCAGCTGCCTCAATCCTTGCCAAGACTTATCGTGATGACTATATGCTCTCCTTGGCAGAGGAATATCCGCAATATGACTGGCAGTCAAACATGGGTTATCCAACGAAGAAGCATCGTCAGGCTATTCGTGAACATGGTATCACACCTTATCATCGCAAAAGTTATAACCTTTTGGGTGATGGGCAGCTCTCTTTTGACTTCTAAACCTAATTGAGTATAAACTTCTAAACTGATATTTGTAGTATAGTCAAGCACTTTGTCTATCATTGTAACGCAAGCATAGTGTACTAACATCAAGTTACAAAGACAGACAAGATGCTGATAAGAACCTACAATCTGTTAGGTAACTATATTATAGTGGGTTTTGTCTTATGATTCAAGTTGAGTGAAGTCTGTTTGTGACTCCATCCTTCTCAATCAATTGACTTGCAACTTTTCTGGTTCTTCCGAAATATGGAGTGATAAATTAAAACGCTTATATAATAAGGCACACAGAGCTACGGAGAGGACGGAGATAAAGGCAATATCACGGAGGTGCCGATGGCACAAAGAGCGACGGAGGTATAGCGTACAGATTTCTAATAATTCTTTTGGTATGAACGCTTTGTATATAAATTGCTAACAGAATTGGCAAACTATCTCCGTCGCTCCACGCACCGACGGTGCCTCCGTGCCTACCAGTGCCTACTTTGATATTCCTCCGTACTCTCCGTCCCTCTGTGTGACATTTCGTCAGAGACCTAAGCTTAGACGGATTGTTCTCACTCCAAAATTCTGAAGACCCACTTTTCTTTACATGCCTTCAGTAGGATAACTTTACATTCTTTGTAGTTCTAACAGCGAAAATGTAAGGTTAAGTTCTTATTATTTTATATATTGTTTATGTTGTCTTGTAAACAATTCCCTAATAAAGATATTCTTTATACCTTATAATATGCAATAAGGATTCTTTCTTTCTGTTTTTGAACCCCAATCGGTCATTAGGGACTAAACATATGTCATTGCGCACATGTGGTGCGAAGACTCAGCACCAACCGTGTTAAGCCTTAGCACCAATGGTGCGGAGTGCTAAATACCTTGTAATATGTCAGTTGTTTGTGCGTAACTCATTGTTAGAAAAGGCTTATTTTATTGTTAGCAAGTAGGTTTGTTAAGTTATTTACTTCTTCTAAAAATCGGGTGATATTGCTCGTTTGGATTAATATTAATAATCGCTATTACGATCTAATGGCATATTTGGCTCTAAAGTTACTTTATCTCTCTATACTTAATTATATTTTAATCTTTAATAAGGAATGGAAGTGTAATACTTACAATATGCTGTTTTATGTACCGTTATAAATAATAATTAATTTATTTTCATGCAATAATATGTCGTTTCGTAAAAACTAAATATTAATAAATGTGAAAATATCAATTAAAATTTCACTTCCACTTGGAACTTTAAAAGTGGTGTACTATCTTTGTGCTGTGTTAAAAAATATCTGTACCATGATTGTATGCAATTTGTAATACCTTACGTATTAATAGTTTGAGTCTGAAATAGTTTATTTATTATATTAATTAAAGAGAGAATTTATGGAAAAAAGACTAATGATGTTTTTAGTCGGTCTATTCCTAAGTTTAGGAACAGCGCTGGCGCAGACAGAGATTAGCGGAACTGTAGTTTCCTCAAGTGATGGGCAGCCTGTTGTGGGTGCATCTATCCTTGTGTCTGGAACTCAGAACGGTACTGTAACTGATATTGATGGTAAATTCCGTCTCTCAGCACCTGTAGGAGCTAAGTTGGTGGTGTCTTATGTTGGTATGGCATCAAAGACTGTTACAGCTTCAAACAATATGAAAGTTACCTTAAATCCGAATGACAAGAATCTTGATGAAGTCGTTGTTGTGGCATATGGTACAGCTAAACGTCAATCAATTACAGGTTCTGTTGCCGTTGTCGACTCTAAAAAAATCTCTGATCGTATTAGTACTACGGTAACGGGTGCACTGGAAGGTTCTGCTCCTGGTGTACAGGTAAATAACTCTTATGGCGAACCTGGTGCTACACCTAAGATTCATATCCGTGGTGTGGGTACATTGGTTAAGGATGCTGACCAGCCTCTTTATATTGTTGATGGTACTCCATTTGAAGGTAATATTGCCGAGTTAAATCCTGGCGATATTGAGTCTATGTCTGTTTTGAAGGATGCTTCTTCAGCAGCTCTTTATGGTAACCGTGCGGCTAATGGTGTTGTCTTGATTACAACAAAGAAGGCTAAGTTCTCTACTAAACCTAATATCTCTTTGAAGATGGATCAAGGTTTCTACAGACGTGGTATCCCAGAGTATGACCGTTTAGGTCCAAACGAGTGGATGGAGGCTTCTTGGGTAGCAATGAAGAATTATGCCCTCTCTGGCGGTATTGCTTCAACTGAGGCTGCAGCTGGTACTTTTGCCACTGAGCACTTGATGGGTGATTTTGTGAAGCGTAATATCTATGATGCTGCTGATAATGCTCTCTTTGATTCAAATGGTAAGCTGATTGCTTCTATTCGTCCTGGTTATGATGACCTTGATTGGCAGAAAGCTGTTGAGCGTACTGGTCATCGTCAAGAGTATAGCCTTTCTGCTGGTGTAGCAGGTGATAAGTACAATATCTACTCTTCTGCTGGTTATCTGAATGAGCAGGGTTACACTTTGAACTCAGGGTATGAGCGTTTTACTGGTCGTATTAATACACAATATACAGCTAACAAGTGGCTCGAATTAGGTTTGAACCTCTCTGGTACTTCTTCTGTAAGAAGCTATAATTCAAGTGCTAAAGAAACTTTCTATGCTAATCCATTCTATGTAACTCGTTACATGGCTCCTGTTTATCCTGTCTATTTGCATAATAGTGATGGCACATACGCTTTGGATGCAAATGGCAACAAGCAATATGATACAACATCTGAGTATCTTGAAAATCGTAACCTCCCTTACGAGATGACGATGGATATGGACCGAGTACGTAGAAACGTATTGGATGGTTTGTTGTACACAAAAATTAGTTTGCCATATGGTTTCTCTTTGACTGGAAAAGTAGACTTGAACCATTCTAATGAAAACCGTCAGAAATATAATAACCCTGTTATTGGTGATGGTGCATCTAACAATGGTCGTTTGTCAGAATATGCTTATCAGTATATCTCTTATACAGGACAGGAACTTCTGAATTGGGAACATAACTTTGATCTCCACCATGTTGATGTTCTTCTCGGTCATGAGAACTATAGCTGGAACAAGAAATATGCTCGTGTAATGAATACGAACGCAGCTATTGAAGGTTTGCGTGCGTTGAGTAACTTCGTGTTAAACACTGATACAGAAGGCTATTTTGAGGATTATAGAACTGAATCTTATCTTGGTCGTCTGCGTTACAACTATGATGAGAAGTACTTCTTTGACTTCTCTCTTCGTCGTGATGGTTCTTCTAAGTTCCATAAAGATAAGCGTTGGGGTAACTTCTTCTCAGCTGGTGTAAACTGGAACATTAAGAAAGAAAACTTCATGAAGGATGTGAAGTGGGTTGATGCTTTACGCGCTCGTGCTTCATACGGTGAGGTAGGTAACGATGCAGCTGTTAACTATTATGGTTATCAGGCACTTTATTACATTACAAAGAATGGTGGTAACCCTGCTTTGGTACGTCAGAAGCTATCAGCTCTCGATTTGAAGTGGGAGACAACTCAGACTTTTGACTTTGGCGTTGAGGGTACGCTCTTTGACCGTTTGAATTTCAGCTTGGGCTACTTCGACAAGCGTTCTAAGGACTTGCTCTTCGAGGTTCGTTTCCCATTGTCAGCAGGTTCATTCTTTGATAATGATGCTATTCAGAACCTTACACAGTATCAGAATATCGGTACTATCTCTAACCGTGGCTTCGAGATTATGTTGAGTGGTGATGTCGTACGCTCTAAGGATTGGACATGGAACCTCTCATTCGATGCTACTACATTGAAGAACAAGGTACTCAAGTTGCCAAAGGGCAAAGATATCTTACATGGTCAGCAGAACTATTCTGAGGGGCACTCTGCTTATGAGTGGTACACCTATCACTTTGTAGGTGTTGATCAGATGACTGGTAAGTCTCTCTATGACCTTGATCCAAAGCAGGAAGCTACTGCATCTGCTGCAGGCAACCTTGTTGAGATCAATGGAACAAAGTACACGACTTCTACATCTCAAGCAATCCGTAAGTGGGCGGGTACAGCTCTCCCTTCTGTTTATGGCTCATTTGGTTCTAACCTTCGTTGGAAGGACTTGAGCTTGTCTATGTTGATGACTTATAGCCTTGGTGGTAAGACAATGGACGGTTCTTACAGAGCTTTGATGTCTACAGGTTCAGCTTCTTCTGCTGCTGCACTTCATAAGGATGCACTTAACTCTTGGAATGGTGTTCCTGCAGGTATGACAGCTACATCTGCTAATCGTATCGACCCTAATGGTACACCAATCCTTGACTTCAACGGAAGTGTTGATAACAATGCGGTTAGTGACCGTTGGTTGACAAGTTCTTCTTATTTCATCATGAAGAATATCATGCTCACTTATCGTTTACCAAAGGCATTGGTTACAAAGTGGGGTCTTGGTGGTATTGCTGTAAAGGCTGGTGTTGAGAACCTCTTCACACTCACTGGTCGTAAGGGTATAAACCCACAGTATAGCTTTAATGGTGACAGTGACAATACTTATGTATCTGCACGTGTGTTTAACTTCGGTTTGACAGTGGATCTCTAATATTGTAGAATTTAAAAAGGGAATAATATGAAATATTCAATAAATAAATTCACCGCAGGTGCTTTAATTGCTGTAGCTGCAATGACAGCATCTTGCTCCAGTGATTATCTCAATGTATCACCAGCAGAGTCGGCTGAGCCTTCTGCAGCATATGCTAATACAAGCAATGCGCGTAACACCTTGAATGGTATTGCAAAGTCGATGACCGTACAACAAGCTTACTATGGTCAAGGGTTTGCAGGTGAAAATGCGATAATGCGTCTCTATGAGAACCTTCCAAGTCAGAATTATAACTATAACCGTTATGCTTCTGGTTGGGCACCTATCCATAACCAAGATTTTCACTATAGGTCTACAGCTAAGTATGATTCTTATGCGTGGGCATACTATTATCAGATTATTAACAATGCAAATGCACTCCTTGCAAACATTGATAATGCCGCTGGTAATGATGCAGATAGGAAGTTTATCAAGGCTTCGGCATTGACTTTCCGTGCATATGCTTATGAGAAGTTAGTACATTACTATTGTTATCGTTGGCAGGATAGTAACAATGGTGCCTCTACGGGATTGCCATTGCGCCTTGACACTTCTACGGGTAATTTGAAGGCTTCTACGCTTGCTGAGACTTATGCTCAGATTTATAAGGACTGTCAGGATGCTATCACGCTCTTCACTGAAAGTGGTGTGACACGTTCAACGGCAGAGTGTTGGATTCCTGATTTGAATACAGCTCACGCTGTTTACGCACGTGCTGCTTTGACTCGTCAGGACTATGCTACAGCTTTGGCACAGGCTAAATTAGCTGAGAATGGTCGTCCTTTGATGACAGGTGATACATACGCTGCTGGTTTCTATAAGCCAAATGATGAATGGATTCTTGGTAGCTATGGCGATGCAAGTGAGCAGAACTGGTATTGGGCTTATGGTGTACAGGGTGCTTGTAATGGTTACTATGCAAGTAATCAGAGTACGGGTGCTGGTACTATCGGTCATGAGTTGATTACTCGTATTCCTAATAATGATGCTCGTAAGCAACTTTTTATCACTGAAGATAAATTCCGCAGTATTAATATTACTGACAATTCACAGGTAAATCAGACCTATGGTATCTTAGGTCAGGGTAACAAGAGTGTTAAGGCACAGGCTGACTCTATCGTTAAGAAGCACCAGATATCTGGCCTCTCTGCAGCTTATGCTTCTGGTTATATCTATTTGGATGGTCAAATGAAGTTCTGGGTGACAGCACAGCCAGGTGTTAGTTATCTTCCTTTCATCCGTTCAAGTGAGATGGTTCTTATCGAGGCTGAGGCTAATTACTTCTTGGGTAACACTGCTGATGCACAGGCTGCATTGGTGAAACTGAATGCTACAACTGGTCGTAATGCAAGCTACACCTGTACAAAGACTGGTACTGATCTCTTTAATGAAATCAAGGATTACCGTGAGGTTGAACTTTGGGGTGAAGGCTTTGCATGGAGTGATTACAAGCGTTGGAATATTCCTGTTGTTCGCCACTCATTTGCTGAAGGTGGTAATGCGCACGCTGCTGTTGCAAAAACAATTGCTGTAGATTACGGAAACAAGTGGACTTGGGTAATTCCACAGAACGAAATCGATTATAATGATCTTGTGAGGAACGAATAGGTCTTATGTTATTATAAATGTAAAGGCAGGGAGAACAGGTTTTCTTTCTGCCTTTCTTTGTTTTTAAATCAAATCGTTTATTAGCGCCTAAACATATTTTGTTTTATTACCGAGAAGACAGTTTGTCTCTCTAAAACTAAATTTCCTGTCATTCCTGTCATCCAAAGTACTTGTCTAACTCGTTTGTTTACAATGGAGTTATGTGAAATGTTAAAAGTGACAGCAAATCAAAATAAAACTATTCTTGTACGTTGCATAAATATATCACTCTTGGTAGGGAATCATTATATCTTGCTATGAGAAGAGTCTTTTGTTATAGAGGATAGTGTCAGTGGTAAGGTATGATTCGGCATAAAAAAGTACTGTAGAGATTAATAAAAGTGTTGTTTCTGCGTTATATATCATATGTCTATTCATTGTAAGAATGAGATTCGATAAATTAAAGAAGCAGTTAGAACTCTTGATTCTATTGTCTGATGGACGCAATTATACGGTTGAAGAGCTGTGTGAGCGGATGAACTTGTCGCGTAGGAATTTCTATTACCTACTCGACTTCATCAAGCATGCAGGTTTTATCGTATTTAAGAATCAGGGCTATTATCATATTGATCGTCGCTCTCCTTTCTTCACACAGCTGTTACAGACGATTCAGTTTACAGATAAGGATGTGAAGACGATACATAGTGTACTGACAATGGCTGGTAATGATAGTGAGATGGTGAACCAGCTAAGGCAGAAGTTGGAAAGTTCTTATAACTTCTCTGTGTCTGCAGAATCACCCATTCGTCGCCAAATGGAGAGTAACCTGAAACTGCTACGCAAGGCCATGGCAGAGAAGAAGACGGTTCGTTTAATTGGTTATTCAAGTCCACATAGTCACTCTGTTAAGGATCGTCTTGTAGAGCCTTTCCTTTTGTTGCATAATAATGAGGATGTACGCTGTCATGAATTGGTGTCCAAACAAAATAAGACATTTAAGATTTCTCGCATGACGAGTGTGGAGATACTGGATACATCGTGGTTACATGAAGACAAGCATAGGCAGGTGTTTACGGATATCTTTATGTTTAGTAGTGAGGAAC
>ERZ772999.1314-NODE-1314-length-14550-cov-21.550121_pt1 | contig 14550 bp, 11 predicted proteins | sample MGYA00511467_ERZ772999 | MGnify/ENA primary metagenome ERZ772999 (study PRJEB29015, sample SAMEA2738064) | human oral metagenome | biome: human oral; feature: human-associated habitat; material: saliva | place: China | collected 2218 ... | reverse complement strand
TTTGTCAATGGGGACAAGTTCTACATCATGCCAACAGCTCAGGACCACAAACGTGTCTACGATGGCGACAAGGGTCCTAACACGGGCGGGATGGGTTCCTATGCGCCAGTTCCACACTTGCCAGAGGGTGTAGTTGATACAGCGGTGGAGACTATTGTCAAGCCAGTTATTGAAGGGATGATTCAGGAAGGGCGCCCCTATCTTGGTGTTCTTTATGCGGGGCTTATCTTGACAGCTGACGGGCCGAAAGTCATCGAGTTTAACGCTCGTTTTGGAGATCCTGAAACACAAATCATCTTGCCTCGCCTAACTTCTGATTTTGCGCAAAATATCACGGATATTTTGGAGGGCAAGGAGCCAGCTATCACATGGACAGACAAGGGTGTGACACTTGGTGTGGTTGTAGCATCAAACGGCTACCCGTTAGACTATGAAAAGGGTGTGGAATTGCCAGCTAAAACCGAAGGCGACATCATCACCTACTATGCAGGGGCTAAGTTTGCGGAAAATAGCAGAGCACTGCTATCAAACGGTGGACGAGTCTATATGCTCGTCACCACGGCAGACACCGTCAAAGAGGCCCAAAACACCATCTACAGCGAACTTAACAAACAAAACACAGAAGGTCTCTTCTACCGAACAGATATCGGAAGCAAGGCAATTAAGTAAAGATATAAGAATAACGCGACGAAGTCGCCAAATACGATAATGGTTGCATAACTTGCGAGCATTAGCGAGCAATAAAATAACAATCACCGCCGTTGTGAAAGAACGATTGGATGATAAGCCAATCGTTCAGGGAAATTGGAAGACCTTGGGCTTCCGATTTAGGCATGAGACACCTTTGGTGGCTGCTGCCGTCCCTCACAACTTAAGGTGATTGAAAACAGAAAGGAAAGCAAAGGAATATTATGACTAAACCAGTAATTTCCATTATCATGGGCTCAAAATCCGACTGGGCCACCATGCAAAAAACTGCTGAAGTCCTAGACCGCTTTGGTGTAGACTACGAGAAGAAAGTTGTCTCTGCCCACCGCACACCAGACCTTATGTTCAAGCATGCCGAAGAAGCACGTAGTCGTGGCATCAAGGTTATCATCGCGGGTGCGGGTGGCGCTGCTCACTTGCCAGGTATGGTCGCTGCTAAGACTACCCTTCCAGTCATCGGAGTACCTGTCAAGTCTCGTGCCCTTAGCGGTGTGGATTCTCTCTATTCTATCGTTCAAATGCCAGGTGGTGTTCCAGTCGCAACCATGGCGATCGGTGAAGCTGGTGCGACCAACGCAGCCCTCTTTGCCCTCCGTCTTCTTTCAGTAGAGGATCAGGCTATCGCGATAGCTTTGGCAGATTTTGCAGAAGAACAAGGAAAAATCGCAGAGGAGTCTACCAATGAGCTCATCTAAAACAATCGGAATTATCGGTGGCGGTCAGCTGGGTCAGATGATGGCCATTTCTGCTATCTATATGGGCCACAAGGTTATTGCGCTGGATCCTGCGGCTGATTGTCCAGCCTCTCGCGTAGCGGAAATCATTGTGGCGCCTTATAATGACGTGGATGCTCTGCGTCAGTTGGCTGAGCGTTGCGATGTCCTCACCTATGAATTCGAAAATGTCGATGCTGACGGTTTGGATGCGGTTATCAAGGATGGACAACTCCCTCAAGGGACCGACCTGCTTCGCATCTCTCAAAATCGCATTTTTGAAAAGGACTTTCTCTCAAACAAGGCACAAGTCACTGTGGCACCCTACAAGGTTGTGACTTCAAGCCAAGACTTGGCAGATATTGACCTATCGAAAAACTATGTCCTCAAGACGGCGACCGGTGGCTACGATGGTCATGGACAAAAGGTCATTCGCTCAGCAGAAGATTTAGTAGAAGCCTATGCGCTAGCTGACTCAGCAGACTGTGTATTAGAAGAATTTGTTAATTTTGACCTTGAAATCTCTGTCATCGTGTCAGGAAATGGCAAGGACGTGACGGTTTTCCCAGTTCAGGAAAATATCCACCGCAACAATATCCTGTCTAAGACCATCGTACCAGCCCGCATTTCAGAAAGTCTAGCAGCCAAAGCCAAAGTTATGGCAGTGCGAATCGCAGAACAGCTCAAATTATCTGGAACGCTCTGCGTGGAAATGTTTGCGACAGCTGATGACATCATTGTCAACGAAATTGCGCCACGTCCACACAATTCTGGCCACTACTCGATTGAAGCCTGTGATTTCTCCCAGTTTGACACGCATATCTTAGGTGTTCTTGGAGCACCATTACCAGCAATCCACCTACATGCGCCAGCTGTCATGCTCAACGTTCTCGGTCAGCTCGTCGAGGCTGCTGAAACATATGTCACAGAAAATCCAAGCGCCCACCTCCACATGTATGGTAAAATAGAAGCGAAGCACAACCGCAAAATGGGACATGTGACTTTGTTTAGTGATGTGCCAGATGAGGTTGAGGAGTTTTAAAAAAATTTACAATAGGAGAAATTATGAAATCTATAAAAACATTCTTATATATTGTATTTAATATTTTCTATCCCTTCATAGTCATTAGTATTACTTCTTGTTTACTTAATTGTTTCAGAATTTCAAATGAGGATATTGTATCAGCTATAGTTATATCGGTGTTATTAGCTATACCTTATGTTTATCTAACATTTAAAAATAAAGTTATTTTATCGAATTGGTACTTTATATCGGAAAATGGTTGGCTAGTATTTTTTCTTTTAGTTGGAAGATACGTTGATTCTAATCTTAAATTTGGTTATGAGGTGTGGGGAGCTGCTTTTGTTTTGATGAAAATGTGGGATAGCTATTTAAAAATACGTGCTGAACAAATAAAATAAATATTCAGTTTACTGAACTAAAGATGTAAAAATAAAAAGGTGATGTACATCTCAGCGTCCGAATTTAGGGTGAAGAAAATTTCTATCCTCATGATAATAAACAAGCGATGAATAATAAAAGGAGTTACAAAATAATGTTTGAAAACTTTGGAAGAGAGGTTTTAAGTCGTGTTAGGAATGATGTTCAAAGTCGATTAGATGATGCAGCGTTTCAAGAGCGCATTATTGGAATTGAAAAGGCTACCGTTGCCCTACTAGAAGCACATGTAGATAAAGAATTAATAATTCAACTTTTGCAAAAATATTGGGACTTGCGACTAAGTGAAGCACATGATTGTGTTGATTTTGTAGAAAAATCTAGAATGTAAGTTCGTTACTATGTGTAAATTAGTTCTAAAAATATTTTTTGTTGAATTTAATCCTGATGGAAATTTAAGCATCTTAAATATTTATTATAATACAAGCTTAAATAAACACTTTGAAACTAGAAAGAATAGGGCTTTTTGTGTCCATCTTAGTTAAATCTAGATGCCATATAACTCATGTAATGTATAAAAGAAAGGGGATAAGGGCACCCGTATTCACTAAAACTGAATATGGGCTCGGGAGGTTGCTATGATTCAAATCATTGTTAATGCATTTATTGAAAAGGATAAGACTGGGGCAGTCGTCGAAGTTTTGTATGCTAGTATCGACCACAAAAAAGTGAAAGCTAAGTATGAAGAGCTAGTTGCCACAATTTCCTGAAAACTATTTGGCTATCTATGATGTCCCGCTGGATATAGATTTGAATACACTAGATCATTATCCTTCTGTGTGGATTGGGAAAGAAGAATTTGAATAGGAGACATCATACTGAAAGAGGAAACAAAGAAATTAATTTCGATTATTTTTGGCTATTTAGCAGCTATATTGTTTGTAAATGATAATATTTTCTATAAATTAATAGCGTTGTGTATTTTTGGGGGATTAGTATTCTCTTGGAAATCAAAATTAGTTGTTTGGTTAAAAAATAAAAATAATCTTTTAAAAAATATTCGAAAAAGAAAATATTTTTATATTACCGAAAAGGGTTATAAAACTGATTTAAAGAAACGTCGTGAATTAGGTAGTGCTATTTATGCCTTCTCTAATATTGGTTTTATAGTGCTGATTATGATCTTTTCAGTTGTAACCTCTTTGATTAACTATCCACTAGCAACAGGTTTATTTGGTATTATTATAAGTGGAGCAATGATTATTGCTTTTATTGGTATAATATTATCAGTTCGAAATTATGTAACTGGAATGTATTATTATATTTTGCCGTGGTTAGTTGTTCTTTTTACTGTTGATTATGTTGATTCATATTCAAGCATAAAATCGATTATAATCTTCATAGTCTCGGTATTAATTTCATATATTTTTTTGACACTTTTATTACCTTTACATTCATTACGAAAGATAACTAGTAGTACTTGGTTATTTGGAGTGTTAACCACACTAATAGTGCCTTTATTTTTGGAGTATTTCTTTAAGTATTATATGGTGGAAGCTATTCAGAAAGAGTTTTATAGTAATCCTATAACGTTAGATTTATTGAATAAACAAGGTTTAACTCCAGAGATTCTTTCGTTCATTAAGGAAAATCCATATATTATTGATTTGATGAATAGATTTCGAGATATGTCTATAGCATATGATTTGAATTCTTTAACATCTGATTTATCAACTTTGAGATTTTTATTGCTCACTTCCTATTCTATTGGAACAATCATTATTACTCTTAAAATAAAGTTAGGCAAATCAAAAGCTGAAGATATTTATTCACACATTAAGACATCAGGCAATGTGCAATATGATTCTCTCAGAGACTGTATTTTTTATGGTGGTGATGAATATGAGGACAAGATAATGGCAAATAGTGATTTTGAAGCCATAATTATATCTGAGGAACAACAGTTAGAGAAATATGTTGAACAAACGTGGTGGATAAAATATCCTTCTAAATTTGTTGAATTTATTGGCACAATATTGAAGAAATTAATTTAATTTTAAAGGAGAAAAACAATGATCGAACGTTACTCTCGCCCTGAAATGGCGAATATTTGGAGTGAAGAAAATAAATACCGAGCTTGGCTTGAGGTGGAAATCTTGGCTGACGAGGCATGGGCTGAGTTGGGAGAAATCCCTAAGGAAGATGTGGCTTTGATTCGCGAAAAGGCGGACTTTGACATTGACCGTATTTTAGAGATTGAGCAGGAGACGCGCCACGATGTGGTAGCTTTCACGCGTGCGGTTTCTGAGACTCTTGGTGAAGAGCGTAAATGGGTTCACTATGGTTTGACCTCTACCGACGTGGTGGATACTGCCTACGGGTATCTTTACAAGCAGGCCAACGACATCATCCGTCGTGACCTTGAAAACTTCACCAATATCATCGCTGATAAGGCTAAGGAGCACAAGTTCACTATCATGATGGGTCGTACCCACGGTGTGCATGCGGAGCCGACAACTTTTGGTCTTAAATTGGCGACTTGGTACAGCGAAATGAAGCGCAACATCGAGCGTTTCGAGCATGCGGCTGCTGGTGTGGAAGCTGGTAAGATTTCTGGTGCGGTTGGTAACTTTGCCAACATCCCACCATTCGTTGAAAAATACGTCTGCGACAAATTGGGTATCCGTGCTCAAGAAATCTCTACACAGGTCCTTCCTCGTGATCTTCACGCTGAGTACTTTGCAGTTCTTGCTAGCATCGCAACTTCAATCGAGCGTATGGCAACGGAGATCCGTGGTCTGCAAAAATCAGAACAACGCGAAGTGGAAGAGTTCTTTGCCAAAGGGCAAAAAGGTTCTTCAGCAATGCCTCACAAACGCAATCCTATCGGTTCTGAGAACATGACAGGTCTTGCGCGTGTCATCCGTGGTCACATGGTGACGGCCTATGAGAACGTCGCTCTCTGGCATGAACGTGATATCTCTCACTCATCAGCAGAGCGTATTATCACACCGGATACGACTATTTTGATTGACTACATGCTCAACCGTTTTGGAAACATCGTCAAGAACTTGACGGTCTTCCCAGAAAACATGATCCGTAACATGAACTCAACTTTCGGTCTCATCTTCAGCCAGCGTGCTATGTTGACCTTGATTGAGAAGGGCATGACCCGTGAGCAAGCCTATGACCTGGTGCAACCGAAAACAGCCTACTCCTGGGACAACCAAGTAGACTTCAAACCGCTTCTGGAAGCCGATCCAGAAGTGACTTCACGCCTGACTCAAGAGGAGATCGATGAAATCTTCAATCCTGCATACTACACCAAACGTGTGGATGATATCTTTGAACGTATCGGGCTCGGTGATTAATCCTAACAATAAAAAGCGAGATTCAATCTCGCTTTTTCGTATTCTCTTAGAAGAATCTTAGTCTTCTTTTCTCTTAGTCAGTCCGTAGGCTGCTAGAGTCGCCATGAGTCCTGCTGCGACCAAACCTGCAGAGTCTTGACTTCCTGTTGCAGGGAGTTGTTTTTCATCTGCTTTGGCAGTAGTTGGTGCAGTTTGCTCAGTTTTCTCAACGGCAGTGCCGACTTCAACAACTTGAGTGACCGCTTCCTGTGTTACCACGCTATTGACAAGCGTTCTTTCTTCTTTTCCATCAGCAGTAGTACTTACAGAGTAGAAGGCAGTACGGTGGCCGTTAGCTCCTTTAGTAACAACTTGTGTTTGTCCTTTTGGCAATTGAGGATTTTCACGTGTCACAGTAGTGAATGGAATTTCTTCCTCTTGAATGTCCAGTCTCGGTTTTGTTTCTGCAGCTGGAGCAAGACCGTGTTCATCCCCTACATGGGTTACAAGGGTTCCGACTTCAATAACTTGGGTCACTGCTTCTTGGGTCACAAGGCTATCTACAAGAGTTTTCACTTCCTTACCGTCAGCACTAGTGCTCACAGAGTAGTAATGACTGCGACGACCGTTAGCTCCTTTAGTAACAACTTGAGTCTTCCCTTTGAGTAAGAGTGGATTTTCACGTGTAACAGTAGTGAACGGAATCTCTTCCTCTTGGATATCCAGTCTCGGTTTCGTTTCGGCAGCTGGAGCAAGGCCACTTTCATCCCCTTTGTGGGTAATAGGGGCACCGATTTCAACCACTTGGGTCACAGGTTCTTTGGTTACTTGGCTATCTAGAACGGTTTCTGTTTGTTTACCATTTTCAGTAAGGACAGAGATGTAATGAGTGCGTTCGCCATCTACACCTGGTGTGACAATCTTTTCTTGCTTAGCTGGGAGGTTCGGATTTTCTTTTTTGATAACCTCAAAAGGAATCTTTTCTGCTCTTGTGATGAGTTCCGGTTTGGTTTCAACATTGGCAGCTAGTTCATTTTCATCGAGGCTTCCTGAGTGAGTTGCCGCTGGTTTGAGGCCTAGGCGGGCTGCTTTGAGTTTAGCTACAAGAGCGTCTAACTCGGCTTGTTTGCTGCGGTTGAGGTTGTAGTTGAGAGCCTCTTTAGCTGCATTTAGGGCATCGAGACTTTCTTTGCTGTATCCTTCCAAGTTAGTAGGGATTTGAGCAAGCTCCTCACGGAGAGCATTGTAGTCAGCGCGGAAGTAGTCTTTGTTGTGATCTGCGAAGGCAGTCATGAGTTCAAAGATTTCTTCTTCCTTGTACTCGGCACTTGGTCTATCTGCCCAGATAGCAAGCATACTACCAATAGTAGGAAGGTCAACTTCAGGGTATTTAGTTGATGCTAGTTGATTAAATGGAGTTTTCTCGGTATTTTCGAGAGCTTTTTTGAGGAAGCCACCGCCATCTTCTGGTTTTTGACCGAGAATGTAGTACCAGTCTCCGTTGGTATTAAGGAATTTATAGCCTTTACTTGCAAGGTACTGTGGAGATGCAAGGTTGTAGCCCCACCATCCTTTAGACCAGTAAGAGATGATGACATCCTTGTCAAACTCAACATCATCCTTGTCCTCGTAGTAGAAACCATCGTTGAAGGCCATTGGTTGAAGGCCTCTTTCTTTAGCCATAGCAGCAAGAGTGTTGGCATATTCAGCAAACTTGCCATAGAGTCCATACCATTTGAGGTAGTACCAACCTTGAGCGTTGGTAGCGTCATTAGCGTATTCGTCTGTACCGTAGTTAAAGATTTTAGTCTTGCCTGCAAAGAAGTCCATGTACTTGCCGATAAGGGCTTTGACAAAGTTCATCGCTTCTTCGTTTTCAAGGTCCATGGTTGTTTTGGAGACCTTGTCAAAGTAGGCTTGAGGATTTTGGATACCTAATTTTTCCATAGCGACAAGCATGGCATCCATGTGACCTGGGCTGTTGATCGCTGGGATGAGTCCAATCCCTTTTGATTTTGCGTACTCAATCAATTCAGTGATTTCAGCCTGACTAAGAGTGGTTCCGTTTGGATCATCGTAGTAAGCTTTTGTCCCTTCAATGATGGCATTTTTGACATCGTCACTTGCATAAGTTTTGCCGTTAGCAGTGATAGTCATGTCATCAAGTAGGAAGCGAAGTCCATCATTTCCTAGGAGGAGATGCACGTCAGAATATCCAAGTTCACTAGCTTTATCAATGATACGTTTGAGTTGTTCAGCTGAGAAGTACTTACGTCCAGCGTCAATTGAGATCACCTTGTTCTTGGCAAGTTTTTCAACTTCGCGTTTCGCGTCTTCTTCTTTTTGAGCTTCTGGTGTGAAGGTTAGGTTGCTGACAGCTTCTTGGAGTTTCGCGATTGCTTGGTCAATGGTGTCCTGTTGGGCACGACTGAGATTGCTATCGAGTGAGCGAATGGCTTTCTCAGCTTCTTTGACAGCCGCAACACTTTCTGCAGTATAGCGGTCAAGGTCTGTTGGGACTTCTTTCAGAGCTTGCTCAGCAGACTCATAGTCGGCAGCAAAGTATTCAGCATTGGCATTTGCGAAGCTACGCATGAGTTTGAAGAGGCGTGATGGAGAATAGCGTGCTGATGGAGTATCTGCCCAAGCAGCTACCATACCACCGATGAACGGAATATCTGCTCCTTCAGATTTTGGTACAGAAGTGATTGGAGTGTTCTTGATTCCATTGAGCCCTTGGTCCAGGTTGTACCAGCCTTGGCCGTCGGCATTTCGTCCGAGAACATAGTACCAAGCATCGTTGGTATTGAGAATTTGGTGACCTTTCTCAACTAGAAGTTTAGAAGAAGCGACGTCATATCCGCCCCATCCACCAGTCCACATAGAAACGATGATATCTTTGTCAAAAGTACCAAAGCTTGTATCGCTATTGTAGTAGATTCCATCGTTGAAGGCCATTGGTTTGAGACCGTGAGATTTGACGATTCGAGCAAGGTCGTTTGCGTAGGCGATAAATTTGTCATAGCCCTTATCTGGGAAGCCATCTTCTGGATACCACTTGTAGGCTTGAAGAACGCTCCAGCCTTTGGCATCTGTAGCGTCGTTGGCATATTCGTCTAGTCCGATATTGAAAATATCAGTTTTTCCAGCAAAGTAAGCTGCATACTTGTCAATCAGAGCTTTGGTAAACTCAACAGCTTCTTTGTTATCAAGGTCAACGGTACGAGCAGATTCCTTACCAAAGTAGTTGAAGTTCGGTTTTTGGATACCTAGTTCTTTCATGGCATGCAAAATGGCATCCATGTGCCCAGGGCTATTAACGGTTGGGATTAGTCCGATACCCTTATCTTTGGCATAGTTGATCAAGTCCGTCATCTGGCTCTCTGTCAAGTGATTGCCGTTTGGATCCTTGTAGTAGGCATCGGTTCCGTTTTCGAGTGCACGTTTGACATCATCGCTTGCATAGGTTTTGCCATTGGCCTTGATGGTCATGTCGTCCAACATGAAACGCATGCCATCGTTTCCAACTAGTAAATGAAGATCCGTGTAGCCGTAGTGTTTGGCTTTGTCGATGATTTCTTTGAGTTGATCTGGAGAAAAGTACTTGCGTCCAGCATCAATTGAGATCATTTTTCTTTTAGCCAGTTTTTCATTTACCTGAGGTGCTCGTTCCGTACTAGGAGTGGTTACTGCAGGTGTGGTTGCTTCATTTTTCTTTTCTGAAGGAGTGTTTTCTGCAGGAACTTCAGTTGGAGCAGGACTTTCTTTCTCGGCAGTCGGAGTAGGACTAGCATTTTCTGTCACAGCTGGTGCAGTTGTTTCTTCCGTTTTTGGAGTAACTGTATGAGGAGCCTCCGTGTCTTCTTTGACCTCCTCTTTTACAGGTTCTTCAGCCTTTTCTTCCAGTTTTTCTGGGGCCTTGGACTCTCCAACCTCATCGGGTGTTTGAGGACTCTCCTGGACAGTTTGAACTGTTTCCTCAGCTGTTGGAGCCGGAGTAATCCCGTCGGCAGCTACGACTTGTGCGCTAAAAGCAAATCCTATAAGTACAGAAGCTGCTCCAACCGCGTATTTACGGATGGAGAAGCGCTGTTTCTTTTCTAGTTTCATGACAAAACCTCCTTGTTGTTATCGTATATGATAGCGTTTACATAAAACCAATTTTATTTTATTATCTAAGGGGTAAAATGTCAAGTGGGTTTATATAAGAACTATAATAAATGGAGGAAAACATAAGATTTAGGAGAAAATTGTCAATAAAAGATAAAGATAGAAGGAAAAATGAAGCAAGTATTTAACTTGTTTTTAGTAAAAACGCTACTAATTAAATAAGAACCTTTCATAGCATTTTCATAGTTTCTTTCTCGTGCTATAATAAATACAGAAAAGCCTGAGCTGGGCTCAGGCTTTTTCTTAATGACCTCGGTTACATGAGATGAATTTGATTTTGTAGTAGTCTGCTCGCTTATAAGTTTCACTATAGGCAAGGACTTGGCCAGTGGCCTCAAGTTTTGTAGTCTTGGTTTGGAAGACAGTTGGGAATTGTGTATCGATTCCAAGTACAGAAGCAGCATGCTCTGGTGTTGGAAAGGCAATCTCATTGATTTCCTCAAAATGCTCATCACTCATGTGAATGCGGTAATCCAATTTGAAACGTTTATAGATAGAACTATAATAATCAAGATTTGGATAGTTGGCATTGATATATTGTTCAGGAACATAAGATGTGTGGTAGATGTATGTAACGTCATTTGTTTGACGAATACGTTCAATCTTATAGTAGAATTGATCTCCACGTAGGCCGAGTTTCTCTAAATATTCAAGCTTGTTTCCGCGCTCGATAGAAAGGACAGTAACTTTATCGTCTTTGGTTTCAAAGATTTCAACATCTGAAAACTCAACGAGTTTGTGCTTACGTGCACGTGAAACGAAAGTTCCTTTACCTTGTTGACGGACAATATAGCCGTCTTTTGCAAGGTCATTCAAAGCACGAACAACGGTGATCGAACTAACATCGTACATCGCAATCAATTCTGCTTCTGTATAAAATTTATCTCCACTCGCAAATTGACCTGAGATGATTTTGTTTTTTAATTCATCTTTAATATATTGGTATTTTGGAATAGCCATAATTTCACCTCGATTCTCTTTCTCCAACCTTGATTTTACCATAAATACTGAGAAAATAGTAGTATTTAGGTAAAAAAAATTAAAATAATCGACTAAAGATGTTATGTTACATGTAAAAAATTTCATTTTCTAGCCTTGTGAATTATCATACATAAAAAACGACTTTCATGCGATTTTTTGATAATTTCGGTAAACGGTAAGTAAAAAAATAGAAAAATTTTAAAGAATTTTCTAAAACCTATTGACAAATGCAAAAGATTTGATTATATTTAATATTATAATAAATGAAAGCGCAAACTTAATTAGTCAGAGGTAGTAACATGACAAGCTTTAAAATTGAGGACGATTTCTATTTAGATGGAAAACCGTTCAAGATTTTGTCCGGCGCCATTCATTATTTTAGAATTCCAGCGGAGGATTGGTATCATTCGCTCTACAACTTAAAAGCGCTTGGCTTTAATACAGTCGAGACTTATGTAGCATGGAATTTACATGAACCTATTGAAGGTGAGTTTAATTTTGAAGGTGCTATGGATTTGGAGAGATTCCTCCAAATCGCACAGGATTTGGGTCTATACGCCATTGTGCGTCCGTCTCCATTTATCTGTGCTGAGTGGGAGTTCGGCGGTTTACCAGCTTGGCTCTTAACTAAGAACATGCGAATCCGTTCATCCGATCCGGCTTATGTTGAGGCAGTTGCTCGCTATTATGACCAATTATTACCAAGGCTTGTGCCTCGCTTGTTGGATAATGGTGGAAACATTCTCATGATGCAAGTCGAAAATGAATATGGATCTTATGGAGAAGATAAGTCTTATCTGAGAGCGATTCGAAAATTGATGGAAGATCGTGGAATTGATTGTCCACTCTTTACTTCAGACGGTCCTTGGAGGGCTACTCTGAAAGCTGGAACCTTGATTGAAGATGATCTCTTTGTGACAGGGAACTTCGGTTCTAAGGCTCCTTACAACTTTTCACAAATGCAAGAATTCTTTGATGAGTATGGCAAAAAATGGCCCCTCATGTGTATGGAATTCTGGGATGGCTGGTTCAACCGTTGGAAAGAACCAATCATCACGCGTGATCCAAAAGAGTTGGCAGAAGCTGTTCGAGAGGTGTTAGAGCAAGGCTCCATCAACCTTTATATGTTCCATGGCGGAACAAACTTTGGTTTCATGAATGGTTGCTCGGCTCGAGGAACTCTAGATTTGCCACAAGTTACATCTTACGATTATGATGCCCTTCTCGATGAAGAAGGAAATCCAACTGCTAAATACCTAGCAGTCAAGAAGATGATGGCAACGCACTTCCCAGAGTATCCACAGTTAGAACCACTTTACAAGGAAAGCATGGAAATGGAATCCATTCCACTAGTCGAAAAAGTTTCCTTGTTTGAAACCTTGGATAGCCTGGCAAGTCCAACTGAAAGCCTCTATCCAAAAGCGATGGAAGAACTTGGTCAAAGTTATGGCTACCTTCTTTATCGTACCGAAGCAAGTTGGGATGCAGAAGAGGAACGTCTCCGTATCATCGATGGACGTGACCGAGCTCAACTCTATGTAGATGGTCAATGGATTGCCACTCAATACCAGACAGAAATTGGTGAAGATATCTACTGTCAGGGAAATCGAGAAGGTTTTTCAGAGATTGACATCTTGGTCGAAAATATGGGGCGTGTCAACTACGGACATAAGTTCTTGGCAGATACGCAACGTAAAGGAATTCGTACAGGTGTCTGCAAGGATCTACACTTCATGTTAAATTGGAAACAATATCCACTTCCATTGGATAATCCTGAGAAAATTGATTTTTCAAAAGGATGGACAGAAGGACAACCAGCCTTTTACGCTTTCGACTTTACGGTCGAAGAGCCAAAAGATACCTACTTAGACTTGTCTGAGTTTGGTAAGGGAGTTGCCTTTGTCAATGGGCGTCACCTAGGGCGTTTCTGGAACGTCGGCCCGACCCTCTCCCTTTATATCCCTCATAGCTATCTCAAGGAAGGTGCTAACCGCATCATCATCTTTGAAACTGAGGGCGAATATAAAGAAGAGATTCACTTAACTCGTAAACCTACACTAAAACACATAAAGGGGGAAAACTTATGACAATTGTAGGATGCCGTATCGATGGACGTTTGATCCACGGTCAAGTAGCCAATCTTTGGGCTGGAAAACTAAATGTTTCACGCATTATGGTTGTAGACGACGAAGTTGTTAACAACGATATTGAAAAGAGTGGCTTGAAACTTGCGACACCACCAGGTGTGAAACTCAGTATCTTGCCAGTTGAGAAAGCAGCAGCGAATATCCTTGCTGGTAAATACGATAGCCAACGTCTCTTTATCGTTGCACGTAAACCAGACCGTTTCCTTGGTTTGGTTGAAGCAGGTGTTCCGCTTGAAACACTCAATGTCGGCAATATGTCTCAAACACCAGAAACTCGCCCTATCACACGTTCTATCAACGTGGTAGATAAGGATGTGGAAGACTTCCACAAACTGGCAGAAAAAGGTGTGAAACTCACTGCTCAAATGGTTCCAAATGATCCAGTTTCAGACTTTTTGAGCTTATTAAAATAGGAAAAAATTTTTAGGAGGTCATTGTTATGATACAATGGTGGCAAATTTTACTTCTCACTTTGTACTCAGCTTATCAAATCTGTGATGAGTTGACGATCGTTTCATCTGCAGGTTCCCCTGTATTTGCTGGTTTCATTACTGGTTTAATCATGGGAGATGTGACAACTGGTTTGTTTATCGGTGGTAGCTTGCAGTTGTTCGTTCTCGGGGTTGGTACCTTCGGTGGTGCTTCTCGTATCGACGCAACTTCTGGTGCGGTTCTTGCAACAGCATTCTCTATCTCTCAAGGTATTGATACAGATCTTGCGATCACAACAATCGCTGTACCAGTAGCAGCACTTTTGACATACTTCGACGTTCTTGGACGTATGACTACTACTTTCTTTGCACACCGTATTGATGCTGCAATCGAACGCTTTGACTATAAAGGAATCGAGCGCAACTACCTACTTGGTGCAGTGCCTTGGGCTCTTTCACGTGCCCTTCCAGTATTCTTCGCCCTTGCTTTTGGTGGAGAATTCGTACAAGGTGTTGTAAACCTTGTTAAAGAATACCAATGGGTTGCAGACGGTTTGACACTTGCAGGTCGTATGCTTCCAGGTCTTGGATTTGCAATCTTGCTTCGTTACCTTCCAGTTAAACGTAACCTTCACTACCTTGCTATGGGAT
>ERZ772999.1313-NODE-1313-length-14552-cov-11.224322_pt1 | contig 14552 bp, 16 predicted proteins | sample MGYA00511467_ERZ772999 | MGnify/ENA primary metagenome ERZ772999 (study PRJEB29015, sample SAMEA2738064) | human oral metagenome | biome: human oral; feature: human-associated habitat; material: saliva | place: China | collected 2218 ... | reverse complement strand
AATATATCCGTCGCTTTCATGCCCTCACCCATGCCGTTTCCATTCAAACGGCAAAAAAAGACTGTAATAAAATGTGTATATACATTTTATTACAGTCCCTTGCTTAAGGCAATGCTACATAGCGCCTTTACTTATCCAACTCTTCGTGCAATAATTCTCCCAAGCGTTTTACCCCTTCAACAATACGATCTTCCGTCATATTCGAATAGTTGAGACGGAAATGGTTAACTTCTCCGTCGTTGGGATAGAAAATGACTCCCGGGACATAGGCTACATTTTTTGCAATAGCCTTCCGCATCAAAGCCTTGGCATCAATCCCTTCAGGCAAGGTAACCCACGTAAAGAGGCCTCCCTGAGGTCGATTAAACTTAACTTCTTTGGGGAAATATTTTTCCATGGAGTCGCACATTAAATCACGACGTTTGGCATACAAATCCGTAATCTGCTTAATATGCGCTTCCATATCATACATCTTGCAGAAGTAAGCGGCCTGCCGCTGACCGAATGTAGACGTGCCGATGTCGACGGATTGCTTAAACTTAACAAATTTATCGACAACGTCGTCAGGAGCTACAATCCAGCCTAAGCGAAAACCGGGCATAAACGTTTTGGAGAAAGACCCCATAAAGACAACCTTACCCTGAGTATCCATAGATTTCAAAGACGGTAATTTATCGATACCGTAACGAATTTCACCGTACGGATTATCTTCAAGAACGACGACATCGTATTTATTAATGACATCCATAAAGGCCTTACGGCGTTCAACAGGCCATGTAATGCCCGTCGGATTCTGGAATTCGGGAATGACGTAAATCATGCGAATGGAATCGTCTGAAGCCAAGACTTTTTCCAACTCTTCAACAACAATGCCGTTTTCATCTGTCGGAACGGTGGTATATCGCGGACCGGACGGATCGAAAGCCATGATGGCACCCATGTAAGTCGGGCTTTCCATGAGAACTGTATCCCCTTTATCAAGCAAAATCTGGGCTAAAATAAAGAGTGCTTGTTGAGATCCTGTCGTAATAACAATATTATCGGGAGTGCAGTCAACGAAGAACTTATCTTTCATACGAGCCGCCAGTTGTTCGCGTAACAAATCATAGCCCTGTGTAGGCCCGTACTGAACGGCTTGACGTCCCTGTTCCGTATAAATGGCTTCGTCTACCTTTTTCATTTCTTCAATCGGAAAAAGCTCCGGTGCAGGCAAGCCGCCGGCAAAGGAAATAACTTCCGGCTTTTGAGTCAATGCCAAAATTTCAGCAATATCGTCAGCCTGTAATGTTTGTGCAAATGTAGAAAAACGTGCCATAATGCAATCACCCCTAAATATAAATATCTTTAACGATTACGTAAAAGTATACCACCATACAAATCTATGAGCAATGCGAAAGTTAAAAAAAAGACCTCCTGAAGAGGCCTTTCTTAATTTATTTTAGAGTAACTGTTTTGCTTCTTCTACTTTTATTTCTAACACTTTTCGCAAAAAGGAAAACTGCTTTTTCATCATCTCATAGTCCTCACCTTCGTCTATGAGCTTGGCCGTACCGGTAATGCGAAATCCCGTACCCTGATATCCGTTAAACCCTTCCACTTCTCTGGCACCGACGGTAAGGATGATCCTATTGTTTACATCCAAGTCCGTTTCCGTACTGTTCATACCGGCAGCCGGAATAAGCAATCGATCATCATCTTTTTCAACGATGTACGTATTCCATGTATTGTTTACATGCGGACCCTCAGGCGTCCATGTCGTAAGTGATACAACCCCTTCATAGCTCAAGACATCGTGTAATTTTTCCGGTAACATATTTTTCTTCCTTTCCCTCATAGCCGTTCGTAACACGGCACTCCTTCAACAATCACTAATAGGAGGATTATACACTAAGGAAACGGCTTAGGCAACATACGGCGGCCTACAATCGAACTTCATCTTCTACCCTGAAGGGTTCTCGTATATCGTTCGTTGAGTCGCTATGTTGAATATTAATACACAATGTCTTCTCAGTGATACCGTAGTTTTCAACTTGGATTCCGATAAATCCGATAAATAATGCTAACATGCACTTTCTTTCCATGTCTTTCCATGATAGGATATAGGCAAGAGAATGAGGGCGTTGCCCCCATTCCTCTTACTTCTTGCCGTTAAGCCTATCCCGGATGCTTATTAACCCGACTAGAGTAATTATTATCTGAGATATAAGGCTTACGGCTTTTTCTATATCCGTTATCATGTTTTCACCTTTTTATTGTAATTTCTACAAAAAATTAGGCCTTCCGGAATATTCCGGAAGGCCTTTTGCTTATTTCTTCGACAATTCGGTAAGTCCGTCTTGAATTGTCTGTATGATATTATCTGTTACAGAATAAATAACTCACAGATAAATTCGATTCCTAATCTTCACCCACACCGATTGAGTCATTTCGATTTCTTGCCTTGCAGTCTTTTCCTTGGCTTCTCGCCGCTCTTTCGACTCTACATTCAATTTTCCGACTTCCGCTTTAATGGTCTCCACCATCACCACACCGCCGTCGAGCTTTTCCGGTGCTACATACAATTCTGCCATTGTCATGGTTCTCATTCTCCTTTTCGAACACATTAAATATATGTGATGCGGTCTCCTCCGCTTTTCACCAATAAAAAATGCCCTACGCACCACTGCGCAAGGCATGAAAAAAGACCCTCGGCATTACCCGTTGGGTCTAAATTTCTTTGATTGATTGGATTTCGTTTACAAACAACTCAACCCCATGAGGCTTTCCCATAAGTGTGATAGACGCTTCATCAGGCTCGTTATCCACGCTTGAGATAAAGCCATCTAACACCCCCGTAAATGCCATCCCATCGACGGTAATAACCGTAACATTTCTTGATTTTATATTTTTTACTATATTCTTCACATCCAACTCTTTCATTTCCATCATCCTCTCGGCACAACATGAATCCCTTTATTAGAAACATGCACAGCCGCTAGACTTGTGGCTATTTTTTCACCAGTATCCTTGCCCACATTATATCCAACATGTGGAGATATATCAATAAAGACTTTTTGATTCCAATTTCCACTTTTTGTCAGCCTTATCCCATCCCCCTTCCAATGCGTTTCTTATTGCATCAATAACGTCTTTATTAGGGATTTTATACTCATAATAGCTTTTATTATCTTCGGGTCGGATGTCTATCGGCATTTATGTAGTTGTCTACAATGAATATATAGAAATCCGGTATAACGACAAAAGCGAACTACCTATTCTTATCAATTCGATAAGGATAAGTAGTTCGCTTTTGCATTCTCTGGTGGGCGATGACAGGATCGAACTGCCGACATCTTGCTTGTAAGGCAAGCGCTCTCCCAGCTGAGCTAATCGCCCGAGTGTGGTGACCCCTACGGGATTCGAACCCATGTTATCGCCGTGAAAGGGCGGTGTCTTAACCGCTTGACCAAGGGGCCATGGCTCCTCAAGTAGGACTCGAACCTACGACAAATCGGTTAACAGCCGATTGCTCTACCGACTGAGCTATTGAGGAACAACGTGTTCCATACGGAACAATAAGAATTATAACAAAGAACCGTACAAAAAGCAACACCAAAATTGAATGCTTACGGGCAAAACACAAAAGAAGGCCGAATCCCTCGAAAGAGGACTCGGCCTTCCTGATTTCACATCGCCTGTGAGCAGACAATTTATAGGCTATATATGTCGGCTTACATCATACCGGGCATGCCGCCGGGCATACCGCCGGGCATTGCGGGAGCCGCACTTGCCGGTTCGGGTTTATCCGAAACAAGCGTTTCCGTCGTAAGTACGAGAGACGCAATAGAAGCGGCGTTCTGTAAAGCCGTACGCGTTACTTTAGCAGGGTCGACAATGCCGGCCTTAACCATGTCCACATATTCTTCCTTGAGTGCATTAAAGCCCACACCGTCGGGAGAATCCATAACCTTGGCAACAATGACCGAGCCTTCCAACCCGGCGTTATGCGCAATCTGGCGAACCGGTTCTTCAACAGCTCGCTTAACGAGATTAATACCCGTCTGTACGTCCCCTTCTTCTTTGAATTCATCCAACACGGGAAGAATATCGATAAAGGTCGTACCGCCGCCGGCAACAATACCTTCTTCAACGGCTGCACGAGTTGCGTTCAAAGCATCTTCCAAACGAAGCTTCTTATCTTTCAATTCAACTTCCGTAGCGGCACCTACTTCGATAACGGCTACACCGCCGGACATCTTAGCCAAACGTTCCTGTAATTTTTCTTTGTCAAAGTCGGACGTCGTTTCGGCAATCTGTGCCTTAATCTGTGCTACGCGATCCTTAATAGCCGCAGCATCGCCATGACCTTCGACAATAGTCGTTTCGTCCTTCGTTACACGTACCTGACGTGCCGTACCGAGGTCTTCAATGCCGATGCTGTCCAACTTACGGCCTACTTCTTCCGTAATAACCGTAGCACCTGTCAAGGTTGCAATATCCTGCAACATAGCCTTGCGACGATCCCCGAATCCGGGAGCCTTTACAGCGACGGCTTTAAATGTACCGCGCAACTTGTTGACTACGAGAGTTGCCAAAGCTTCGCCTTCTACATCTTCGGCAATAATCAGAAGTTCCTTACCTGCCTGTACTACTTTTTCCAAGGTCGGCAACATTTCCTGAATGGATGCGATTTTACGATCCGTTACCATAATATACGGTTCGGACATAACGGCTTCCATCTTATCCGGATCCGTTACCATGTACGGAGAAATATACCCGCGATCGAACTGCATACCTTCTACAACGGACAACTGCGTACCCATAGTTTTCGATTCTTCAACCGTAATAACGCCGTCTTTACCGACCTTTTCCATAGCATCGGCAATCAAGCCGCCTACTTCTTCATCTCCCGCGGAAATGGAAGCGACCTGTGCAATGGCTTCTTTATCGTTGACTTCAATAGCGCGCTTTTGAATTTCTTCTACCAAGCGTTTGACAGCCTTTTCTACACCGCGTTTCAAAATCATAGGATTAGCACCGGCTGCAACATTACGCATGCCTTCCTGAATCATAGCCTGTGCCAATAAGGTAGCTGTCGTCGTACCGTCGCCTGCCACGTCATTTGTCTTCGTAGCCACTTCTTTTACGAGCTGTGCACCCATGTTTTCAAAGGGATCTTCCAATTCAATATCACGAGCAATCGTAACACCGTCATTCGTAATGGTAGGTGCGCCGAATTTCTTATCCAATACTACGTTACGGCCCTTAGGTCCCAACGTTACTTTTACTGCATTTGCCAATGCATCTACACCGTTGCCCAGCGCACGGCGTGCTTCTTCGTTAAACAAAATCTGTTTTGCCATTATGAGTCACTCCTTATAAGAAATGCTATATTATATAGTTGCTAAAATATCGCGTTCACTGACAATTAAATAATCAACACCGTCATATTTAACTTCCGTACCTGCATATTTCGAGAAAATAATTTTATCGCCTACGCTTACTTCCAAGGGAGTACGCGTACCGTTGTCCTGTAATTTACCTGTGCCTACGGCAATAACTTCCCCCTGGCTCGGTTTTTCTTTAGCCGTATCGGGCAGGAAAATACCGCTCGCCGTCTTTTCTTCCTGTTCTAATACACGAATTACTACACGATCTCCTAACGGTTTAATCATTGTATGTTCCTCCTCATATCATTCATTTCCATCTTCATTGTTAGCACTCAAGTTTTATGAGTGCTAACCACAAGACTTATATTACCCATTAAAGGTGAAAAAGTCAAGATTTATTTTTATTCGTTTCTGCACGAATTAAATCGGTCGCCGCCTTTTTCATAGAGATACCGTGCTTCATGCAATACTGTTGAAGACGCCGTTGTGCCTCTCCTTCCGTAATACCGTATCTTTTTACCAAAATTTCTTTGGCCCTAGCCGACAGTTTCAGCAGCTGTTTCTCTTCTCTCAGCCGAAACGACTCCTCATCCTTTTGACGTTGGCTCCTGAACTGAGATACGGCCACTTCCATGGCCGGATACAAATTGGCGGGATTTACAGGTTTTACCAAATAGGCGAATACACCCGACTTAGCCGCTTCATCTACAATATCCGGCTGACTATAGGCAGTCAGTAAGATAACGGGAGCCAATTTTTCACCATGAATCAACTTTGCAGTATGAATTCCGTCAAGCCGCGGCATCTTCACATCCAGAAAAACCAAATCGGGTCGTTCTCTGCGCACCGCTTCCAACGCCTGCACTCCGTCAGCCGCTTCCGCAACGACGACATGACCCCTTTCTTCCAGCATTTCTTTCAAATCCATGCAAATAAGGGCTTCATCATCGGCAATGACTATGCGATAAGACATTTTCATCACTCCTCTATGTAAGGAAAAGTTACGGTCGCCGTTGTCCCGCACGGTTGATTGGCGCAGATAGAAAAACTGCCGTGTAAATCTTTTTCCGCCACAGTTTTCACGATTTCCAGACCCAAGCGTTTTTTACCGTCTATTCCGGGTTCCATACCTTTCCCCGTATCCGTAACGACAAGTATACACTGCCCGTTTCGCCTCTTGACGGAAAGATAAATATCACCGCAACCGTCGTCTGAAAATCCGTGTAACACGGAATTGGTAAGCAGCTCATTTAAAATCAAAGCCGCCGACACGCCTACGCCTGATGACACGAAAATCGCTTCACCGTTAAAGTGTGTCCTTATTCGTTCTCGGATTTCCGTGAGACTGGAAACGGTCAATCCCAATAAACTCTCCCCTAACTTAGCCAAATCTATTCGTTCTTCTTCCCCGTATGCCAACGTATCGTGAACCAACGCGATACCGAGGATACGATTTAAAGCTTCCTGCAATGCGTCCCGTGCTTCTTCATGCTCGACACGCCGCATTTGCATGCGTAAAATACCGGCAACGGTTTGCAAATTATTTTTCACACGATGATGAATTTCTTTAATAACCGAATGCTTTACTTGCAGTTCTTCTTCTTTTCTTCTTATTTCCGTCCGTTCCGTTAAGACGAGAACCAGCTGAAAGAGTTTTCCGCCTCGCACAAGAGGAATAGCCCTTAAAGTCAACGACGATTCGGGGCTGTTAATCTCTTCCGTCGTTCCCTGCCGTGTTACCAGGGCGTGGCGTGCGGCACTTAGATCAGCAAAATCCGTAAAAACGCTTTCTCCCTTAAGCGGCGACGTACGCCCCCGTAATCTCATGATTTTTTCCGCCGTGTCATCGGCATAAATAATCCGTCCGCCTTTATCCACAATGATGACTCCGTCCTGAACGGACAGGCGACCGTATAATCCCGCTTCATCGGCCGAAGCGGGCACTTGTAAGATACTGAAAGCCGTTTCCGTCAACAGCTGTTTATCGGCCGCCACCTCCCCCGTAAAAGACAGTACGGCAATGACCTTGCCGCCGTTATCGACAAAAGGATAGACCGTCATGGATTCCGTACGACCGTAATCCACTTCCTTGTGTGCTGTCAAACTTCGCCTTTGCGTAAACACATCGGCAATAACCGGCTCATCCCCGCAAGCTACGATAGCACCGACCGATGTATCCGCCTTACCTTCCGCTGCAAATAAGGGTTTACGCACAGCTGCCGACACGAGAAACCCCTCTTTGGATGACGGTACGAAAAGAGCCAACCTTCGTTGCGCCAAATCGGCGGCAAACTGAAGGAAAGGCTCACTTTTTTCCAAAATATGAATTTGTACGTCCGATAAGTGACTGTCACTATGACAGATATCCGCTATAGTAGGCATACGTTCCTATGTCTCCGTTCCCGTTAGAGACAATGCCGGTTTCGCATTCAAAGTCATATCTGAGAAACGGCCGTCTTGAGCCATGTAATAAGCACGACAGCCGATCATAGCCCCGTTATCCGTGCATAAAATCGGCTCAGGCTTATAAAAAGTATATCCTTTTTCTTTACACGCTGTTTCCATAGCCTGTGTCAAGCCGTGATTAGCCGCTACGCCGCCGGCCAGGACGACGGTACGAAGCCCCGATAATTCCGCCGCATTGACAGTCTTTTCAACGAGTGTTTCTACAACCGTCTTTTGAAACGACGCCGCAACATCCTCGGGACTATACGTTTCACCGCGCTGCTCCTGCGTGTGCAAATAATTGAGTACTGCCGACTTCAAGCCGCTGAAGCTGAATTCAAAGTTGTTTCTCTCATGCAAGGCCTTAGGAAAAACAACGGCATCGGCATTTCCGAGGGCTGCCAGTTTATCAATTTGCGGACCTCCCGGATAGGGATACCCCATGACGCGGGCTATCTTATCAAAAGCCTCTCCTGCAGCATCATCCCGAGTCTGTCCCATGAGTTCAAATCGATTATAGCCCAGCACCTTTACAAGCTGAGTATGGCCGCCCGACACGACAAGAGCCAAAAAGGGCGGTTCCAATTCTGTATGACTGAGAAAGTTGGCAAATATATGCCCTTCCATATGATTAACCCCTACCAAGGGTTTGTCGGCGGCAAAGCTCAAGGCCTTAGCCGTAGCCACCCCGACTAAAAGGGCCCCTACCAGACCGGGTCCGTAGGTTACTCCGATATGGTCGACATCATTCAACGTGATTTCAGCCTCTTCCAACGCTTCTTTTACAACAGGCATAACATATTCAATGTGCTGTCGTGAAGCGATTTCCGGCACGACGCCGCCGAACTTACGATGAATCGGTACTTGCGTAGATATAATATTGGATAAAATCCGACGACCGTCTTCAATGACAGCCACGGAGGTTTCATCACAACTCGTTTCCAAAGCTAATGTATACATTATCTCTATCCTTCATCAGCGTACCCAAGGGTAGGCTTCTTTTTTACAATCCATAACATAGGCATCTTCTACGGGGTCGGAATAATAATGCTTTCGTACACTTAATACCTCGTAGCCCAATTTTCGATATAAGTGAATGGCTCCCTGATTGGAAATGCGCACTTCCAAAAATATTTCAGTACAACCTGCTTCCCATGCGGCTTCCATCAAAACACGCACCAGCAATTCGCCGTACCCTTGGTGACGAAATTCCTTGCGCAAGGCAATATTGGTAATCTGCCCTTCATCAAGAACCTGCCACAACCCGGCATACCCGACGATCGTACCGTCTTCTCGCTCCAGTACATAGTAAAGAGCCCGTTCGGACTCCAATTCCCGTTGCACAGCCTGTAACGACCAGGGAATGGAAAAAGAATCCTGTTCCACTTCAAAAATTCCCTTGTCGTCGGTCCGTACGGCTTTACGGACAATTACGGACATATTGGATCACCGTGCCGTTTCTCCCAGAGAACTTCAGCCTCACTGCGCCGCTTATAAGCCGGTGTCAAGGTCATACAATCATCCGTATCGCCCTTGTCAAAACGTTCCTGTGCCGCTACTGCCAAAGCTCCGGCTCTGGGAATAATTTGGTGCGGTCTAGCAAGCAAACACTTGTCTCCGCCGGATGCAATCAAATCGGCAAACTTAGAGGCTCCGTCACCGCAAAAGACAACCTTTTGATTTCCTTCAGATACGCGGTTAATAATATCTGCTGCCGCCATAACCGTAACGGCTTCATCTTCATACAGCTTGCCCTGCCGCCACGAATACACGGATACATATACATTCCCCTTCTGTGCGTCAATAAGCGGACATACGGCATAAGCCGAATCAACAAAATTCCACGCCAGGCTACGCGGCGTTTCAACCCCCACAAGAGGTACCTTCCAAGCAAAAGCCAGTCCCTTGGCCGTAGCCAGACCGATGCGTAAACCCGTAAAAGACCCGGGCCCGACGGATACGGCTACTCCGTCAACATCCTTCTTACTGACAGCCGCCTTGGTAAGCATATCCGCAATATGCGGCATAAGCTGTTCCGAATGAGTTAATCGTGCCTGAACGGTTACTTCCGCCTTTAATACGCCTTCGTGCAAAAGTGCGACGCTTGAAACGAGACAAGATGTCTCAATGGCCAAGAGCATATCCTTCTACCTCTTTCAATAAATCTTTCCAACGGGATTCATCTGCTTCTACTGTAATCTCCCGCTGAGTATCACCTGTTTTTTTGATGGTAATCACTGCCGCATCATCAGGAAGTCGATGAGGAAACTTTTCCGACCATTCTACAAAAGAAATCCCCGTCTCCCAATATTCTTCCGGATCGATAGAATCCAGCTCATATTCTTCTTCAAGACGATAGAAATCGAAATGATGCAAAGGCGGTACATGGTCATATACATTCATAAGAGAAAAGGTGGGGCTGACAACGGGTGAAGTAATCCCCATTTGCTTAGCCGCTCCTTGGACCAAATGCGTCTTACCGGCCCCCAAATCCCCCTTGAGAGCGATGACATCCCCTTGTTTTAAAACCTTGCCCACACATTCGCCGAAGGCTATAGTTTCGGCTTCACTACGGGTATATAGAGTAATCACCTTATTCGCCTCCGCTGAAATGATTCCATCCCGACGGTGCCAATACTTGCGTATGGTATCCGTCTTTCAAATATACGTTACCGCTCCCTGCTTGAACCCTTCCGATTACCGTAAGAGAGGAAAACTCCTCTTTCAGTAAATAAAAATCGTCGGGTGCCATAGTCAGCACGAGCTCATAATCTTCACCGCCCGTAAGAGCGTAGGCATACGGATCCTTTCCCGACACTTCGCACCATCGGCGGAGTTCATCAGACAGGGGGATTTGCAACTTGTCCAGTATCAGATCTACATGACTGGCCGCTGCAATTTCATTGCTTTCACTGGCTAAGCCGTCGCTAATATCATTTAAACTGTGACACCCGTATTTTACGGCCAATCGTCCCAGTGCTACTTGCGGCACGGGCATAGCATGTGCCTTCTTCAGGGCCGCGTACCCTGTCTCTCCTGCCAAGAGGACATCCAACCCGGCTCCCGAATTTCCCAACGTATGGGAAACAGCCACAATATCACCCGGTACGGCGCCGCTTCGTAAGACGGCCTTACCCGCCTCAATTTCACCGAAAGCCGCCACCGTAAGCACGGCACCTTCAGATGACACTACCGTGTCTCCACCGAGAATATTAACACCGTAATGACGGCAAATATCCTTCATGCCCCTATACAATTCATCCGTTTGCGCCGCATCCATCTGCGGTGTCAGAGCCACGGACAGAACCAGGTGCGTCGGTTCGGCTCCCATTGCCGCAATATCACTTAAATTGGACGCCACGGCCTTATATCCCGCTTCGTACCAGGTAGCCGTCTTACCGATAATAAAATGTCGACCTTCAATCATCGTATCTATAACGGCCACTTGTTCCTTGCCTTCCGTTGTCTTATATACGGCCCCGTCATCGCCTATACCGACAACGACTGATGCGGGATTTACAATCGTATCTTTTTTTATTCTGTCTATAAACCCGAACTCTCCTATGTCCGACAACTTCATACTTTCCACCGTCCTTATGCCTTATGCGGTCTATTTGCTCATCATTTTATTGTAAAATAAGACGCCTTGCTTGTACAGACATAGACGTCTTACCTGTTTTCCGAACGGATATAGTCATAAGCTATCCGTTCTCCGCCTCTTACAGTTATGATTCCGCACCGTTTAAACCCGAACGACTCTATGACCTTTTGCATAGGCAGATTATTCTTATGCGTATCAATCCGCAAATAAGGCTGCCGGTCTGAACAATAGGTAAGACAGGCACGACCGGCTCCCTTTACAGTCCCGTCCGAAGCTAAGCGATGAACCGTTCCGTACGTTTCATTCTTACGCCACTGTCCGTCACAAATCTTCGTATACGTAGGCTCTTCTCCTACAATAAATGCAAAAGTACCGTGAACCCTTCCTTTTTCTGCCAATACATAAGCTTGGCCATCGGTAATATTTTTTACCAAAAGTTCTCGGCCGGGGTAAGAAGGATCCCATTGGTCAGGATTTCCCGTAGTAATCATAAACTTCCTGGCCCTTGCATATATCTGTTCCATAGATGCCAGGTCTACAATAACTGCACGTCTGATTTCCACTATTATCGCCCGCTTTCATCCACATGAGTGTACCACAAAGCATCGTCTCGAACAAACATCACGGCCATAACAAAAAGTCGCATCCTTAAATGATGCGACTTTCGTCATTTTCTATATCATTGCTACAACAGAAATTCCGGATTTCGTCTATTTTAAAAGACGGGCGGCACAATTATAAACCAATTCATATACACTCATTTGCATGGCAGCAACATTAGCCAACTCCAGGGCTTCCGCCTGTTTTTTTGTACCCGTTGTGTACGGATAAATGCCGAACATAAAAGGAAAAAAAGCATAAGCAAAAGCTTCCGCTTCGGCAATCCCCATGTAGGGGACATATCGTGCCAAACAGCTGCACACAGCCTTTCTGGCCGCCATACAGACGCTTTTAAACTCGGCCAAGCAACGAACGTCGCTATGCTCTTCCATATCGAATTGATTCATGGCTAAAAGCTTCAATAAGATCGGTCGTGTTGAGAGTGATTCAGCCAACATGCCGGCAAAACCGGACGCTGTCTTTTCGTCTGACGTCGGCTTTACCGCTTCCAGATAACGAATCCACGCTTCGTATTCGCGCTGTAATAAGGCCAGAAAAATATCTTCTCTCGTGCTGAAATAATTGTATATGGAAGGCCTCGTAAAAGATGTATACTTGGAAATTTCCTTAATTGTTACCTCTTTAAAGCTCATTACCTCATATAGCTTCTCACATGCATTAATAATTTCTTCCCTACGCGCCCGTGTTAACTCCGGAGATCCCTTCGGCATTTTGACTCCTTTCCGACAAGCTGCTTGCATCACTTGTCTTTCCGTTTTCTTTCTGTCACCTCAATCTAAAGATGATTAAATTAGATTTTAATATTTCTATTTAGTAATAGTATAGTATGGCGGTCTACATAAATCAAACGTTTAAGTTACTCCATAACCAACAGGCATTAAATAAAAAACAGATAGAAGCCATAGTCATATATGGCTTCTATCTGTTCCGGTCGACTTCATTCATATTTTCTTTGTAAAAATCGTTGCGTTATCAAGGCCGTTCCCATAGCCAGAGCCATAGGATAAAAAAGTTCAGTTGAAAACCGAGATATTTCCAACATAAATACACAAGCTGTCAGAGGCATTTTCTGTGCCAATCCCAAAAATACGACGGCTCCTACAAAGGCTGCAAAAGACAAAGATACGGGACTGATACAAACACTCCACAAAGCAGCTAAGACAAGGGCCGACGTACTCCCCAGCATCATAGACGGAGTAATGCGGCCACCGTAGGCACCTGCCGTAAGAGCTGCCAATACGGCAAGCCATTTAGTCGCAAACAATCCTGCTGCATAGGTCCAATTAATGGAATCTGTAAAGGTCAGCTCATTTCCCGCCTTACCGTTCCCTAAAATTTCAGGAAAATACATGGCCATGAGACCGATGAAAACAAATGCCCCTACGGCAATAACGATCATTTTCGGACTTTTTCTGTCAAACTTCGGTAAAGCGGTTACGGTCCGATTAAAGAACTGAACAGTTACAGCCGTAAAGATTCCCAAGATAACGGCAAAGGTTTGGTAACTTCCCGTTACATCCGGCATAGGTAAAGCATATTGAACCGCATCTCCTACGACAAAGCGTACAATACCTGCCGCCAATCCGCACGATAACAAGGCCGTACCGACAGCCTTTACATTGCAAGTCATAACGAGAGTTTCCAAAATGAATACGGCAGCCGACAAAGGGGCATTATATACGGCGGCCAAACCGGCTCCGGCGGCACAGGCAATAATCAAGGACCGATTCTCCCACGTTAGATTGCAGTGCTTTACAACCGCACTCATAATACCCGCACTGGCTTCCCGCGGGGCTACTTCTCGTCCCAGCGGTGAGCCGGCACCGACGGTAATAATTTGTAAGGTCGCATGAACCAAAGTCGTCACTAAGGGCATGGTCTTCTTTTCATCTTGAATAGCCGTTTTAATATCCACCGGCGGTGAACCGTAACGATGAATAAGCACCCACCCTATGCCGACAACCAGACCGCACCCGAAGAGAGCCGCCAGTCTGTGTTCGGAAGATACTCGCGCCACGGCCTGTCCGAAATCCAACCCGTCAGCCGCAGAATAGGCATATACAAGATGCTGTACAAAATGCATTAAATGAATATAAAAAGAACCGATGACTCCCGCTACAAGACCGGTAATCAGAACCAAAAATATTACTTTCCTGTCTTCCATGATTTCACCTTACGTGTTCGTACAATAAAAACCTTTTACTCCCTCGTCGTTCTTGCCGCTTCGCGGCCCGCACTCCTCGCAACCCTCGCGGGGGTATGGACTCATTGCGCGGTAGGTTGCGGTCGTCCTTGCCGCTTCGCGACACGCACTCCTCGCAACCCTCGCGGGGGTATGGACTCATTGCGCGGTAGGTTACGGTCGTCCTTGCCGCTTCGCAACACGCACTCCTCGCAACCCTCGCGGGGGTAACTCTAAAGCCCGCAGACTTCCGTAGGAAGGCTGCGGGCTAAGAGTTACTCCCATTCAATCGTGGAAGGGGGTTTGCTGGTTATGTCATACACAATTCGGTTAA
>ERZ772999.1306-NODE-1306-length-14611-cov-3.280434_pt1 | contig 14611 bp, 15 predicted proteins | sample MGYA00511467_ERZ772999 | MGnify/ENA primary metagenome ERZ772999 (study PRJEB29015, sample SAMEA2738064) | human oral metagenome | biome: human oral; feature: human-associated habitat; material: saliva | place: China | collected 2218 ... | reverse complement strand
TTAATACAAATTGATTTCCACTTTGATAAATTAAACCTGCATGATTTACAATACACTTTGCTACTATTAATACGAGATTTTGAATTATTTGAAACATCTGAATTAAGATATTTACAATACACTTTGCTACTATTAATACAGTTATTCATTTTACTCAATATTTATAATATCATATTTCTATTTTTTTGTCGAACTCTAATTTTTTATAAAAAATAATGACATTCTCTAAATATTATTTTCTTAATTATACACTTAAACCCTATATTGACAATATTTTCAAAATTTCTGTCAATACCATATAGTTTTTCCATTATTAAAGGTCGACAGATTAAAAATTTTTCATTAAAAAAAATTAGAAGTCTTGTCATCTTCCATTCCCCAGAATTCTTTTTCAAGCCATTTTTCTTGTCTTGTTTTAAATAATAAAACTGAATCCTTATCTTCTCTAATATATATTTTTAACTCTAAGTAAAGTTTTCTCAGCAATACTGGGGTTATTTCTCCTTCAAATACTGATTTCTGAACATGTGTCAAATATTTTTTACATATTTTAAATACTTTATTTACTCTTTTTTCAGAAACATCATAAAATACCCAAGCATAATTGTAGTTTATATTTTTCAATTTCCTTCATCTCCTAAACTAATTTGAATTTTTTAAAGAAAATGGAATGAATTCTTTATTTTCTAAAATATTTTTTTTAATCAAAGTCATAATGTGACTGTAAATTTTATTAAATTGCTCAACAGCCTCTTTTGGCGGATAAACAATCTTGATTAAAGAGAAATCTTTGTAACTCAAAGTCTGTCTTACTCCTCCGATTGCTCTTGTGTTGACTTCTTCTTTGAAGTTCTTTGTGGCTTTGAAGATGTTAAAAAAATGATTTCTTTTAAAGAAAAGGCGAATAAGCCACATAGAAAGCAAAATACCACAAATCCCAAAAGGATAGGCCATTGCGTAGGCCATCCCCATGTTAGACGTCGTTTGTGACATGCCTAATTCAGAGAGAATTTGCTGACCCGCACCGAGGGATGGGGTATTGGTGACCGCCCCAGAGTAAATACCCAGTGCGACATCAAGAGGAATATCCGCAAGCTTATAAATGAGAATTGTCACCAGTGCACCGAGTGCAACGATTAAAATGCCTAACCCATTTAACGTTAAGCCTGATTTTCGTAAGGAGGCAAAAAAGCCGGGACCGACTTGAATACCAATCGTATAAACAAACAGAATTAAGCCGAACTCTTGCACGAAATGTAATGTATGGCTATCTAATTTAATGCCATATTGGGTGGTGAAATGGGCAACTAAAATACCACCAAATAGCACGCCACCAATACCTAATCCTACACCTTTAATTTTAAAATACCCGATCCATAGACCAATTACGGCAACGAGGGCAAGCAAACTAATGGTAATCGCAGTTTCACTCATACCGACCTCTAATTTATTAAAAATTTAACTATTTTGGATTATAACAATTTGATTTCCTACCCGCTTGTAACAAAGTCAAAAAATGTTATCTCCATCACATTTTTTCTTGCTTAAAAATAAACACCGCCTAAAATGACCGCACTTTTTTGATTTTATAGGTTGATTATGGATTACGCTCAAGAGGCCATTAATTCGCTTTTATGGATAGTAAAAACATTAGCGATGACGGCTGTTGTGTTTAGCTTCGGTATATTCTTATTAGTTCGTTTTACCCACTGGGGCAAACAATTTTGGCAATTTGCGGGTGGGTATCTTTCACCACGTCGAAGTATTAAGCCTTTGCTATTTTTCTTATTAATTGTAGCGATGACATTAGTCAGTGTGCGTATTAGCTTGGTCCATTCCGAGTGGTATAACAATATGTACACATCCTTGCAGGAATTTAATGAACCTGTGTTTTGGGATCAGATGGTGCTGTTTTGTGTGATTGCGACAAGCTCAGTCATTGCTGCATTACTAAGCTATTATTTAGAGCAACGCTTTTGTATTAATTGGATTGAATGGTTGAATAGTCAGTTAGTCGATAAATGGATGGATAATCGTGCCTACTATAAAACACAGTATGTTTCTGCTAACTTAGATAACCCCGATCAACGTATTCAACAAGATGTGCAATCTTATGTGAGAACCTCGCTTTCCTTAAGCACTGGTGTGATTGATGCTGTCACCTCGATGATTTCTTACACGATCTTATTGTGGGGATTAGCAGGACCAATGATTGTATTTGGTACTGAAATTCCACGCATGATGGTGTTCTTGGTATTTGCTTATGTAATTATTACTACCGCGATTGCGTTCCGTTTGGGGCGTCCGTTAATTATGCTGAATTTTGTCAACGAGCGCTTAAACGCTAACTATCGTTATTCTTTAATTCGTATCAAGGAATATGCGGAAAGTGTAGCATTTTATGCGGGAGAAAAAGTCGAGAGTAGTCAACTTTATAAACAATTCGGCTCGGTGATCAATAACATGTGGGATATTGTTTATCGAACCTTAAAATTCTCTGGTTTTAACCTAGTGGTTAGCCAAGTTTCGGTTGTGTTCCCTTTGCTCATTCAAGTGGGACGTTATTTCGAGAAGCAAATTAAACTCGGCGATCTGATGCAAACGCTACAAGTATTTGGTAAGTTGCATTCAAATCTTTCGTTCTTCCGTAATTCTTACGATGGTTTCGCGGGATACAAAGCCACATTAGATCGTTTAACAGGCTTTAGTTATGCGATTGATATGGCGAATCGCCAATCTACTTCGCATTTACACGAACATGAAACTGACGTGATCTTTAAGGATTTAAGCATCAGTAATCCATTTGGAAAAACCTTAATTGAGAATTTAAATTTGATACTACCACAAGGTTCAACCCTATTAATTCAAGGTAATTCAGGGGTGGGTAAAACCACGTTGTTGAGAACCGTGGCAGGGCTTTGGGCGTATTCTAAAGGGGATGTGTATTGTCCAACTCATCAGCTTTTCTTATCGCAAAAACCTTATTTACCACAAGGCAACTTATTGACTGCGTTGGCTTATCCGAATGAAGAAAAGACCTTTAATCGTGATGAGATGATTGAGGTATTAAAACAAGTGTCTTTAGGGCATTTACAAGATCGTTTAGAACAAGAGCAAGATTGGACGCGTATCCTTTCTCTTGGTGAGCAACAACGTTTGGCTTTCGCACGTTTGTTATTACATAAACCAAACGTCGCTTTCTTGGATGAAGCAACTGCGAGTATGGATGAAGGCTTAGAAGATAATATGTATCGACTATTAAAAGAACGTTTACCTAATACAACGGTTATTAGCGTGGGGCATCGTTCAACCTTGCAAGCTTTCCATCAGCAACAATTGATGATTTTAGGTAATGGCGAGTGGCAATTCACTGACCGAAATCTCGTATAAAACACCATTAAAATTGACCGCACTTACCTTGTTAGAAAAAATAGTGAGGTAAGTGTGGATGAACAAAGCAAAAAATCCTGTTATCAAACTCGATTTTTTGATACATTTAGCACAATTTTTTTCTATGCTCAGAAATGAGTAATTTTTCACCAAACTAATGACGGAATTCTTATGTTATTCAAAAAAATTCGTGGTTTATTTTCAAACGATCTTTCTATCGATCTAGGTACAGCAAATACATTAATTTACGTGAAAGGCCAAGGCATCGTACTTGATGAGCCTTCAGTTGTGGCAATTCGTCAAGATCGTATGGGCGCATACAAAAGTATTGCGGCAGTAGGTAAAGAAGCAAAACAAATGCTTGGTCGTACCCCAAAAAGTATCGTGGCTATTCGTCCGATGAAAGATGGTGTAATTGCTGATTTCTCTGTGACAGAGAAAATGTTGCAATACTTTATCAAACAAGTACATAGCGGTAACTTTATGCGTCCTAGTCCGCGCGTACTCGTTTGTGTACCGGCTGGTGCAACTCAAGTTGAACGTCGCGCAATTAAAGAATCAGCATTAGGTGCAGGTGCACGTGAAGTTTATTTAATTGAAGAGCCAATGGCGGCTGCAATCGGTGCAAACTTGCCGGTTTCTACAGCGATCGGTTCAATGGTCATTGATATCGGTGGTGGTACCACTGAAGTGGCGGTGATTTCTTTAAACGGTATCGTGTATTCATCTTCTGTACGTATTGGTGGTGACCGTTTTGATGAAGCGATCATCTCTTATGTTCGTCGCACTTTTGGTTCTGTTATTGGTGAGCCAACTGCAGAGCGTATCAAACACGAAATTGGTACAGCTTACATTCAAGAAGGTGATGAAATTTTAGAAATGGAAGTGCACGGTCACAATCTTGCTGAAGGTGCGCCTCGTTCATTCAAATTAACCTCTCGTGATGTACAAGAAGCCCTTCAACAACCATTAAATGGTATCGTTGCAGCAGTGCGTACAGCACTTGAAGAATGTCAACCGGAACACGCAGCAGATATTTTTGAGCGTGGTATGGTGTTAACGGGTGGTGGTGCTTTATTACGCAACATTGATGTATTGTTATCAAAAGAATGTGGCGTACCGGCAATCATCGCAGAAGAACCATTAACTTGCGTAGCTCGTGGTGGCGGTGAAGCAATCGAAATGATTGATATGCACGGCGGCGATATTTTTAGCGACGAAATTTAATCTCTAAAAGTGCGGTCAGAAAAATCGGCGTTTTTAATTCGTCTGATTTTTTGACCGCACTTTTCCTTTCAACCCTAGGACAGTGAATGAAACCCATTTTTGGTAAAGCACCACCATTAGGTATTCGACTCGCATTAGCGGTGATTGCTTCTATGACACTCATTTTAGTTGATGGGCAAACCTCATCAATGACGAAGGCGCGTAGTGTCATGGAGACTGCTGTGGGGGGCTTGTATTACCTTGCGAATGGGCCAAGAACGGTTCTAGATGGTGTATCAAGTAACTTGGTGGATACCAATAAACTGCTTATTGAAAATAAAGTATTGCGTGAGCAGTTGCGTGAGAAAAATGCCGATCTTTTATTATTGGACCAACTCAAGGTAGAAAACCAACGTCTTCGTTTACTGCTTAATTCGCCTTTACGCACCGATGAATATAAAAAAATTGCAGAAGTTCTTACGGCTGAAACTGATGTCTATCGTCAGCAAGTGGTGATCAATCAAGGTGAACGTGATGGCGCTTATGTCGGTCAGCCAGTGATTGATGAAAAAGGGATGATCGGACAGATTATATCTGTCGGCGAGAATACAAGCCGAGTATTACTTTTGACCGATGTGACCCATTCTATTCCTGTGCAAGTTTTACGTAATGATGTGCGCGTGATCGCGAGTGGTACAGGGCACTCAGATGAACTTACCTTAGATAACGTGCCTCGTTCCGTGGATATTGAAAAAGGCGATTTATTGGTGACTTCAGGTTTGGGTGGTCGTTTTGTGGAGGGCTATCCTGTGGCTGTTGTGCAAAGTGTTTCTCGTGATGGCTCAAATTACTTTGCAACGGTGAAAGCGAAACCTTTGGCTGAGTTAGATCGTTTACGTTATTTGCTTTTACTTTGGCCGAGCAATCTTGATATGTCGAAAGTTAAATCTATGTCGCCGGAAGAAGTACGTCGCCTTGTACAGCAACGTTTAGAAAGTCAAGCTAATGAAGCAACTCATTCAGTGAGCAAAACCAAAATTACAGATGATCAAGAGGATGGCGCACAGCCACATACAGGAAAAGAAATTGTAGATCCTGACATTCCGACTACAATGCCTCAACAGGAGGAACCTATTTCTCCAGAACAGCAACAACATAGGGAAGAAGACTAATGCAAGGGCGTTTTATTTTTCAATGGGCGACCATTTTATGCTTCTTTGTTGTGGCATTAGTGATGGAGTTAGCCCCATGGCCAGCAGGCTTTCAAGCCTTTAAACCGTCTTGGTTGGTTTTAGTTTTGCTTTATTGGACGCTTGCGTTACCTGATAGAGTAAGCATTGGTTGGGCATTTTTACTCGGGGTTTTATGGGATATCGTGCTAGGCTCTATTCTTGGGGTTCATGCACTGGTGCTTTCTGTCGCCTTCTATTTTGTTTCCAAATATTACCTAATTTTGCGCAACCTTTCTCTTTGGTTCCAAAGTTTATTGGTACTTCTTTTTGTTTTTGCGATTCGAGTGGCTATTTTCTTGGTTGAATTCTCTTTGCATGGGGCATTTTTTAACTGGCAGGAAATCTTTGGTGCCATCGCATCAGGTGTGTTATGGCCATGGGTTTTCTTATTGATGCGTACTGCACGTCGAAGAGTCGGATTGCATTAATCATAAAAAAGCTGATGAAGAGATTCATCAGCTTTTCTTTTTAGTTTTTACGACGGTAGTTTGTTTTTCTCGTCGTAGTATTTCTTGTTTGAGGCGTAGGATTGCGTTTTAAACGATAAGGTTTTGGAATATCACTAATCAATGAATTCGGGTCATATTGACTGACGGGAATAGAATGACCAATGTATTCTTCAATTGCCGGTAAATTCATCGCATATTCTTCACAAGCAAAGCTAATAGACACACCACTTTCCCCCGCTCGACCAGTACGGCCAATACGATGAACGTAATCTTCTCGATCATCGGGTAAATCAAAGTTAAAGACATGAGTCACGTCTGAAATATGTAACCCACGCGCCGCAACATCGGTTGCCACGAGAATATCGAGCTCACCATCGGTAAATTGTTTGAGCAATGAAAGACGTTTTTTCTGTGCCACATCACCCGTGAGCAATCCCACACGATGACCATCTGCCGCTAAATAACCCCAAATTTCTTCACATTTATGTTTAGTATTTGCAAAGACAATACAGCGCTCGGGCCATTCCTCTTCCATTAATGTCAGTAAGAGAGGAATTTTGTCTTCATTTGACGGATAGAAAAGTTCCTCTTTAATTCGATGTCCCGTTTTTTGTTCTGGTTCAATTTCAATGTATTCTGGGGAATTCATATCTTCAAAGGCAAGTTCTCGTACTTTGTAAGAGAGCGTTGCAGAAAAGAGCATGGTGAGGCGTTCTTGCGGAGAAGGACACTTGCGTAATAAATAACGAATATCACGAATGAATCCTAAATCAAACATGCGATCCGCTTCATCTAGTACCACAACTTGAATGTCATCTAAACGAATAATGTCTTGTTTAACATAATCAATCACACGGCCAGTGGTGCCAATTAAAATATCCACACCGGCTTCGATAGCTTTGAGCTGTTTATCATAGCCATCTCCACCATAAGCAAGTGCGGTTCGTAATCCACTTGTTTTCGCTAATAACTCTGCATCATGATTAATTTGCACAGCCAGTTCTCGGGTTGGTGCAAGAATTAATGCGCGAGGTTGATTGGTGGCAAAATCAGGTTGATGTGTTAATAAGTGATGAAATGTTGCCGTTAAAAATGCCATCGTTTTACCCGTGCCGGTTTGCGCTTGGCCGGCAACATCTTTTCCTTGTAAGGTAATAGGTAATGATAACGCTTGAATAGGGGTGCAATATTCAAATCCCTTATCTTGTAGGGCTTTTTGTACGATAGGATGTAATGGAAGATCAGCAAATCGCTGCTGACTTAAATAATTTTCTTGCATAATAAATAACAGGTTCTCAGAAATAAATGGGGCTAAGGATAGCACGAAGCTGGAAAAATATCCTTAAAAATGACACGCTTATTAATAGGTTTAAGCTTGGGATTGAGCAGATTGGGTTCGTTCCCATTTTCTTGCAATATAGCTACAAGTTGGGTGCAATGTCAGCTTTTTAGCTTGGATAAAATGAATTAAGGCTTGATAGAGTTTGTCTGCCACACCTTGTCCACGAAGAGAATCATCAACAAACGTATGATTAGCATTAATGGTATCGGGTGTTTCATAAAAATAGGTGAGTTTCGCGATTTTCTTCCCTTGTTCATCGAGGAAGAAAAACTCTCCCAGCTCACCATTGTCATGATGATGAAGACTCATTTGATACTCCATTCATCACTGAGATTGGGATCCATGGCAAAATCTGCAGTATCACTTGGAATGGCTTTTTCTTCTGCAGCCCATTCACCTAAATCAATGAGTTGGCAACGTTTGCTACAAAAAGGGCGAAATTGACTTTCCTGAGTCCAAGGTACGGGCTTTTGGCATGTCGGGCAGGGGACTTCAAAAATTTCATCAGACATTTTTCTTTCTCGATTCACTTAAATAAAATTGGTGCAATTCTAGCACTTTTTGTTTTAAGTGCGGTAAGTTTTCAGGCAATTTTGCATCATTTGAAATAATATCATCCGCCCATTTTAATCGTTCTTCACGGCTGACTTGTGCATTCATAATGGCTTGAATTTGCTGAATATTATTATGATCTCTCGATGACGCACGAGCCAGCTGAGTTTCAGGTTTTACATCGACAACAAGTATGCGGTCGCAAAGCATGGTGAGCTTATTTTCAATGAGTAATGGGACGACAAATAACGTATAAGGAGCAGTCTGAGTGTTTAACTGGACTAACATTCTTTCTCGAATAGCAGGATGTAATAAATGATTGAGCCAGTTTTTTTCATTTTCATCTGCAAATACTTTTTTTCGCAGCTCAGCTCGATTTAATTCTCCTTCTTCAGTCAAAATTGATTTTCCAAAGTGCTCAGCAATTTGAGCAAGCAGCGGCGAGCCTTTTTCAACCACTTCTCTTGCCACAATATCGGCATCAACAATGGGGACACCAAGTTCAACAAAGAGATTTGCAATCGTGCTTTTTCCACTACCGATACCACCAGTAAGGCCTACAATATAAGTCATGATATTCCTTGCTACTTGATTTAAGAGGAGGATGTTTTACATCCACTCCTTAAACATAATACTTTTCAATGTTGCCAATATATTACATTTATAGGGTTATTGCACTGGTGATGATTAAAGATAAGCAAAGAAAGGGCGCGAAAGGTAAAACAGGTTTGCGAGAAATCCAATAGACTATGATGCCTAATAGACAGGCGATGAATAAGAAAAGTGGTAAGTGCTCGATGGTGAGATAAGTGCCGATTCCTAAAGCGAGCCAATAATCGCCACGGCCTAACGCTTCCTTCTTATAAAACCATTTAGACAAATGATAGATAATATAAAAAACACCGAAAAAACTAACCGCACTTTCTAAACTTTGAGAAAGCGTCAGAATTGAAAATTCTTGATGTGCGCCGAATAAACCCAAGAAAAATAAAAACAGGCAAGGTGTCGGTGAAATCAGTTGATAATGCCAGTCTAGCCAACTGATAACAAAAAGTAGACTAAGCGTAATCGCGAGCCATAAAGTAAATAATTCATCCTGAAGAAAATAATAGAGTGCAGCAAAACAGAGTCCAAATCCTAAAAAATAAAGAAAAATATGACCGCACTTTTGAGATTGAATGGCTGCTTTTTCGCTATGGAAAATGGGTCTATTTTCAGGATAAAGTTCGATATAGTTCTGATAAATTTCTTGTTGGAGATTGGGGATAAAACGATCAATATAAAGCCAAACAAAGATACCCACTAAACCACCCAATAAGAAAAAGGCTAATATCATCATTGGATTACGGATCCCATATTAAAAATCGGCAGATACATGCCCATCATAATAATACCGATTAAACTACCAATGATGAGCATCATTAAAGGCTCTAAAAGTTGGGAAAGTAAATCAATTTGATGATTGAGTTTTTCTTGATAGTTATCAGCAATATGACGCAACATCAACGTAAGTTTTCCACTTTTCTCTCCAATCTGTAGCATTTGTTGTGCTTCCATTGGGAAAAGATGACTACTGACGCTTTCTGAAAATGGATAACCTTGAGAAACCCACTGTAAAATTGACCGAACTTCTTGTTGTAGCAGGATATCGCCTTTTAAGGTACGTTGTGTTTGCCAAGTTTGCTGTTTGGGAAGAAAACTATTTAACGCAGGTGTTAAGGCTACACCGGATTGAAGCATTAATTGCAGGTTATGGCTAAAACTGATTAAACGAGAAAGGCAAATGATATTGCCCCAAATCGGCATGCGATTAACTAGCGCATTCTTTTTTTGATTTAGCCAAAGAGAATGTTTTAATGCCATCTTTAGCATAAAAATAGAGAAAATACAGACAATCATCAACGCGATAAAATGATGTTGTAGGAATTGAGACATGGCTAATAACACAGCAGTTAATGTAGGCAGTTCAGCGGAGTTTTCGCCATACATTTCAGCAAATTGTGGTACAACGAAGAGTAATAAAATCAACGTAAGTGAAAGCGAAATACCTAATACCATGGCTGGATAAAGCATAATTTTTTGCAATTTGCGTTGAAGCGTTAATGATTGCGTTCGACGTTCTGCAATTTTAGTGCATACCTCTGCCAGTTTTCCTGTCATTTCTCCCACTTGAATGAGCTGAATTTCTTGAAAATTTAAATACTTTCCTTGTATTTCCAAGCTTTGTGAAAACGGAAGACCACTTTCAATTAATTCAATTAAGGCGCCAAGCCACTGATGTAAACCTAATTGTGTGCAGTTGTCTTGCAAAATATGTAATGCATTTTTTAATGGAATGGCAGAGCTGAGCAGAGTAGCCAATTGATTCAATAAAGCACTGATTTCTGCATTTTTAGGTTTTTGATTAAGTTGCCAATCTTGTTGCAAGCGAATGTGGCTAAAACCTTTTGCAATTAACAGAAATTGTGCAGCTTGTTTAGATTGAGCTACAAGACTACCTTTTTGCCATTGTTGCCGCTGATCATAGGCTTGGAAATAAAAGAGTTTTTGCTTCGCCATAGTGATACCTATTTTTTACCTAACACGCGTTGAATTTCGGCGAGATCGGTGATGCGATCTTTTACTTTTTCTAACGCACTTTGATAAAGTGAGTCAAAATCAGTTTGGTAACGGTTATTTTCGCATTGTAAAAATTGATACACCCCAATACGCCCTCGATATCCCTGATGACAATCGCAAGAATCACTAAAATGTTGACCGCACTTTAAGCAACATTTACGCACCAATCGCTGTGCGATAACTAATAAGAGACTATTTTCAATTTCATGAGATTGAATGCCTAGTTGTTGCAAGCGTGAAATTGCTGATAGGGCATCGTTGGTATGTAAGGTAGAAAGCACTAAATGGCCGGTTTGAGCGGCTCTTAATGCCATTAATGCACTTTCTTCATCTCGAATTTCACCAAGCATAATAATGTCGGGGTCTTGTCGTAAAAATGTACGAAGTAATCGACTAAAATCTAAACCGATTTGCGGATTTACTTGAGTTTGAATGATGCCTTCTAATTCAATTTCAACGGGATCCTCTGCCGTCATAATATGTTTATCTGGCGTATTGAGCCATTGAAGTGCGGTATAAAGTGAGATACTTTTTCCACTTCCTGTTGGTCCCGTTACAAGGATTAAACCCTGAGGTTGACCGAGTGCATGTTGAAATTGATTTTGTTGGTTTTGTGTCATACCCAATTCAGCAAAACTTAACTGAACAGGTTTATTTTGTTGTAATCGTAATACCGCTTTTTCTCCCCAATGCGTGGGCAAGGTAGAAAGGCGGAAATCTAAAATATCGGAGAATGTGGTTTTGAATTGAAAGCGGCCATCTTGTGGTAATCGAGTTTCACTGATATCCAGTTTGGCTAAGAGTTTTAAACGAGAAATCACACGATTGGCGAGTGATTTACTGATAATCGGCTGTGGTTGTAGTACGCCATCAATACGTAAACGAGTTAAGAGCCCATTTGGCTGAGTTTCTAAATGAATATCGGAGGCGTTTTTTTGTAGGGCGGTTTCAAAAATACTGTTTAATAATTGAATAACAGGTTCATCTTCATTAGATAAATTGGCAGTGCTTTCGTCTTCTGAATGATGATAAAACGTCGCTTGTTCTTCTATTTGATTGGCTTTCGGTGCAAGGGATTGTAAAAGTTGTTTGAGTTGGGCCGTTTCAAATAAAATCGGTTCAACTAATTTTCCACTTAAAAAAGCAAAGGTTTCACAAGCTGCAAGATTATTTAGCGAATCCACCGCAAGCCATAAATGGTGTTCGTCTTCTTTAAGAGGGAGAGCAAAGTAACGCAACAGTAAAGCTTGTTGCTGTTGGTTTTGTTGCCAATATTGTGGCGAGATTTGGTAAATCTCGCCATTTTTTGCGATTGCTTGATAGGCCATGTTTCGCTATTTGGTAGGAGAGCAGAAACCCGCAGGGAATAAATCCGCATTGCTTGGGCAAGCGGTTGTCCAGGTGACACCTGATGAGGTTGAGCCTGTCGCCGTTAAAGAATAACTGATCCCATCCAAGGCGCCATTTCCTGTTACCGTAATCACACCCGATTTCGTGGTAATGGATTTAACATAGCCTTTTGCAGTAGTAATGTCTGCTGCAATGCCATTTGAACCACCTGAACAGTTTGTCGGGGCATTGGTGCTATAGACACATAACTCCACATCAGATTTATAAGGTGTAGATGCTTGCAACAATTCGGAGATAGCCGCTTTTTTGGTATAATTTTGATAAGACGGAATGGCGATCGTCGCGAGAATAGCAATAATCGCAATCACGATCATCAATTCAATTAACGTAAAACCTTTATGTAAAGATTTAGAAAAAGTCAGTTTCATTAAATTAAATTTCCTTTTGGTTGAATAAAAAAATGCCAGGATTGGCTGCAACATTGTGTAAAAGGGAAAAATGAAAGTAAAACTGACCGCACTTCTTTTGCGATCGAGATCGCAAAAATGAAATTTAATCGCAGAAAAACAGATGAATAAGATAAAAAATGGCTGGTTAAGCCAGACAAGAAAAGTGATTTCACCACATTTTGATGAACGTCCTGATGTAGAGGATATTTCATTACTCGTCATTCATTACATCAGTTTGCCACCAGAACAATTTGGTGGGGGATATGTAGATGATTTTTTCCAAGGAAAACTCGATCCCACTATCCATCCTTATTTTGAGGAAATTTATCAATTTCGTGTGTCAGCCCATTGCTTAATTGAACGGGATGGCAAGGTGACACAGTATGTTAGTTTCAATGATAGAGCATGGCATGCGGGGCTTTCTTGCTTTGAAGGACGCGATAAATGCAATGATTTTGCGATTGGGATTGAGCTAGAGGGCAGTAATGAACAACCTTTTACAGAGGAACAATACCAAGTGCTTGCTGCATTAACACGAGATATCATGCAAGCTTATCCGAAAATAACGCTCGATCGTATTGTTGGGCATTGCGATATTTCGCCTGGTCGTAAGATCGATCCAGGTCAATATTTTGAATGGGAACGCTATTTAGCGTTAGTCAAAAAAGGTTTGGATGAAAAATGACTACTAAAAATTTTACTTGAGTGTGAATAAGATGATTTCTGTGAATAAGCATTATCTTAATGAAATTAAAGATAAAATTTCTTCTCAAAAATCGATGGTAAAATGCTAAGAAGAGTTATGCAACAGTCTCCATTTGCTCAATCACAATTTTATCCACAGAAATATTGAATAACTCACCGCTGTTATTTCTTCACCAAGCAAGGAATGCTTAAATTAAAAAATGGCTGAATTTTTGACCGCACTTTGATGAGAAAAAGTGCGGTCATTTTTTTCGAGAAATTTTTGATTAAATGTTATGCAGAAATGAAAAAAGTGAAGAGTGAAAAGCCGTTTTTGAACTTCATACACAGGTAAATTTAGACTATCCAAGCGTTACCCACAGAGTTATCCACAATAGGGTAAATATGCCCATTCGGTTGATAAAAAAGCGAATTTATGAAACAATCTGCAAATTATTTTTGTACAAAATTTAAGGTGAACGATAGTGATCGATTTTGATGGCTACCGTCCAAATGTAGGCATTGTCATTTGTAATCGCAAAGGGCAGGTGCTTTGGGCTAAACGATACGGGCAGAATTCGTGGCAATTCCCGCAAGGTGGAATTAATGATAACGAAAGTGCCGAACAAGCCATGTATCGTGAATTATATGAAGAGGTTGGTTTGCAACCCAAAGATGTGAAGGTGCTTTACGCGTCTAAACATTGGTTGCGTTATAAGCTGCCGAAAAGATTGCTGCGTTATGACAGCAAACCGGTCTGTATTGGGCAAAAACAACGTTGGTTTTTGTTGCAATTAGTGGGTGATGAAAAAAATATTAATATGAACACAACAAAATCACCGGAATTTGATGGTTGGCGTTGGGTAAGTTTTTGGTATCCCGTACGTCAGGTTGTGTCCTTTAAGAAAGATGTTTATCGCAAAGCGATGAAAGAGTTTGCTCAAGTGATGTTTGGCAACGAAAAAACATTGCTTGAAAATACGCAAGAGCATGAGGCAAATAAACCTTATCATGCACCGCGTAAAAGTGGTTTTTCTAAATATCAAAAACGTTCATCTTATAAGCCAAGGGGGCAATAATGCTCACTTTTATTTTACTTTGTTTGCTTGTCGGGTCTGTGGTTGGTTTTCTTGCGGGATTATTTGGCATTGGTGGTGGGTTAATTATCGTCCCTACCTTGGTTTATTTATTGCCGATGATGGGTATTCCTGATCAAATGTTGATGTCCACAGCCTTAGGGACTTCATTTGCAACCATCGTGATTACTGGATTTTCTTCCGCACAGCGCCATCATAAACTGGGAAACATTGTGTGGAGTGCAGTGAAAGTACTCGCGCC